>Ga0129307_1002767_pt1 | contig 12731 bp, 12 predicted proteins | sample P1105metagenome_FD_94437 | JGI IMG/M metagenome (GOLD analysis project Ga0129307, IMG submission 94437) | Capybara group fecal microbial communities from Wisconsin, USA - P1105 metagenome | ecosystem: Host-associated > Mammals > Digestive system > Large intestine > Fecal | place: USA: Wisconsin... | reverse complement strand
GGTACTTCCGGCAACTTTTGGACTTCATCGCTTTCAGCCGACTTATCCGTATTTCCCAGCCTCATATGTGGTTCCTGTCCGTCAGGCCAAGGGTTTGCTTACAGCTTCCTTCAGATTCCACCTTGCGATGGACACCCTTGCTGTTCAGCTATGTACGTCGTCATTGCCTACGCGTACTCGGGACTTTCACCCGTTAGAGCGCGCCCATGGCGCGCAAACTGAAAAAGCCCCGCAGCTTTTTCACTGCGGGGCTCCCTGTCCTCTTATTCTTCGTTCCGGCTTCGATTATTCCGTCTCACCCATCACTTCCACATACACCTTCCGAGCCTGAGGACCGTCAAAATCCACGAGATAGATCTCCTGCGCGCCTCCGCAGACGATCTGCCCTCCCGCCACGGGGAACATACAGTGGTTCCCCATGAGCATGCCCTTCAGATGTCCCTGGGAGTTGTTGCCCGTCGCTCCGTAGTCCGGCAGGAAATGCGCATGTGCGTAAGGTGCGTCGGGAGGCACCGTACGTTCCAGCAGGTCGCTGATATCGCGTTCCACGCAGGGAAGCGCTTCATTGACCATGATGCCGGTCGTCGTATGTGCCGTGATCACGGCGACCAGTCCGTTCATGACACCGCTTTCCTTCACGATGCGCCGGACCTCTTCCGTTATGTTAAAATACTCTTCGACACTCTTGCTTAAGTGCCGGATCTCTTTTAAGACTACCATCTGTATGCTCCCTTCCCGGTTTCCCTGAAAAAGCGTTTCTCAGTCCTCGCTGTCATACTCTTTGCCGTAAAGAAAACGCAGCGCATTTTTATAGTAAAGACCGTCCCTTGCGTCTTTTCGCATTGGGACCTTGTCCAGCGCCCGTTTCAGCTTGAACGCCCTGAAGCGTGGCGTGTTGGAGGCGAACATGACCTGTTTTGAAAACCCCCGCTCAAACCAGCGCGGACCCATGTCCACCGTGAAGAGGCGCATCATCGATTCCTCCGGACTGTCGAGGTATAAAACGGAAGTGTCTGTATAGACGTTCGGATATTTGATCATGAGCATGACCATCTCCCGCACCCACGGCCACGCGAAATGCGTAAGGCAGATCCTTAAGTCCGGATGCCGCATGATCATCTCCTCAAACTGCAGGGGATCGCCGTACTTTGCAGGCGCATCCGGCTCCCAGGACATACCCGCATGCATGATGACGGGAACGTTTCGCTCTTCACAGATCCGGTACAGTTCCTCTGCCGCGGGATCGTCCGGATGAAACTTCTGCTTTGAAGGATGGAGGGAAAGACCGTGAAGTCCGAGTTCGTCCAGCGCCCTGACAAGCTCTGTAGCCGCATCCCCGCGATGCGGATCCACGCTTGCAAAACCGATCATACGACCGGGCTGAAGGCGCTCGAGCTCCGCCGATTCGTCATTGCTGATGATCATGCCGCCGGCAGTCGTCGTAAGGTCGACGGGCAGCATGACGGACTTTTCGATCCCGCAGACATCCATCTCCGCAAATATCTCATCCCAGTCCATCGGCCCCTGCTTCCAGACCCCGAACTGATCCATGCGGAACTTCAGCGTTTCTTCATCCGTGCACACCGGCTTATAAAAGATCGGATGCAGATGCATATCTATGACCATACTTCCTCCTGTTTTCTGCCCGTTGCGGGCTGTGCTGCGTCAGCTGCCGTTTTCCTTTGTCCGGTAAGGTTTGCTAATAAGGTTCGAACTTTCCGATCACTTTCGCCGCAAGTGCGGCGCCGCGCCGCATGCATTCCTCCACCGTTGCGCCTTCCAGAAGCCCCGCGGTGAAGCCCGCGATGTAAGAGTCGCCGGCGCCGACCGTGTTGACGACATTTTCCGCCTTCACGATGCCCGCGCGGTGCATCCTGCTCCCGTCCCAGGTAAGACTTCCCTGTTCACCCAGGGTCGCCGTCACAAGCTCCGGCCCGCAGTCCGCGATCTCTTTCATCCAGGGCTCCAGTTCTTCTTCCGGGATCCCGTCCGCGGAAAAAAACACATAATCCACATCCGGGAAAAGCTCCCTGCAGTTAAATTCCGGATCCCCCGAATAGATCGAAAAGTCCATCAGTACTTTCACCCCGGCGTCCTTCCAGCGGGGAAGGTGCGTGAGGACATTGCCGAAAAGGTCCGTGTGGATAAGCGTATGTTCCGCAGTAAAGGCAAATTCTTCCTCCGTCAGCCGGTAATGTTCCATCACGCCGTCGACAGACTCCAGATGCACTCTGTCCGTCCCGTTCCGAAGCTCCATCCTGGTGACGCAGGTCGAGCCTTCTTCCGTGCGGAGATGTGACACATCGATCCCTTCCCGTGAAAGGACCTTTCTCATATCCCTTCCGTAGCCGTCATCGCCGACAACGCTGACGACGCTGACGGGATATCCCATCCGCGCCAGATGGATGCCCCAGTCGACGCCGTTTCCCGTAGGATACCACCGTCCGATGTTTTCATAGATATCGGCGCAGCAGAAGCCGACCGCCGCAAGACGGTCCCGCCTGATGCCGCCGGATCCCCGGTCTGTTTTACGGTCTTTTTCTGTCATACGTCCACCTCTTCACTCAGTACGGCACGCCGTGTCCCCAGGCGCCGTCCAGCCCGCAGACTTCTGACGCGAAAACCGCCGCATCCTTCAGGCTCGAAATGACCGCTTCTTTATGCGGAACGCCGTTTTTGACCGCAGCCAGGTATCCTACCATGAACGAAGTCAGCAGGCTGTCGCCCGCACCCATGGTATCGGCCATCTTCGTGACCGGTGCCGCCTGCTGGATGTACTCGCTGCTGCCGTCGAACGCCATGCATCCTGCCTCCCCGCGGCTGGCGCAGACAAAACGGGGGCCGAGCGTATGGATCCATCGGATCTTTTCCCGGACCTCCTCCTCAGGCGCATCGCCGAGCGACAAGAAGGCATAGTCCGTATACGGCGCGATCTCGCGGATATATGATTCGGACGAATCATCCGAAAAGTCGAAACTCACAGGCACGCCTTCCTTCCGGATCTTCGGCAGTTCACGCTCCGTAAAGCAGTAATTGCCCGTATGGACCAGATCGAACTGCCGTATGTACTCCAGTGAAAAACGGTCGAGAACATAACGCATATCCCCCCGGACGCCGCCTTCATTGCTCCCGAGAAAGACCCGGTCGCCGTCGATGACCGTTGTCCTCGCCGCGCCGTTTTCCCCGATAACCTGTATGCATCTGACGAGTTCAATGCCTTCCTCTGAAAGGGACCGGATGACGTGCTCCGCCGCGGCGTCGTTTCCGAAGATGCCCATGTAGGCGCTCCTTAAGGCGCCGAAACGGCGCGCGTAAACGGCAAAATTGACCGCATTGCCGCCCGGATACATGATCCCGAGATGCTCATAACGGTCCACCACATTGTCTCCGAATCCCAGCACGCTGACCGGATACCTGCCCGCATTCTTAAGGCTGTCTTTCAGCATTGCCGTTCCTCCCATCAATACGGGATCTTTCCCATATACCTGCGGTAATCCACATCATGTCCGAAACGTTCTCCGCGTGCGGAACGGAGCTCGCAGTTCATCTGATAAAACAGGACAGGGTCCAGATAATCCCTCACCGACGGGTCGACCGCATCCATGCCGTATTCCAGGGCATCGAGCACCATCAGGCTGTCCGTATGCGTCTTCAGGAAAGCCTCCGCCCGCTCATCCATCGGACGGCAGACGCCGGAGCTCTTCTGCAGAAAATAGAAAACGCCTTCCTCCGTGACTTCAAAAGGTCCGTGGAAATACTCTCCGCTGTGGATGTAGGCGCAGTGCTGCCACTGCATCTCCATCAGGCTGCAGATGGCAAAACCGTAGGTCTGCGCAAAGCTGCAGCCGCTTCCGAGGATATAGAGGAACGGATGCTTTTCACAGGCGTCCGCGAACGCGCCGCAAAGCTCCCTTCGCACTTTTTCCACAGCCGCGTCGACGATGCCGTCCATCTGCTTCAGGCTCTCCATAAGCGTCCTGTATGCCGGAAAATCTTCCTGAGCGCGGAGGATCTCCGCTGCCAGCATCAGCACGATGCCGCTCGGGATCTCCGCGGTCTTTCTCTTTTCGGACTCCCAGGGGTAGACCCATACCGGCCAGTTTCCTTTTGCCGCGGGGCTTTCCGCCTGATTGGTCAGCATAATGACCGCTGCTTTTTTTCCGACAGCCAGTGCGGCCGCATCCAGGGTCTCCGCCGTCCCGCCCGAATGGCTGCAGAGGATGACCAGGCTCGATGCGGAAAGCTTCTTCGGCGGCGTAAGCAGGAACTCCTTTGCAGTATAAATGCCGGACTCGGCAGCGCCGCTCTCCCGCATCAGCATGCAGTGTCCCGGATAGAGATCCACCAGGCTGCCGCCGCACGCCACCCAGTATACCTGCCGTATCGTTCTGTGCACGGATATGATATCTTCAATAAGCTTTTTTGCTTCCACTGCTCTTTCTCCTCAGTCCATATATCTCTCGTAATTACGCATGTTGCGGAAATCCGCTGCCGCAGGATCCGCAAAGTACCGTCCGTCCGTAATCTCCTGTCCGAGATATCCTTCATAGCCATAGCTGTTAAGGACGCCGAGAAGCCTTCCGAGGTTTCTCTTTCCGTCACCCCAGACAAGGTGGCCGTACGGATCCCCGTCGATGAAATGAAGGTGCCGAAGGTCCCGGCCGAAGGCGCCGAACCAGTCCTCCAGCGTTTCTCCGGCGACATCTATGGCGCACAGATCCGCCATCGGCTTCAGGTTCGGGCTGCTGACCTCCTTAAGCATCTGTTTCATGTCCCCAAGCGTCGTTACGATACGGCTCTCATCCGGACGCAGGGATTCCATCGCGAGCGTCACACCATGCCCGCCCGCAAATGTGGCAAGGGCACAAAGCATCTCCCTGCTCCTCTTCCAGCTCTCTTCCCTCGGCTCGTTGAGATATCCCCAGCCGGAATTGATCTCCATCATTTTGCAGCCGAGCTCCTCAGCCATCAGGATCCCGTTTTTGAAGTAGCCAAGGCTCCTTTTCACATGCTCCGGTTCCTTTGCCCCGACCTGGTATGGATACAGACAGTTTTCGGGAGTGAGCACACGCACTTCAAGGTGATGCGCCCGGATCTTTGCCGCGATCCCGGCCGCTTCATAATATGTGAGATGGTCGATCCAGACATGGGGCACGCCGCACCACAGCTCGATGCTGCGAAAGCCGAGCCGCTCCTGCGTGTCGAGAAAATAATCAAACGAATAGTTTACATAATGTATGTTCATGCCGGCGATCTGTTCCCGGCGGACAGACGGTTTAAACATGGGCAGGCTCCTTTATCCCCTTCACGTCAGTGACTGCCTCCTCCCCGCATCGGGTGAAGTGCAAAGGCGCGTCTTCCATGAACGGAAGGAATGCCTCAAACGCTCGTTTGTCCGCCTCAGCAGGGTCTTCGAAATATCTGGGATCCGTGATCTCCTGGCTTAAGTATCCTTCATAGCCGTGCCGGTTCAGGACATCCAGGTAGCGTTCCAGAGGATAAAGGCCGTCTCCCCAGACGAGGTGTCCGTAAGGCCGCCCGTCCACGAAATGCATATGTACGATATCCTCCCCGAGTTCCGCAAACCATTGCTCCGGCGTTTCTCCGGCCACGCCCATGGCGATCGTATCAAGTCCCGCCCTGACACGCGGATGATCCACATCCGCAAGAAGCTTTTTAAGCTCCGGCAGCGTAATGATGCAGCTGCTTTCTTCCGGCCGTACGGTCTCGACCGCGATCGTCACGCCGCAGTCAGCCGCGACCGGCGCAAGCTCCGACAGGCTCCTTACCGCACGCTCATAGATGCGCCCGTATTCTTCATCGCGGGTGCCTCCGATGCAGTTTGTGAGCAGCAGTTTCGCGCCGAACTCCGACGCCGCCTCAAGGCCGCGTTTGAAGTATTCCATGCTGCGCTGATGAGATCCGGGATCAGGCGCACACATCAGATACTGGTAGATGGCGCATTCCGGCGTAAAACACCCGATCGTAAGTCCTCTTTCTTCGGCCATCCTCCGTACCGACGCCGGGTCCTGATACCCGGTATGATCGATCAGGAAATGCGGAGCCATGCCCACGAGCTCGATCGTCTGAAAGCCGGCCGCTGCCTGCGCGTCCAGCATGTATTCGAGCGGGTAGTACAGGTAATGGATACCCATGGCCGAGACCTGTCTGCGTCTGATATGTGCCATACTGTTCCTTTCTTTCGTATCTGTCTGTTCCGTCAACCCTTCGGCTCCGCATCAGATCTGCCGCAGGGTGCCGTCACCAAGTACCAGACCGCGAATAAGAGCGTTGAGATCCCCCAGGAGACCGGATAGCTCAAAGCCACGGTGTCTATCCCCGGAACGAAGCCGGGCGCAAGGACCGCCCAGAGGCTTCGGATGCCGAAGGCGCTGATGCCTGTGATCATCATCGGCGTAAAACTGTCTCCCAGCCCTTTGATCACTCCCCCGAGAAGCTCCGTGCCGGTGTAAAGGAAATAGGTCGGGACCAGCAGCGCCATGAAATGCATGCTCTGCTCCAGGACCGTTTCATCCTTTGTAAAAAGACCCAGTAGTTCCCGGCTCATCATCAGGAGGACAGCACAGATCACGGCAGTCAGTCCGAAACTCAAGAGAGCTCCTTCCCGGACGCTTTCTTTCACCCTGTCCATGCGGCCGGCACCGGCATTCTGTCCCGCAAAGGTCGTGATCGCCGTACCGAAAGCCATCATCGTCATCCAGAAGATGCCGTCAAGTTTGCTGTAGGCTGTCCAGGCCGCGACGGGATCGGTACCGAAAGTGTTGATCCTCGCCTGCACGATCAGGTTCGCGACCGTATAAAGCATGTACTGTATACCTGAAGGAAGGCCGAGCTCAAGCATCCTGACACTGATCCCGGTATAGGACGGATCCCGGACAGGTCCGGGCTCAAGCCTGTAAGGATCGCCGGTCCGCAGAAGCACCATGAGGACCAGCAGCGCACTGACCGTCTGTGAAATGACTGTTGCCAGCGCCGCGCCGCAAACGCCCATCCCGAGTCCCGCGACCATGAAGATATCGAGGACGATGTTCAGCACGGTGCTGAAAGCAAGGAAATACATGGGCCGCCCGGAATCTCCCGCTGCCCTTAAGACCCCGGATCCCATGTTATAGAGGAGCGAGGGTACGGCTCCGAGATAATACAGCCTGAGATATGACGCCGCTTCCGGCACGACATCCGGCGGTGTCCGCATCAGCTTAAGTGCCGCGGGCGTAAGAGCCCTTCCCGCAAATGTGAGCATCACACCGAAAGCAAACGACATGTACATCGCGGACTGCACCGAAATCCGGAGATGGCAGCGGTCCTTTGCACCGTAATACTGTGATATGACAACGCCCGCTCCTGCCGTAAAGCCGATAAAAAAGCCCAGCGAAAGGTCCAGGAGGAGCGTGGTCGTCCCGCCGACCGCGGCAAGCGCCGTCTTTCCGGCAAACCGCCCGACGACCGCAGCATCCACGGAAACGTAAAGCTGCTGAAAAACGGAACCGAACCAGATCGGGATGAAATACCGGATCAGCAGACGGCGCACACTGCCCTCAGTCAGATCCAGTTCCCCTCTTTGACAATGCCCTTTTGCGGCAGTCCCGGTCATGGACGGTCCCTCTCCTTTCCCATAAACAACAAAGTGCCCGGAACCGGCCTTCGCCGGCCCCTGAGGGGTCAGCGTACCTGCAGCCTGATTCCGAACACCGTAAATGCATCTGTCCGGTGACAAATGCGGTGATGTTATAATATGTCCTGTCTCATTATACATTCTATCGCCGACTTGTCAAGAGAGCTCTGGCCAGCCATTACTTATCTTTATATCAGGCCGCTTGTTTCAGCCGGAATCAGGCAGCTGCCGCATTTTAATTTGACATTTATTCGTACTGTAAATATAATTTATTGTGTTGTATTATATCATGTTATTCTAATAACAAAAACAAATCGGAGGAAATCATTAATGAAAAAATCACTTTCCCTGCTCCTGGCAGCCCTGATGGTCGCCGGACTCGCAGCATGCGGAGGCTCTTCTTCCGCACCGGCAACCTCAGCAGCGCCGGCAGCAGAGACGGAGGCCGCAGCTGCAGAGACGGAAGCTCCCGCCGCCGAGACGGAAGCTCCTGCAGCTGAAACGGAAGCTGCCGCAGAGGTCGACTATTCCAAGCTCTCACCTGCAAGCCTCGAGTACCACTCCCTTGCAGCGATCAAACAGCGCGGCGAGCTCCACATCGCGACTGAAGCCACCTTTGCTCCTTATGCGTTCAAGGATGCCGACGGCAACCTGGTCGGTCTCGAAGTATCCCTGGTCAACCAGATCGCGGAAGACATGGGCGTCAAGTGCGTCATCGATGACATGGCGTTCGATTCCGTCCTTCCGAGCGTTCAGGCAGGCCTGGATGACTGCGCATTTGCGGCGCTGACTCCTACTGCAGAGCGTCAGGAAGCATTTACCTTTACCAAGTCTTACTTCTCAAACGGCCAGATGTCCCTGTGCCGCGTGGAGGATGTCGAGAAGTTCAAGGATGAGTCCGCAATGGTAGCGGGCGTGACCATGGGCGCACAGAAGGGCACCTATCAGCAGACCGTTGCCGAAACGCTCTATCCGGACTGCACCGGCCGCTATCTGGAAGCTGTTCCGAACGTCGTCATGGATCTGAAGGCAGGCAACATTGATATCGCCATCATGGACTACGACAACGCTTACGCTTATGCATACCAGAACGAAGATCTGGAGACCGCATTCGTCGTACCGATGCTCGAAGGCGACGCACCGAGCAACTGCGCCGCTTCCATGCTCGGCAACGAAGAACTGACCGAATGCTTCAACACCCTGATCGACGAGTACATCGCCGACGGAAGGATGCAGCAGTGGTATGAGGATGCTGTTGCGCTCCAGCTGTCCCTGACCGAATAAGCTCCCTGTGACCCCGGGCGGGACATCACCTGTGATGCCCCGCCTTTCTTTATAGCAGCTTTTCCCCCGAGGAGGTAAACTGTATGGATCTGTTCTCACTTACCCGTATGGCAGCCCTGTTCAGCAAGTATTCCGACCACTTCCTGCACGGCGCCTGGATGGCGCTCGTGCTGTCCCTGATCACGGTGGTCTTAAGTACGATCCTGGGCACGCTGTTCGCTCTCTGCAAGATGTCCAAGATCGCGCCGCTCCGCTGGATCGTCAGCGCCTATATCGAGGTCTTCCGGTCCACGCCGCTGATGGTGCAGGTCATGGTCATCTATTTCGGTGCTGCCGCCATGGGCGTCAAGGTCTCTGTGCCTTTCATGAAGGACTTCAACAGCTTCTTCTGGGGCCTGCTGGTACTGGTGCTGAACAGCTCCGCCTATGTCGCCGAGATCGTCAGAAGCGGTATCGGTGCAGTTGACGGCGGCCAGATCGAAGCCGCGCGCAGCCTCGGCATGTCCCATGCGCTCGCGCTCAAGATGGTCGTGCTTCCGCAGGCGCTGCGGAATATCCTCCCCGCACTGATGAACGAGTTCGTCTCCATCATCAAGGAGACCTCCATCGTTTCCCTTGTCGGTATCAGCGAGCTGATGTTCAGCGCAAAAGACGTCGTATCCATCTCCTACCGTACGCTGGAACCTTACGTCATTGCGGCGATCATTTACTTCATCATGGTATTCCCGCTCTCGAAGCTGGTATCCTATATCGAAAGGAGGCTGAGCGCAAGTGTCACACGTTAAGCTTAATGAAGTCCTGCTGGAAGTCCGCGGACTCGAGAAGCACTTCGGGCATCTTGAGGTCTTAAAGGGCATCGATATCGACATCCATAAGGGAGAAGTGGTGGCTGTCATCGGTCCGTCCGGCTCCGGTAAATCCACTTTCATCCGCTGCCTCAACCGCCTTGAGGAACCGACTGCCGGCACCATTATCTTTGAAGGCCAGCAGATCAATACGAAAAAAGCCGACATTGACAAGATCCGTCAGAAGATCGGCATGGTGTTCCAGAACTTCAACCTCTTCAGCAACATGACCATCCTGCAGAACATCACCGCCGCTCCGATCAATGTCAAAAAACTCGCGAAGGCGGACGCCGAAGCAAGAGCCATGACTCTGCTCGAACGTGTCGGCCTTGCCGACAAGGCTGCGGAGTATCCCGTGCGCCTTTCCGGCGGCCAGCGGCAGCGGGTCGCGATCGCAAGGGCGCTTGCGATGGATCCCGATATCCTGCTCTTTGACGAGCCCACCTCCGCTCTCGATCCCGAGATGGTCGGCGAGGTCTTAAACGTCATGAAGGAGCTTGCCGTAGAAGGCATGACGATGGTCGTCGTCACTCATGAGATGGGCTTCGCGCGCGAGGTCTCCGACCGGGTCATCTTTATTGACCAGGGCATCATCCAGGAAGAAGCGCCTCCTGCGGAGTTCTTCACCAACCCGAAAAACCCGCGCCTTAAGGACTTCCTCAATAAGGTGCTGTAAACCGGTAAAAAACAAAGAGAACCGCAGTTCATCCGCAGTTCTCTTTTTTGTTGTTCACAGCCGGTGCATCAGCTCCCGGTTCACATCATACAGTTCTTCAAAGATCTCGCCCTGTCTGCGGTAGACAAAAAATGTCTCCTTGCGCGGGCGGTACAGCTTTTCGATCCGTATCCTCTCCGAAAGCTCCCGCCAGTCCTTAAACGCGCCGCCTGCAAGCGCTGCCATCAGTGCGTCACCGTATGCGGCACCGACTGATACTTCGGGAACACAGATCTCCTCTTCCAGGATATCCGCCAGGCACTGCAGCCAGACCTCATTCTTCGTCCCTCCGCCGGCCGCAAGGATCCGCCTGACCGGAACACCGCGGTCTTTCATCAGCGCGACGTTGGCCCGTATGGAATAACAGATCCCTTCGAGCGCTGCACGGATCAGGTGCCCGCGCCCGTGCATGTTTCCGAGGCCGAAGTACATGCCCTTCGCGTCCGGGTCATTGAGCGGCGTCCGCTCGCCGTCCCAGTAAGGAAGGCAGATCAGTCCGCCGCTTCCGGGAGGAACCTGTGCCGCTTCTTCCTGTATCAGGTCAAAACCTGCATTTGCATCCTTCGGATAAAGCGTCCTTCGAAGCCACTCGGTCAGTGCGCCCGCGGTATTCGTACCGGCGCAGATGCCGAAGGTCCCCGGAAGGATGAACGTACCGGGCCAGAGCCGGGGCTCATCGATCAGCCGGTCGCTCAGGGCGATCATATATGCCGTAGAGCCGAGCTGGATCATCAGGTCGCCCGGGACACAGAGTCCGGACGAAACTGCCTCGGCTCCGGAGTCACCCGTACCCGTAAGCACCGGCGTCCCTTCTGAAAGGCCGGTCTCTTCCGCCGCTTCAGCCGTAACATACCCGGCGATCTCGGTGGCGCCGAGAAGCTCCGCCATCTGATCCGGACGGCAAAAGTCCCGGATGTGTTCCGGATCGACGCCTGACTCTTTCCCCAAAAGCCGTGAACCGCCTGAGGAAGCCCCGTCCTTTGCTCCTTCTGCCGCACGTACACACGAAATGTCATACAGGGGCAGGAAATCCTCCGCCAGGTACGGATCCAGGACAAACCGCCCTGTAAGCCGCGCGCAGAGATAGGAGGATGCGGTCAGAAACTTATACGCTTTCTCCCAGACATCCGGCATATGCCGCCTGAACCAGAGGATCTTGGGAGCAATGTCGGAACTGCAGGGCTCATGGCCGAAAAGACGGACTGCCTCTTCCTTACCATAACGTTCACAGATCAGGGCGATCTCCTCTTCCGCCCTCGAGTCGATGCCGTAAAGGACCGCATCCGCGATCGCGCGTCCCTTCTCATCTACGGGCACGCAGTCACAGCCAAGTGCGGAAATGCCGATGCAGCCGATCTCTTCGGCCCTGATCCCGTGTTCTGCAGCTTTTTCGAGGATCCGCCGGCTGAGCAGGCAGAGATCCCCCCACCAGACCCGGTCCGCATCATGGCTGTACCAGCCCGGCTGCGGATGATCCGTTTCATGAGGCGTTGTCTCGGTAAAGAGCACCTGACCGTCCTCATCGATCAAAACGCCCTTGCTCTCATGTGTACCGATGTCGATACCCAGGTAACAGCTCACCCTCTGATCTCCTTTACACGTTCCATAAACTGCCGCACCCTTTCGGGATCGACAGGATTTTCAAACTTTCCGTCCGCCTTAAGGGCAGTTCCGACAAAAGCGCCGTCCGAGGCCGAAAGGATCTCTTCAATGTTGCTGATCTTGCAGCCGGTGCCGCAGATCACCGGAACCTCCGGCTGCGCGATCGCGCGGATCTGCTTAAGAAGTTCCGTTCCGGGCCTGCTGCCTGCCGCCGTGCCGCCTGCGACCAGAGCGTCCGGCCTGCAGTTGAAGAGGACCGACCTCGCGATCTCCTCCGGGCTGCGGCCGCCGACGCTTGCGTCCCCCTCGCTCGTCACGAAATAAAAAAGCTTCAGATCGTCCAGGCGGTATGCATTCTTTAAACGGAGCGTATGCGCGATGTCACGGTCGATCAGTCCGAAGTCGCTGTCCCATACGCCGGTGAACAGGCATCTCGTAAAGTCAGCTTCCACCGCCGCACACAGTTCGATCGTCGCATCCCCGTCAAAGATCGCCTCCGCGCCGAAAGGAACGCGGATCTGTTCCCTGAGGGCACCGATGACCATGCCCATGGCAGCCAGCGTCACAGGCGATACCTTCCGCTGATAGGGCATGCTGAATTCGTTCGTAAAGAGCACGCCGTCGATCCCGCCCTCCTGCAGAGCCTTCAGAT
>Ga0129307_1002765_pt1 | contig 12755 bp, 10 predicted proteins | sample P1105metagenome_FD_94437 | JGI IMG/M metagenome (GOLD analysis project Ga0129307, IMG submission 94437) | Capybara group fecal microbial communities from Wisconsin, USA - P1105 metagenome | ecosystem: Host-associated > Mammals > Digestive system > Large intestine > Fecal | place: USA: Wisconsin... | reverse complement strand
TATTCCCTGCTGGCCGGCTTTGGCATTTCCTTCGGCGGTGTGCTGAATATTGTGCTGGATCCGCTCTTCATGTTCCGTATCCTGCAGCCGGGCAATGAGGTACTGGGCGCAGCGGCCGCCACTGCGCTTTCCAACGTAATTGCAGCGTTTTTCTATATCTCTGCCATCCTCAGGATTCATACAAAGCTGCAGATCCTGAATTTCCGTCCGACAAGGCACGCCCTTGTCCCAGACATTTACCTGCCGGTCCTTTCAGCCGGCATCCCCGCCTGTGTCATGACGCTGTTTGAGAATATCTCCTATGCAGTCATGGACAAACTGATTTCCGTCTACGGCACGGAAATGCAGGCCGGCATCGGCGTCGCGAAAAAAGTTAACATGATGGCCCACAGTATCGTCCGCGGCATTACCCAGGGAGCGCTCCCGCTGATTGCCTATAACTATGCTTCCGGTAATCACAAACGGATGCGGGCTGCCCTGAAATGGGCCGCCGTTTTGTCCGTAGGCTGCGCAGCCCTTTGCATGGTTATCTGCCTGCTCTTCGATCCGCAGCTGATCGGCATTTTCATCCGCCACGAATCCGCTTCGCTGGAATACGGAGCAGAATTCCTGGAAATCCTCTGTATCGGCGCTCCTTTCTCGGCTGCCGCCTACACTGTCATTTCCTTCTTCCAGGCCACCGGCCACGGAAAACGTTCCTTCTTCCTGGCGATCCTCCGCAAAGGCCTGGTGGACATTCCCCTTATGTTTTTGCTGGGCAGCTTCTTCTCCTATCACGGCATCGTTTCGGCAACGCCCATTGCCGACATTCTCTGCTGTATTACGGCGCTCTTCATTCTCAGGGATTTCCTGAAGACCCATGCGGCGGAAGTGGCCTGATCCGGCCCGCCGCCTTATAAGCCGCGGGATCTTCCGTGTCTCCGATCACCATCATCTGAGCCTGCAGGATATTAACCGTGTCTTTGCGCGCCGTATCTTTGTCCATGGGCTCTCTATACATCGAGTCATTCCTCCTGATCTATAATGTCTTGTCCGCCGGAGGGATTTTCAGTCAGGCATTCCGTATTTTTAATTGACCGGCTTTTTCTGCTCAGCGGCCAGGTTCTTTTCTTTTTCAAAAAATGCTTTCCTGATTTGTTCATATTCTTCGTCTGTACAGACCCGGCGGCACATCGGTTCAAACGACTTTGTGACCCGGAAGCATTCTTTCATGCGCTCGCAGGGATATTGCCCGCATTCCGCGCAGGTTTTTATGCCTTGATTTTCACAGCACTTTACCACATTATATCTGCACCAGTTCTCCGGTCTGCATCCTGTACAGGATATCTCTTCAATGGTCACGACATGATCCCGGTACCCTATCTTCATCCACAGCCCGGCAGTATTCCGCAGTTCTTCTTCCGTTTTTTCATACGGATGCGCCACATATCTAGGACAGGCCGAACAGTCATTTCCGCATGCAGCAAGTATTCTCTTCATTTTTAACATGTCACCTCTCTCTCGGAAGAAGGGCAGACAACTTTCTTTACCGCTGTCTGCCCTTCTATTATAATGTATTTATCATTGAAATAATTACTATTTTGCCATTATCCTCTGTGGACTTTTTCACATCGGATATTTTCCGTCGTAAACCACTGACCGGTAGCCCTCCGGATCGGTATCGCCTTCCGTACTCACCATGAAGATCACGGAATTCTCATCCAGTCCCAGCTCGTCGCGGAAGGGACGGTACTCTTCCTTCTCCAGCAGCAGGGAGACCAGGCCCATGGGCGCTGCACCGGATTCCCCGGAGATTACCCTGGTATCGCCGCCCATCGGCGCGCCCAGTACCCGCATACCCCGGGCTGCCACTTTGTCCGGGAAAGCGAAATAGTAGGAAGGAAGCTTGTCCAGCATAGGCCAGGTCACAGTGCAGGGTTCCGCGCAGTTAAGGCCTGCCATAATGGTCACCTGAGATCCGGTGGCATGATGGGGCTTTCCGTCCCCCTGACGCGCGGACTCGAAGATACATGCCGTCTGGTCCGGTTCCACGATGGAAAGCACGGGAATATCATCTCTGTAAATATTGCTGACAGCGCCCACCACGCCTCCGGCCAGGGCGCCCACACCGGCCTGCACGAATACATGGGTCGGGCGGTCGTAGCCCATTTCCCTGATCTGTTCCGCTGCTTCAAAGATCATGGTGGAATAGCCCTGAACGATCCAGGAAGGAATCTTCTCATATCCATCCCAGGCAGTGTCCTGTACCAGGTACCATCCCTTCTCTTCCGCCAGCTTCGCCGTATAGCGGACACATTCATCGTAAACCATATCGGTGATCCGCACCTCTGCGCCGCCGATGTCCCGGATGGCCTGCGCTCTGACTTCCACCGACCCCTTCGGCATGAATACATAAGACTTGCAGCCCAGCATCCCGGCTGCCCAGGAAATTCCCTTGCCGTGATTGCCGTCAGTGGTGGTGATGAATGTCATCTTCTGAATCTCTTCTCTATACGGGCTGGACTGCAGCATCTCCAGCGTCACTTCCGCAGGATCTATCCCCAGCTTTTCGCAGATAAGGCGAGTCAGCGCATACACGCCTCCGGCGCCCTTGAAGGCATTCAGGCCGAAACGGAAAGATTCATCTTTCACCAGCACAGACTTTACACCATATGCTGCCGCATAGTCCTTCAGCTCTACCAGAGGAGTGGACCCGTAACCGGGAATGGATCTATGAAAGTGTCTGACATTTTCCGTGTTCTCCCCGGACAGCAGGTCCGGAATAGCCTTCTTATTTACTGCGGGGTTCTTGATCATCTGGACGTCGTTGATTGTACGGACTTCTCTCATGGCAGTCTCCTTTTATGATTTTTCTGATATTAACCTGAATAATAAAACATTAATTGTTTTTTGCATGCGATATATTGCATATCATTATAATAAATCCTGTCCATCTTATTTGTCAATGCCTTATTGGCAAATAATACCGGGCAGGATTGTATTTGTCTTGTATTCAGCTTTCTTTCTGAAGAATTTCTTTCACGCCCCTATAGGTATGCATCCAGTTTTCACGCATAGCCTCTTCTGCCGCTGCGACATTCCCATTCTCCAGAGCCTTTATGATAGAGTCATGCTGCTGCACCGACATTTCCTGTCCCATATCGCCGCTGAAAAACAGGTTTTCAACACGGAGAGAACGGATCTGCAGTTGATGGCTGTAACTGCTGAGATAGACATTGTCCGCTTTGTTCACAAACAATTCGTGAAATTCCTCATCGGCTTCAGTCTGTGCTTTCGTATCCTGCTTTTTGACTGCTTTTTCAAACCGGGCATTGAGCGCTTTCAGCTCCTTCAGGTCCGCTGCTGTAATCCTCTCCGCCGCAAAGCGCACTGCCAGTGCCTGGATCTCTGCAATCATTTCATAGCATTGCCGGACATCCTCAAAATGAATCATTGATACCGTGGTCCCGCAGGACGGTACGATATCGATAAATCCCTGCTCGGCGAGCGCCTGAATTGCCTCCCTGACAGGGGTACGGCTGACGGAAAAGTATTTGGCCAGTTCCGTGTCCACGATTCTCTCGCCGGGTTTCATTACACCGGTGACGATCCAGTCCTGGACCGTATCCATAACGATCTCTTTGGCGCTCTTTCTTGTGTATGTGCTGCTTTCACTGGGAATGGGCATTTTCCAAAACCTCCTTGCAGGACAGCGCTGCTCTTCAGCTGCAGCTGCTTCTTTTATTGGTCATAATATAACATTGTTTGTTTTATATTACAAGCAATATATCGAGAGATGATCCTGTTCTTCCTGAACCCCGTATTTCCGGTTTCCTGTCGAAAAAATTATTTTTCCTCAGACTGCCGCCGCGTCATTGAAAGCACTGATCAGCTCGTCGATCGCTCCCGCCTGGGCATGCACCTTTTCGAACTCCCCGCCATACCAGAGGGCATTGAGTTCCGCACTGGTTTTCCCCTGCTGCTCCACCCAGGTGTAATACTTGAGATTGTGGATACGCTTCCTTTCTTCACAGGTAAGCTCCTTCATATGATCCGTCTTCTGGCCTTCCAGATGCAATGCGTAGTCCACTGCCGCCCTTGCGGTGCTGTAAATGCCTTCCGCTTCCTTCATCCCGGCAATCCGGCTTTGGTACATGGCTGCGGAGTCCGTCAGCACCGTGGCAACGATATCATTTTCCGTAAACTCATAATATTTGGCCATCTTGATGCAGCAAAGCAGATTGGCGATGCCGCTGATACCCAGGAGGCTCAGGCTTTCTGCATATTCCGGCTCCAGGCTGAGTTCTTCGATCAGCCACTTCTTTCCTTCCGGCTCGTTGAAGAGCCGCAGCAGCGCCATGGGATCCGCGTCGTCAATATCTATGACGGCGTCCGTATTTTTCACATTGTGGATCCACGGCACATGTTTGTCGCCGATACCCTCGATGCGGTGCTCGCCGAAGCCGTTCTCCAGAAGGGTCGGGCACTGCAGCGCTTCGCCCGCAGCAAGCTTCAGACCGGGATAGAGTTCCTTCAGCTTATCTCCTGATCCGATAGAACCGGCGGAGCCTGTGGTGAAACAGGCTCCCGCGAAACGCTGGCCGGGCTCTTTGATGTGTTCGAAGACTTCAGCCATCGCATTTCCAGTCACTTCATAGTGCCAAAGGTGGTTGCCCATCTGCTCAAACTGGTTGAAGATCATGTTTCGGGGATCTGACGCCAGTTCGTTGGTCTTGTCAAAGATTTCCTTGACGTTGGATTCCGTGCCCGGGGTGGCGATCACTTCCGCTCCGATGGAATGAAGCCAGTCAAAGCGTTCCCGGCTCATGCCTTCCGGAAGGATTCCGATAGGATGCACCCCCAGCAGGCGGCTGTTGAAAGCGCCGCCGCGGCAATAGTTGCCGGTGGAGGGCCAGACAGCGCGGTGTTGTTCCGTGTCGAAGTGCCCTGTGACCAACTCCGGCACCAGGCACCCGAAGGAGGCGCCGACCTTGTGGCAGCCCGTGGGGAAATATTTGCCAATCAGGGCAAATATACGGCAGGGCACCCCGGTCAGCCTGGAAGGGAATTCGATATAGTTTGGTGCGCCGAATAATCCTCCTCGTTCCTTTCCTTCATTGTGCCAGTTCACCCGGAACAGGTTTACGGGATCCACATCCCAAAGGCCGGTAACGGAAAGCCTGTCCAGCACTTTCTGCGGGATCTTCGAAGGATCTTTCATTTGTGCATAGGTAGGGATTACGATACCGTTTTCCCTGGCCCGGCGGATATTGTTGTCCAGGCCTTTCTTGTTGATTGTCAGCTCGATCATGGCAGTTTCCTCCTTATGTGATTAACAGACGTTTCAGATCAAAAGGGATCGAACGCGGTGAAGATGAATATACAGACCGTGAATACACCGCTCAGTTTCCGGCTCCCGTTCAGCTTTACAGGCTTACGGCAATCCGTGGAGCCCGCATTATTATTCGTTCTTTTCAGCCGTGCAGCAGATAGGTATAATTCCCTGTTTGTTTTCCATTCTCCATGGCAAGTTCCATTTCCACCCGCCCGTTCCTGTCCAGTTCATGACTGTGGCGCAGCACATCCTTGGGTGTGTTGAACCGCTCATGACTCTTCTTTTCAGCGGGCACTTCCTGAATATCACCCGAATGCTCCAAGGCTCTGCGGGTCATCATCGGGCCCAGCAATTCATAGATGAATACGCCGAACAGTACAATATTCCTGATCATTGTGCCGTCTCCGGGGAGGCTCACTGCCGTGGCACACATGCCCAGCGCGACTCCGGCCTGGGGAAATAAGGTGATCCCGAGATATTTTTTTACTGCAGGATCGCATTTCATTAAGGCAGCCCCCAGCCTTGCGCCGCTGTACTTTCCGATACAACGGAACACAATATAGACCATCCCGATAAGTACTGCCGGCCCGCTTCCAAACACTGCAGGTTCCAGTTCCGCCCCGCTAAGGATAAAGAACAATGCGGAAAGGGGCACCGTCCATTTATTGGCCCGTTCCATAATGTCTCCCGAGCGGGGACACAAGTTACAGAACATGGTTCCTGTCATCATGCAGACAAGTAATGAGGAAAAAGAGAGCTTTATCTTTCCTGCGGGGATCTCCACGGATGACAGTGCCACTGCCATCAGAACGAAGATGATGGTCAGATTCAGGCGGTTGCTGTTGGAGTAAAACAGCTTCTCAACTGCTGAAAACAGAGTTCCCAACAAGGCGCCCAGCACAAGTGAAAGCACGATCTGAAGCAAAGGCTGCACAAGAATACCAACCGGGTCAGCCCAGCCATTTCTTAAAGCCTGTGCTATACCAAATGAAACCGCGAACAGGACCAGCCCGATCGCATCATCCAGTGCCACAATGGGAAGCAGCAGTTCCGTTACTTTTCCGTGGGCTTTATACTGCCGCACCACCATCAGGGTAGCAGCAGGTGCCGTTGCTGCGGCGATAGCACCCAGGGTGATGGCCGCGGGCAGCGTGATCACACTGTCACCCAGCAGAAAATGCAGCAGAAAGAGTACCGTGTCTACCACCAGAGTGGCACACAATGATTCCAGGATGCCGATGACTATCGCCTGCCTGCCTGTTGAGCGGAGCTGTGAAAGGCGGAATTCATTTCCAATCGAAAACGCAATAAATCCCAGTGCGGCAGATGTAATTATCTGGAGCGCTTCCACCTCTCCCATGCTTTTAAATCCCAACCCTGCTATCCCAAGCCGTCCGATTCCATAAGGACCGATTAATAAACCTGCGATAAGAAACGCCGTCACATCCGGAAAATTCAGATGGAGGATTTTGAAGAGACGGGTCATCATGAGCCCGGCGAATAATGTAACGGAAATACTAATCAAATAGTCCATGACTTATCCTTTTCCCGAGTATTACCCGGAACCATAAACAAGCTTCCCAAAGGGCAGCAGCCCAGTGGGAAGCATTTTCAAAGGGGTTAAGAGAAAGGAAGGGAGGCGGAACGTTACGTTTAAGAGTCATACTTCCCCGACAGGGATCAATAGTCTTTCAGCGCCTTGAGCGTCTTCACAAAACGCTCCCAGTCTTCTGCCAGAATGCCGATCTGGAATTTTTCCTTCGGGGAATGGGGGCTGTCTACGACAGGCCCCAGGCCGATTGCGTCTACGCCGGGCATGTTCTTAATAAAGATTCCCATCTCGCAGCAGCCCTGGCCGATAGCCCCGGGAATATCCGAATAAATCTCTTTGGCCAGTTCGTAGGCACGTGACCTCGGGTTGTACTCCCACTGGGCCAGGTCCTCAAAGTTTCTGTACGGCACACCGCAGAGATCACAGACGCGGCACACTTTATCCCTGGCGAGCACCAGCTTGGAAGCGGACTCGTAGCGGATACAGGCAGTAAGGCGCAGACAATTCTTATCTTCCGGCATTTCAACCACGCCGACATTGACCGTGGAATCATACTTATGGTCAAAGTACTTATGCAGAGAATTGAGTCCGTCAGGCAGCGTGATCATCAGGTTCACAAACTTCGCGGTAGAAGCATCATCCATGGTCTCGGAAACCATTTCTCCTGCTGCAAGCTGCTTATATTCCAGTTCCACATAGGGATCCGGGACTTCCAGTTCCGTTTTGAATGTCTTTGCGTACTCTTCCACCGTCGCTGCCACCGTATCCCTGCATGCCTCAGGAAATGCCAGACGGCATACTGCGTTGCGGGCAATGGCGCAGGAGGTGAATTCACCTCCGATGAAGGAGATCAGGCGGAAGGGAACATTCTTCTTTTCCAGTTCGGAAAGGACCCGGCACACCAGTACATTGGCATTGCCCCTTTCCATGTAGGCATTCTTGCCGGAATGGCCGCCCAGCAGGCCGCTGATACGGATCTCGCCCTGGATGTCGCCTTCACGAGCAGGAATTTTCTCATAAGAAGGAAGGAGTTCCAAATCATACTGGCCGCCTCCGCCCAGGGAAATCCTGGTGGCGTCCATGCTGATGACAATTTTGCTTTTCAGTTTCTCATAATGAAGGTGCAGGGCGCCGTACATGTCTGTCTCTTCATTGATGGTGAAGACACATTCCAGCGCGGGATGCTCGATCTCTTTAGATTCCAGCACCGCCATGATCATGGCTATACCCAGGCCGTCGTCCGCTCCCAGGGTAGTGCCGTTGGCATGCACGGTATCTTTGTCATCATCCACTACGATCTCTACCGGATCATGCTCCCAGTCATGCTCCACCCCGTCATCCGCCGCGCATACCATGTCGATGTGGCCTTCCAGCATGACGGTGGGAACATGTTCATAGCCGGGTGTAGCCGGCTTGTAAATAATCACATTCAGGTTCTCGTCCTGGTAGTAATCAAGGCCCAGCTTTTTTGCGAACTCCACCAGGAAGTTGCTGCCGCCGTAAGCACCGACGCCGGACTCCATATTCATGCGGGGCGCTGCCTGGGAAAAATCATAAAAGTTTTTCAGAACTGCTTTGGGCTCCAGCCCATCGAATACGTAGCTCATGGGAATCTCCTTTTTATCTGTTTTTTATACTCAGACTGCTTTCTGTTCCGGAAGTTCGTCGTTTTTCTTAGTGTCAAAGCCCATAAGGGTCACCACGATCAGTACGACTGGGGTAACATAGGCAAAGAAAGAGAACGGGATCAACTGGGCCGGGGTGACTCCTATATAGCCGGAAGCGACTACTGCGTTCATGTTCCAGGGAAGCAGGGTGCACATGGCAGTGCAGCCTACGCCCAGAGCCCTGAACAGTACATGGGTATCAATGTTGGTCCTCTTGTATACCGGATCCATGATGTTGCCGGCGAATACATAAGCAAAGTTGGAAGAGGCGCCGATAGCATTGCCCAGGACGGACATGCCCAGGGTGGCCATGACTACACTCAGCTTGGAGGTAAGTTTCTCGGTCAGCGGCTCTACCAGTGCATCCACGATGCCGGCGGCATTGAGGATACCAAAGAGACCGAAGGCAAAGAGGAACAGGACTGCAGTACCGGTCATGCTGGTGATACCGCCTCTGTTCATCAGGGTGTCCACCATGGCGTTGCCGGAATCCAGCTTATAACCGCCCCAGAAATAGCTGATCACGCTGGCAATGTCTTTGCCCTGCAGGAGGCAGGCGATGACACCGCCGGTAAACGCGCCGGTCAGAAGGGAAGGGATAGACGGCTTCTTGGTAGCCAGCATTGCGATAACAACGATCATCGGGATCAGGGGAATGATACCCAGCTTGAAGTTGGCTTCCAGGCCGCTGCTCAATTCGCTGATCGTGGAGTAATCGACCGCTGCGTCACCGACGCTCAGCCCAAGGATCAGGTACAGGATCGAACAGATAATGCAGGAAGGGATCGTGACTTTGGACTGGAACTTGATTCCGTCAAAGAGATCCACTTCGGTCAGGCCGGAACAAAGGTTCGGGCCGTCGGACAGCGGGGAGATCGTATCGCCGAAGAATGCGCCGGAACACACCGCGCCTGCAGTCATCAGCGGGTTGATGCCCATGCCGAGGCCGATACCTGCCAATGCCAGGCCGGCGGTTCCGCAGGTACCCCAGGAAGTACCGGTGGCCAGGGAACAGAGCACACAGACGATAAAAGTGGCCAACAGGAAGATCTTCGGAGAGATCAGCTTGATACCGGTATTGATAATGAGCGGTACCGTGCCGGCCGCGATCCATGTACCTACCAGACCACCGTTGATCAGCAGGATCATGATCGGGACAATTGCTCTCATGCAGGAGTTGACCATGCCGGTCTGCAGCTCCTTATACGGAACACCCAGACGCAGGCAAAGCGGGAACGCAACCAGATAGCTCAACAGGAATAACGGGTGGATCTTGGACCCGAGGGCCAGGGCCGGGATCATAATAACCAGGAATACAGCTACGATAGTAAACAGTGCGTAACCGAATGTGGGTTTTTGTCTCTCTTTCATGGGAATCTCCTTTTCTTTTCTGCTGCCTTATTTGACAATGGATGCATTGTTACATTAAAATGCTTTATATTTCATATACTATATGCGATATATCGCATATAGTATGGCAATAGATTACAAAACATCCTTCTGTTTGTGAAGCAGAAAGAAACGAAAAAACACAGGAATACAAAGAAGTATTCGGTTTCTGCAGTTATGCTTTTCTGTAGAGATCGCAGAGGAATCAAAGCATTTACCATAATTGACTTGTGGTACTCTATCGGTTAAAATAATTCCACATTTCCAATATTCCACAATCCGGTTTGTTCTGACCTTCTCCTATCCAGGATCTTCCACCCTGCATCAGACACATCTTGCAATACCAGTACATTTTCTTTCTGATTATCTCTTTATTTTATCGTCTTTCAGATTCAGCTTATTCTTCAATGGAGGTTGTCATTTTCATGCAGAATAAAACTCATACTCTATCCGGACGACAGTTACGCGTACACGGCGGTTCTCTTTCCAACACGTTTAAAACGTTTTATGATGAAGAGCTCGACCGCCTCTCCCGCCAGCTTACGTATACCGAGAAAATTCTCCGGAATTCCCCTCCGCAAAATCTACGGGTGCGGATGAAAGGAAAATACCCCGCCTATTATTGCGCAGAAGGAAAACGGGAAAGCTATCTCCGCAGGGACAGCAGGCTTCTTCCGCTCCTGATTCTGAAATACTGCGCATTACATTTAAAACGTATAATTCTGAAGCAGATTTCTATTCTTCATTCCTGCCCTGCATTCTATGACCCCGACATGATTGAAAATACGCTTGAAGACTTTGAGGAAAAGTTCCGAAACTTAACGCCTGAAGCATTTTCCTCAAACAAAACCTATCTTTCCCGATGGGTTTCCCAGCCCTATAATAAAAATCCTTACTTCGATCCCGAGCAGAAACTGTTTAAAACAAAAAAGGGAGACCTTGTACGCTCGAAGCTGGAAATGATCGTGGCAGACATCCTTTTTGATCTGGGCCTGCATTATAAATATGAAGCCGGTGTACTGCTGAAAAACGGGAAGTACCGATATCCGGACTTCACGATCATCAATCCGTATACCAGGAAAATCTACTATCTTGAAGTTTGCGGGAAAATGAGTGATATCGAATATGTGCAGCATCAGGTCAGAAAAATCCGGGAATATGCTGAAATAGATATTGTTATAGGCGACAATCTTCTTCTGTTATTTGAAGATGATCTTACACCTTTTGATCCTGACGCTTTTCGGAAAATGCTTTCTGCGACAGTGCTGAAAGGCCGTTTCTGATACTCAGGTATTATCGGAAATGTTTTTTCTCAAATGTATTATGCGTTAAACTGTACAATGGCCAGCAGGTGTGCAGCCTATTGGAACAATTCCACATGGAAACGGTAAGATTGTTCTAATATACGTTATTATACTATAGCGATGCTTTAACGAGCTAAAGTGACACTTGAACAATAATCTCTTAAAAACGCGTGATTGTTCCAAAATGAAGTATGTCATACCCTGGGAGATTTGAGTATTTTGAACAATCCAGGACTTTTTATCGAATATTGTTCCAATCCACTTCTCACGGACATAAAAAAATGGAACAATCTTGCTTATTACAGCATAAACTGTTCCAAAAAGCCAAAGGCAGCCGGTGCACTGCCGGTTTACGGTCGGAAATACAATGTCGTGAAAATGTCAACGGCCGCCAGGCTGTGCGGATCAGCCGGAGTATGGTATCCGGGCTGGTGTTTATCTCCGCTTTGCCTGTCTTCACCTGACAATTCCAATTAAATCCCTGATAACTTCTCCCGCGATAATCAGGCCTGCCACAGACGGCACAAAGGAAACGGAACCGGGAACCGGCTTTGCCCCAATGTCCGGTCCTGATGCGGAGACTACATTCTCAGGCCGGCACGCATTCTCCGGCCGGCCCGGGGATGCCTTCGGCTCCAGCGGCATCTCCGTGGAATACAACACCTTCAGATGATCAATCCCGCGTTTTCTGCATTCCCTGCGCATGACCCTGGCCAGCGGGCAGACCGTGGTCTCATAAATATCACCGATCCGGAAAGCCGTCGGATCCAGTTTGTTTCCGGTACCCATTGAGGAAATGATAGGCACACCTGCTTCCCTGGCAGTTTCAATCAGTGCCAGCTTGCCGGTCACTGTGTCAATGGCATCCACCACATAATCATATTCCCGGAAATCGAACCGGTCTTTTGTATCCGGAAGGAAAAAGCATTGCCGGGCATTGACCCTGCAGTCGGGATTGATTGTAAGGACCCGTTCCTTTGCAGCCTCCACTTTCGCCCGCCCGATGGTTCCTGTTGTCGCAAGAATCTGGCGGTTCAGATTGGAAATGCTGAAAATGTCGCGGTCCACCAGATCCAGAGCCCCGACTCCGCACCGTGCAAGGCCTTCCACTACATACCCCCCGACACCGCCCAGGCCAAAAACGGCGACTCTTGCTTTCTGCAGCCGATCTAATGCATTTTTGCCCAGCAATAATTCTGCTCTCTCAAAAGGCCTTTCCATAAAAATCTCCATAGATTGTTTATCCGCAATTCCGTCCGGTATCTGCCGTTCTTTTGCTGTGCTTTCAGCGCTTCCCTTCCTGTTCGGCAAAACACGCTGCATCCATTATAAATAATAATCCGGTACTTGTCACGGAATTCGGCAGTCCGCATTTCCCTTTTTACGCTTCTATGCCGGGGCGCTGCGGTACAAATACAAAAAATGCTGCCAGCAGCGCCTGATGGCACTCATCTGACAGCATTATCTATTTTATGTGAACTTATTAATCCTTACTGTTCTTTCCGGATTTGCATCCATCAGCCTTCAAT
>Ga0129307_1002764_pt1 | contig 12756 bp, 12 predicted proteins | sample P1105metagenome_FD_94437 | JGI IMG/M metagenome (GOLD analysis project Ga0129307, IMG submission 94437) | Capybara group fecal microbial communities from Wisconsin, USA - P1105 metagenome | ecosystem: Host-associated > Mammals > Digestive system > Large intestine > Fecal | place: USA: Wisconsin... | reverse complement strand
CAGTGACGAGTTCTATTGCTATAGCCACCCGGACATACTTTTCGAGGCGTTTTCCACGCTTCGACCAGTCGGTCTCACCGAAGGTGAAATGCTCGTAAAAGTGCTTAAAATAAAGGATTTCTACGAGTTCAACTTTTGTAGCAACACTATAGTCTCGATGTGCCCGGCGCGCGGGAACATGTCGAAGGGAGCGGCTTTCTTCAGGGTATAGGAATCGCCCTGCCCCGCCGGATCGCTGAGATAGGCGATGTCCCTGGCCAGCGTCGCCGGGTCGCAGGATACGTAGACGATCCTCTCCGGCGCCAGCTTTCTGACCGCGTCGAGCAGCGCCGTATGGCACCCTTTTCTGGGCGGATCAAGGATCACAACGTCCGCTTTCTGTACCGCCTCCGTGACCGCTTCGTCGATGCCGGTGAGCGATTCCTTGGGAAGACTGCTGTCCTTCAGGACGGTCTCAAGGTGCGCTGGATCCGCATCCGCCAGCACGGGCAGCACCTCTTCCGCCTTGCCGCAGATGTACCGCGCGTTGATCACACCATTCAGTACGGCGTTGCGGTTGGCATCGAGGACCGCCGGCTTCACCGACTCGATCCCGATGATGTACTTCGCTTTGTCCGCCATCCACAGGCCGATCGAACCGACGCCGCAATACAGGTCGAGCACGTATTCTTCGCCCGTCAGGCTAGCGTACTCCAGCGCCTTATTATAGAGCGCCTCCGCCATGACCGGATTGACCTGGTAGAAACTCGCCGGGGAGATCTCGACGGTGAGATGGCCGAACTGCTCGGTGATGACATTCTTCCCCGCGAGCGGCAGGAAATCCTTGCCGAAGATCTGCGAGGTCTTTTCTTTATTGACGTTGAGCCAGATGCTCTCGAGGCTGTAGCCGGCTGCATCGATGGCGTCGTCCAACATTTCGATGAGCTTCGGTGCATTCGGAATCGCTTTGCCGTTGATGACCAGGACGACCATCACTTCGCCGGTACCGAACGCTGTCCGCACGACCATGTGGCGCATGAGCCCCTGCTCCCACTTGTCGTCCCAGGCCGTGATGTGGTCTTCCTCCATGAACTGCCGGAGGGCATCTGCCGCCGCAACGGCCGCGTCGCTCTGGATCTGGCAGTCCAGGCAGTCGATGACATTGTGGCTGCGGACCTCGTAAAAGCCGACGGCAGCCGGTCCCAGGTTCTCGATGATGCCGCCCTTGCGCTTGATGTTCCCGCCTGTGGAGATCTGCATCTGCGCCTTGTTGCGGTACCGGTACGGGATGGTCATCGCCGTGATCGGCTCAAAGTCGTCGATCTGTGCACCGCCGATGCGGGTCAGTTTTTCCTGCACGTGGCGCTCTTTGAGTTCCAGTTCCTTGTCGTAGGTGATGCGCCCGTACGCGCAGCCGCCGCACACATCGATGTACGGGCAGAAGACTTCTTCATCTGCCTCTTCTGCGATATTGCCATCGATGTCTTTGATCATCTCCAGCCAGCCTGCAGGAATCCGCCAGGGCGATTCCTTGACGATTTCCAGGCAAACCGCCAGCGCAAAGCGCTTCTTCACTTTCGTGACCCTCGCGCTTACGACATCCCCCACGACGCAGCCCGACACAAAAACAACGAGACCGCCATAGCGTGCGATCCCGCGTCCGTCGTCTGTCATGTCAAAGATCTCAAGTTCGAGTATATCGCCTTTTGCAGGCAGACCCTTGTTCATTTCCATCGCTTCATCCTTCTCGTCATAAGTGATACGCCGCCGGTCCTGCCCGGCGGGCACATTGCATTATCTGCGCTTGAGGCGTTTCTTCGGTCTGTCGTCATCGTCCATGCTCTTCTTGATCATCTCGTAGAGATCGGGCCGGACTTTCTTGAATTTCACGGGTTTGAGCTCCGTGTCGGTCACCGGGTGCATCGAGCTGCCCGTTACGCAGACCTCGCCGGTCTCCTTCTTATAGACCTCATAGCCGATGTAGATCGACGCCGCCTTGAGTTCATCGACCCAGCTCCTGATGACGAGCAGGTCGTCCGCAAACGCCGGATGCAGATAGGTGCAGGTGATGGAGCCGACCGGCAGCTTCATGCCTTCCTCCTCCATGCGCTTGTACGGGTATCCCATCTGGCGCATGAGCTCGGTCCTGCCGCGCTCGAACATGGAAATGTATGTCCCGTTGTAGACGATGCCCATCGCATCGGTGTCCGCGAAAATGACTCTGTATTCGGTTTCGTTGTACATGTGACTGTTCCCTCTTTCTTATTTCTTTGCTGTTTTCCTTGCCGGCTTTGCGGTCCCGTTATCCATCGCGTCTGCCAGCGCTTCAATGCGCTTGAGCCGGCTGTTCACGCCTGCTTTTTTGAGCGGCGGGTCCAGAAATTCGCCGAGTTCTTTGAGCGATGCCTCAGGATGCTCCATGCGCACCACCGCGATCTCCGCGAGCTTCGGCGGCAGATTGGCGAGCCCCACCTTGTTGATCTTCTCGATCACTTTGTCGGCCGCGGCGATGGCCTTGTCGATGTTGGCCTGGTCGCAGTTGGCGAGGCGGTTGGCTTCGCCTTTGAGTTCCTTCTGGAATCGCACATTCTGGAACGCGAAGTACTGCGAATGCGCGCCCATGATCGCCAGTGTGTCCTGAATCTGGTCCGCCTTTTTCAGGTAGACGACATGCTCGTCCTTGCGCTGGTAGTATTTCGCGGTGATGTCTTCAAAGGAGTTGAACAGTCTGCGCACGTCGGTCGCCAGGATCTTCGTCGCGCAGCTGATCTCAAAGTGATAGTCTTTCTCGGGCGTGGTCATCGTGCCGGCGGCGAGAAACAGCGCCCGCAGATACGCCTTGCGCGCGTCCTTCGTCTTGACCAGCCCCTCGTAGATACCGTCGCTGATGTAGTTCATGCCCTCGCGGACCATCAGAATGCCGGTCTCGCGCAGGATCTGCTCGGAGAGATCCTCAGGCCCGATCGTGACGATATACGAACGTCCTTTGCGAATGCCGCCGCCTTCCCGCACCGACAGGTGTGTTTCTATACTGAAGTACTCTTTGATGAGCTTCATGAAATGCCGGGCAGTCGCCGGGTCATCCAGAGGCACCTGGATCTCGAACTTGCCGAAGCCCCGCAGGCGCAGGTTTCCCCGCACACGAATAATGGCCGCGATCTCCGCGAGCATACAGTTCTTTTTCTCGGGCATGATATGCGCCAGTTCATTCTTTGTATCCGCGGAAAATGACACGGTCTTTGTTCTCCTTTACACTGCCGGCTGCTTCACCGGTCTATTTCTTCTTCACGTCACGATGTTCCAGCGTGACCTGCTTGCCCTGTTTCTTAAAACGCTCGTAGAATTCGTTGGCCATGGCGACCGAGCGGTGATGCCCGCCGGTGCAGCCGAACGCAACGTTCAGATGCCACTTGCCTTCCTGCATATAACCGGGGATCGTGCCGTTGATCAGGCGGTCCAGGTTCTTGATGAAGGACTGGGTGACATAATATTTGTTAATGTATTCTTTGATCTTCTTGTTGTTGCCCGTCAGGCGCTTGAGAGTTGGCACATAGAACGGATTCGGGATGAACCGCATATCGAAGACCATGTCCGCCGTCACGGGAATGCCGTACTTGAAGCCGAACGACATGATATTGATGACGAAGGACTCTTCCCTTGTCTTATCCTCCAGGATCTCCCGGATCTCTTCTTTCAGCTGCGCCGTCTTCATGCCGGATGTATCGATGACGAAGTCCGCCGCATCGCGCAGGGGCTTGAGCTTTTCGCGTTCCGCCTCGATGGCATCCTGCGTCGCAGCTCTGTGTGTCACAGGATGTACGCGTCTGGTCGCGTCAAACCGGCGCAGGAGCGCATCGTCAGACGCTTCCAGGAACAGCACTTTCGCATCGATCCCGTACGCCTCCATGACCTCTTTCGCATCCTGCAGGCCGCCGAAGATCTCTCCCCCGCGGATATCCACGACAAAGGCCGCCTTCTCGATCCCACTTTCCGGTGTCATCGCCAGATTGATAAAATCAGAAATCAGCGCCGGCGGCATATTGTCGATGCAGTAATACCCCATGTCCTCCAGGCCTTCCATGGCCTGTGATTTGCCCGCACCGGACAGGCCGGTGATGATGACAGTCTGCACGTTACTCCTCCTCTGCTTCTTCGATGTTGACGATCCGCTCAACAGGAACGCCCGCTTCTAGAGCGCGCTGCATAGGCGCTTCCACGGCACCCACTTTCGCGGGAATGTGCGCGTCACTGCTGATGATGAATTTCACATCGTATTTCATGGCCGTCCGGATCTCCTGTACAGTAAGATGCGGATGCTTTGCATTGATCTCCATGAGCACGCCCCGCGCTTCGCAGGCCTTCGCGATCTCATCGATGTCAAAAGGTCCTTTATCACCCGGGTGTGTCAGGATGTACAGTTCATTCTCATAGATCGCCCGGACCATCATATCCGTATTCTTCACCAGCAGGCTTTTGCCGCCAAAGCGAAGCCCGTGATCATACGTATAATTATGAATGGTATAGCCGCCGTGCACACCGTAATGATAACCGGCGATCACATAGTCCAGATACTGCAGGTCATCTTCGATCACGTCGATATGCGGCGACGGCTCCCAGATATTGGCCTCCACACCGAGCAGCACCCGGATCTCCGGATACTTATCGTTAAGGCGGTCAACCTCCGCCCGCATAACGGGGTAATTCTCTCTCTTAAGGCCGTACGTCAGATGTCCGGGACCGTGATCGGTGATCCCGACGGACGTCAGTCCTTTTGCGATGGCTTCCTTTACGTTGTCTTCGATCGAACCCTTCCCGTGGCTGAACGTCGTATGGGTATGGTGATCATATAACAGTTTCCACATTATATATGCGTTCCTTTCTTTATTGCCTGTGTACGCGCCAGTGCCAGCTGACGCCTGCATCATGCCCAGGAATCGCTTACTCCTTAGTCGACACCGATGATCCTTACTTCGGGCTCCAGATCCACCCCGAACTGCTCTTTGACGCGCGCCTGCACAAGGTGCATCAGCGAAATGATATCCGTCGCTGTCGCGCCGCCGATATTGATCACAAATCCGCTGTGCAGCGTCGACACCTGCGCTCCGCCGACCGTGAGTCCCTTGAGCCCCGCATCCTGCACGAGCTTGCCGGCAAAGTAACCGGTCGGCCGCTTGAAAAAGCTGCCTGCGCTGGGATAGGACAGCGGCTGTTTCGTCGTCCTGCGTTCTGTAAAGTCACGGATCTTGCTGCGGATCTCTTCGGGGTCCCCCTGCTGCATCTGCATGACAGCGCTGATAACGATTTCGCCTGTCTCATACAGTTTACTGTACCGATACCCGAGCTCCAGTTCTTCTGCATCTGCCTCGCGGATCACGCCGATCTTCGGATCGAGGAGCCGCACGGTCTTAAGCACATGCTTCATCTCTCCGTCATAGGCGCCCGCATTCATATAGACAGCGCCGCCAAGACTTCCCGGTATGCCGGAGGCAAACTCAAGACCGGTCAGGGACGACCTTGCAGCTTCTTTAGAAATGGCACTGAGCAGTGCACCTGCCCCAGCATGGATCCGGGTGCCTTCAGTCCAGACCGCAGAGAACCCCTCCGCGATCTTGATGATCACGCCGGGGAATCCGCCGTCACGGACAAGGATATTGCTGCCGTTGCCCGTGATATAGTACGGCACGCCGGCCGCAGTCACTTCTTTGATCACGCCGCACAGGGATGCCTCATCCCCGGGAAATACAAGATACCGGGCAGCACCGCCGGCACGAAACGACGTATAAGACGCCATAGGCGCATTCTCTTCCACTTTCGCATACTGCTGCAGGCGTTCCAGTAAATCAGTCATTATCATTCTCCTTCGGCTCGTCTGCTTCTGCAGCCGTATTGTGTATATGACGGAGCAATCCTTCCGGCTGCTCTTCCAGGCTTTTATCATAGACAGCATCCGGGTTGTGGATGTCTGCATATCTATACAATTCCTTATAATCCCGCAGGTCGGTCGACAGCCCCTTCTTCTCGAGCCGCTTATTGACCGCATAGCAGATGTAGGCGTACAGCACTGCGAAGACCGGTACGCCGAGCACCATGCCGAGCAGACCGAACAGCCCGCTGCCGACGATGATGGCGAACATGACCCAGATGCTTGAAAGACCTGTCGTCTCACCCAGGATCTTCGGCCCGATGATATTGCCGTCCACCTGCTGCAGGATAAAGACAAAGACAATGAATGCGAGGCACAGTTTCGGGCTGACCATGAACATCAGGATCGCCGACGGGATCGCACCAATGAACGGCCCGAAGAACGGGATGATGTTCGTCACACCGATGATCACGCTGATCAGCACCGCATACGGCCAGTGCAGGATCGTCATGACCATGAAGCAGATGATCCCAATGACCAGACTGTCGATCAGTTTGCCGCTGATAAAGCCCCAGAAAGTCTTGTTCGTAAAGGCTGCCCCGCGCAGAATGCCGTCCGCATGCTCTTCTTTGAACATCGCCAGAATCAGCTTCTTGGCCTGTGCCAGGAAAATCTCTTTTCGGTTGATAAAGAACGCACAGACAATGACCCCGATAAAGAAATCCAGGATCGCACCGAGGATCCCGAGGATGCTCTCCGAGATCGTCGCAAGGATGCTGTCATAGCGCGGCAGCAATGTCGACTGGACCCAGTCCGTGAAGGATCCGCCGGCCTCGCTGATGAGCGCTTCCGCCTGCACCTTGAATGCATCCGGAAGATGGTTCGCGCTGTCCTGCAGGAACCGCACCACGTTGCGCACATAGGCAGGCATTTCCTTTGCGATGACTGTCACACTTTCAATGAGCTGAGGGATAATCAGATACAGCAGCGCACCGATGACGAGGAAAATCATGGCGATCGAAATCAGCGTCGCAATCCCCCTGGCAATGCCGACCGACTGATCTTTCCCGCGGATCTTCGGCCATTTGATCTTGCTGAACCCGCGCACACAGACGTTATACAGCGGGCAGACGAGATAGGCCATCACGAGCCCGTACACGAACGGCATCAGGATGTTGCTGATCGTGGACAGACCAAGCAGCAACCCTTCATATCTATATATTGCAAAGAAGAACGTGATCGATGCCATCAGCACCAGCGCGCCCGTCATGCCCCATTTATAATACTTGGATTGCCTTCTCTTGGACTCCATCGGTTCCTCCGTCACATAGTTATACATTTATAATATACACCATCCGCAGTCGATTTTGGCGGGCTGTGAAAGAAAGTCGAAAAAAATTCAAAAAAGATGTTGCATATTTATACACGTTTATGTATAATCGCTACATCGGGCAAAAAACCCGGCCTGTAGACAATACAAACGCAAAGGATTATCCAAAGCACCAGTGAACAAGAAAAGGAGAAACTAAAATGTCTGTCAAAAAAGTAGTAATGGCCTATTCCGGCGGTCTCGACACATCCGTCATCATCCCGTGGCTGAAAGAGAACTATGACAATCCCGAAATCATCGCCGTATCCGGCAACGTCGGTCAGGCTGATGAACTGGAAGGTCTCGAAGAGAAAGCGATCAAAACCGGCGCTTCCAAACTGATCGTTGCAGATCTGATCGATGAGATGGTAGATGATGTCATCATCCCCTCCCTCAAAATGGGCGCTGTCTATGAGAAATATATGCTCGGTACTGCATTTGCACGTCCGGTCATCGGCAAGAAGCTTGCTGAGATCGCTGTTGCGGAAGGCGCGGATGCTATCGTCCACGGCTGCACCGGCAAAGGCAACGACCAGGTACGTTTTGAACTGGCCATCAAGCGTTTCGCTCCCGGCATGAAGATCATCGCTCCGTGGCGTGAGTGGGACATCAAGAGCCGTGACGAAGAGATCGACTATGCGGAAGCGCATGATGTACCCCTCAAGATCAGCCGTGAGACCAGCTATTCCAAGGACAAGAACATCTGGCACCTCAGCCATGAAGGTCTGGATCTGGAAGACGTCGCCAATGAGCCTCTGTACGACAAACCCGGATTCCTGGAGATGAGCGTCTCCCCCATGCAGGCACCGGATGAAGCGACCTACATCACCCTCGACTTCGAGAAGGGCGTTCCGGTCGCACTGAACGGCGAGAAGATGAAGGCTTCCAAGATCATCGAAGGCCTGAACGAATTCGGCGGCAAGAACGGCATCGGTACCGTCGACCTGGTTGAAAACCGTCTGGTCGGCATGAAAGACCGCGGCGTCTACGAGACTCCCGGCGGCACCATCCTCTACTTTGCACACCAGCAGCTCGAGATGATCACGGTCGACAAGGACACGATGCATCTGAAGCAGAAGCTCGCGGTCGACTTCGCTGATCTGATCTACAACGGCAAGTGGTACACCCCGATGAGGGAAACGCTCTCTGCATTCGCAGACAAGGCAAACGAGCATGTCACCGGAACTGTTAAACTCAAGCTCTACAAGGGCAACATCATCCCGGCCGGCATGTCCTCCCCCGACACGCTGTACTCCGAAGAACTCGCAACCTTCGACGAATCTGACTACGACCAGGCTGCATCCAAGGGCTTCATCGATCTGTGGGGTCTGCCCACGATGGTGGAAGCGCTGCGTGAACAGGGCAAGCTGAAGTAGTTGATACATCCTTTGCGATTTCTATATGTATCAAAAGAGAGACGGCATCTTCGGATGCCGTCTTTCGATTGCAGTAAGTAATCGCTCTTAGTATCACGCATACAAAAAGTGCGGCTGTCAGCCACCCGCTCTCGCGCATCTGAAAACGATGCGCTCAAGCTGGGGTGTCTGCGCCGCACACCTGTATCTGATGTGCAGACTGTTCCATTTCAGTTCTCTCAGAATCTGTCGCTGTAGTTCAGCATATCCCGGAGTTTTCCATGCGGATATTTCTTCTTGCCGCCTGTGCCCCCTTCACTGTTGCCTTCATTGCGGATATAGCGGATGCCGCATTCCAGCCGTTCCTCGCTGGTGTGCACGATGGCATAGGAAGGCGGATTGCCATCCCGCGGCAGGCTTGTGCTGCCGGGATTGAGCAGTGTGATGCCCTCCGGCGACTGCTCGTAAAGGGAGCAGTGCGTATGCCCGAAGAAGACCGCCTTGCAGTCCTTCTCCACCGCCGCATAGACGAGCCGGTCTTCGCTCCATCTGACATCTCTGAGATGTCCATGTGTGAGGAGGATCCTGCCGTATTCTGTTTCCAGCACTCTTTCCGCCTCTTCCAGACGCATGCAGCCGTCCATGTTGCCGGGCACCGAAACAAGGTCCAACCCATGCCGTTCCGCCAGGATCTCCGCATCTTGCTCAAAATCGCCGAGATGGATCAGCATATCAATATCGCCCATCCGGTCGATGACGGCCGAAATGGGCTCAATACGTCCGTGTGTGTCGCTGATGACCAGTAACTTCATAGTCTTTTCTTTCTGCCTCCTGCGGTACCAGCTCTACTCTTCATCCACGAGGGTAACCCCGTCGATGGATGAAATCCTGTCGATGATCTCTGCAGGGTCTGTCTTACGCGGCAGTCTGAGCCGCACACTGAACCCGATCCCCTCCTGCACCAGGACGCTGCCGCGCGAGAAGTCCATGTCTTCGAGCTTGACCCCTTTCTCCTTGAGCGCGTCGGTCACTGTGCGGAAGACCGTACGGTCGGTAACTTCAATATAAAGGGCCAGATTGCCTGCCTTTCTGTAGATGGCATCTTCGATGTGCGGCAGCAGATCCAAACTGATATAGATCAGGATCGTTCCGATGAGCGCGCCGGCATAAAACCCGATGCCGACCGCCAGACCGATGCAGGCAGACGCCCACAGGCCTGCCGCTGTCGTCAGGCCGCGGATCCTATTCCGGCCGGTCAGGATGATCGTGCCGGCGCCGAGAAAACCGACACCGGTGATGACCTGCGCGCCGATACGGGACGGATCGACCTGCGACGGCCAGATATCGACCATGTACTGGTTTGTGATCATCGCCAGCGCAGCCCCGACGCAGACCAGAATGTGCGTACGAAAACCTGCCGGATGACGCTCCGCGCCGCGTTCCAGTCCGATCAGACCGCCGAACAGCAAAGCGAGCACCAGCCGCAGGACGATCGAAAAGATATTCAGATCATAAAAGATATCCGGCAGAACGTTCACTATTCAGTCACCCTCAAATCATCCTGTTCGTACAGTTTGATCCCGTTCTGGGTCAGCACTTTGGTGGCCGCTTCAGGATCGCTGACTTTGAAGATCAGACCTGCATGACCGCCGCCGATCTTGTTGATCGAATAGATATAGTCGAGACCGATCCCTGCCTGCCGCAGCGTGTCGAGTACTTCGTGCAGACCGCCCGGAACATCGTCCAGCCGGACCGCGATGACCTGCGTGACACTGGCGGTGAAGCCATTGCTGCTCAGCGCTTCCTGCGCCGCTTCCGGATCGCTGACGATCAGACGCAGGATCCCGAAGTCGACGGTGTCCGCCACGCAGACGCCTTTGATATCGATATGATTGTCAGCGAGCACTCTGGTCACATCTGCCAGACGGCCGGTCTTGTTTTCAAGCAGTACAGATACCTGTTCCACGTACATGTCGGACTCCTTTCTATTTCTCTCTCAGATCGCGGACACGGCGGCCTTTGCCTTCAAATCGCGGCAGCGTGCCGGTCGATACGAGACTGACTTTGGCTTCGATATTGAGCATGGTCTTGAGCTCATGCTGCAGATGCTTTTTCAGTGCATCGAGTCTCTGGTAATTCTCGAGCAGGCTTGCATCTTTCAGTTCTACGCGGACTTCGATCTTGTCCATGTAGCCTTCGTTGGTGACGACGATCTCGTAGAACGGCTCGATCTCCGGCTCGCGCATGATGACTTCCTCGATCTGGGACGGGAAGACGTTGACGCCGCGGATGACGAGCATATCGTCGGAACGGCCCTGGACCTTGGCCATGCGCATGCTCTTTCTGCCGCAGGCGCACGGTTCGTCATTGAGCCAGGTAATGTCGCGCGTTCTGTAACGCAGGACCGGACAGCCTTCTTTCTGCAGGGTCGTCAGAACGAGTTCGCCCTTGTCCCCCACCGGCAGCGTGCCGAGCGTTTCCGGATCGATGATCTCAGGCAGGTAGAAGTCTTCTGCGATGTGCATGCCATCCTTCAGATAGCACTCGCCGCTGACGCCCGGGCCGCCGACCTCGCAGAGGCCGTAGTTTTCGGTCGCCAGAATGCCGAGCTGCTGCTCGATCTTGTTGCGCATCGCATCGGTGTGCCCTTCGCCGCCGAACAGCGCCAGGCGCAGTTTCAGTTCGCTCTTGTCGATGCCGCGTTTTTCCATTTCGTCTGCGATGTAAAGCGCATAGGACGGGGTCGCGATCAGGATCGTGACGCCGAGGTCCTTCATCATCATGATCTGGCGTTCGGTGTTGCCGGAAGAAAGCGGGATGACCATGCAGCCGACCTTCTCCATACCGTAATGTAGGCCGAAACCACCGGTGAACAGACCGTAGCCGAATGCGATCTGGGTGACATCCTCCGGACCGCCGCCTGCCATGGTGATGATGCGGGCGATCAGTTCGGACCAGTTATCGATGTCCTTTGCCGTGTAACCGGTCAGTTTGGGTTTTCCAGTCGTACCGGACGAACCGTGGATACGGACGATCTCCTTCTTATCAACCGCAAACATCCCGAACGGATAATTGTCGCGCAGATCCTGCGCTGTCGTATACGGGATGAGCTCGATGTCCTTCAGGGTCTTGATATGTTCCGGTTTCAGACCGATCTCATCAAACTTTTTACGGTAAAAAGGCACTTTGTTATAGCAGAGGTCTACGGTCTCCTTCAGACGTGCCAGCTGAAACTCTGCGAGTTCCTGGCGGTCCATGCATTCAAAGCGCTCATTCCAGATCTTGTGTTCCATTCTCTTTCTCCCCGTACCGGCAGTACCGGTCACGCGTTCATTTCATACGAAGCGCATACCGCTTCCATAAGTAATAGTTGCTAATTATTAATGATATACCAAGAATCGCAAAAAAACAATGCACCGGTGTCACCGGTGCATGTCCAGTTCGTCCTTTTTCCTGCCGCTCAGCAGGCTTCGTATATCGATCTCCATCCACAGCATCGCAAACAGCAGGACAACGGCACCGATATAGCCGCGCGGCAAAAGCCGCTCACCGGCAAGCGCAAACGCCACAATGCTCGCAAAAACCGGTTCCATCGTAAAGATGACCCCCACGTGGACGGCGGACGTATACTGCTGCGCGATCGGCTGCACGATAAAAGGCAGACCGGTACAGAAGATCATCAGAAATACGGTGCAGCCTGCCGTCGCTGCAGATGCCGGCAGACGCGGCGATTCCGCAAGGAACGCGGTCACCGTGCATAAGAGACCGCACACGCCAAGCGACAGCCAGCCGAGCTGGAATGCATCCACATCTTCCTGCGCAACCGCCGTTTCATCGATGACTGCCATCGCGGCATTGGCCGCAGCACAGCCCAGGCAGAACAGATCGCCGATGTTAAACTGCATCTTTTCGTTCAAGGTCATCAGCCCGATGCCGACGGCACAGGCAAGCACGACCAACGTTAGCTTGCGCGGCGGAATGCGTTGCTTGAAAATCCAGTCAAAAACGGGCGTGATGACCACGGACATGGCACACAGAAAACCGGCATTCGAAAGGCTGGTAAACTGTGAGGTGCCCCCCAAAAAAGTAGAGTCGAGAAATGTGTTTTTCACCGGCGGCCATAAACGGCCGGTGTCAGATAACCATTTGTAGCGTGCGGCCTTTCGCTCGGATAGAAATGCCACACATAT
>Ga0129307_1002763_pt1 | contig 12763 bp, 12 predicted proteins | sample P1105metagenome_FD_94437 | JGI IMG/M metagenome (GOLD analysis project Ga0129307, IMG submission 94437) | Capybara group fecal microbial communities from Wisconsin, USA - P1105 metagenome | ecosystem: Host-associated > Mammals > Digestive system > Large intestine > Fecal | place: USA: Wisconsin... | reverse complement strand
TGCTCAGTGATGTGATGTGAATCAGAACCGCTGAGACCATACTTGTTGGGGTTGGAGATGGACTGCATGATAAGTACAGCATCAGCCATATCTACGCCGCCGTCGCAGTTAGCGTCGCCCCACATAGTAACTGTAAAATCCTCAACGGTTGTTGTAGTTGTTGTAGGCTTGGGAGCGGTCGTTGTGGTTGTGGTAGTTGTTGTGGTGGTTGTTGTTGTATCACCACCATCGGAATCATAAGGCTTAACATCGGGATAGAGAAGTGACATTGTACCGTAGGATACGATAGCGTCACCGGCATGCCAGAATCTGTGATACTGGAACTGATAGTCGGAGATGTCAACCTTACCGTCGCCGTTGTTGTCAGTGCCCTGACCCTTCCAGTACTTCTCAGCTTCCTGCCACATCTTATCCTTCTCGTAGCTCTTACGGATAGAGGAGAATGTAGCGCCGCTCTCAAGAACTGAACCGTCAGGCATTGTTCCTGAGTAATCGGAAGGAATGTAAACTTCCTGAGTAAATACTCTCTCGAGGCTGGGATTGCAGTCTGTGAATGTAATACCGATCTCATCACGGCCCTCATCATACTGCATTGAAAGGAGCTTGTTAGCAAGGCGGAGGCCCTTAGCTGCAACTGAATCATTGTCATCAGTATCTGCTGCTGAAGCGGGAACGTTCTTAGCCTTTGCATAGTACATAAGAGTGTTACAGAGTGAGGATACGCATCCAACGTCTCCCTGGCCGTAACCGCCGATCTTACAGTGAAGATCCTGGTTACCGTTCTCGTTATATGTACCTGTCCATGTATCGGGCTTAACCGAGTAGTCAGTATCGCTGCTGCCCCAGTCAAGTGTTGAAGGAATAACGTAAGAATGTGTTACGCCGTACTCGTCCTTATAATCGAACTTGGTGTTCTCCTCGAACCAGCCGATCCATCTCTCAAGGAGCTTATCGAGAGCTTCCTCAAGTGAAAGTCCGCCGTATGTCTGGCCTGACTCGTCGCCGTTCTTTACTACATAGTAGTAGAGCTCGGCAAGACGCTGTGTTGACCATACCTGGTTACCGATCCAGTGGTTGGAACCGGGATCTGCGTATACAGGGTGAGCAACGTAAGCCATTTCATAGAATGTAGGCTGACCGGAAGGATACTCCTCATAACGGCCTCTCCAGCTGTTTGTACAGCCGCCTGCGAAGGGACCCTCGCGGCTCTGGAGCCACTGATACATTTCGATCTGTCTCTTGAGAGACTCCTTATAATCGTCCTTAGCGCCTGAAGCCTTCATACCGCTGCTGATACCTGTATCATAGATAAGAGCGTAAGCAGCGAGAGGATTCTGGTAGAACTGATGTGAGTGCGAGCAGCCGATCTGCCATGCCCACTGGTAATCACCGTAGCTTGCCTGAAGAGCGCCGCCCCAAGCTGTATACCAAGCCATCAGGTAGTGCTGTGAATCAGAACCTGAAGCGCTTGCGGAATTTATAGTTGTATCCTTAGCGATCTTCTTATAGTACTTATCGAACATGTCGTTACGGCACTGGTCACCCAGCTTACCTGCAAGACCTGAGATCTCGCCGCAGTCTACGCCGTTCATGTTAGCAAAGTAGATAGCCTGGATAGCACGGTCCTCAGCGTCGGGAGCATTGGTGAAAGCATACTGCTTCGGAACCTTGCCTACGCCGTTGAAGATAGCCTTGATGCCGTTACCGTCATCCTGACCGGAGGGAGACTCCATACCCCACTTGAGCTCTTCGAGACAAGGAGCGGGAACTGTTTCAAAACAGGACTCCTGCTCACCTCTCTGGAAGGTGTTGATGAATGTGAACTTGCCGTTGCCGCTGAAGCCGTACCAGTCGTCAACGTCAGCCAGCCAGTTCATGAGGTAGTAACCGTTATCGCTACCGTAAGCAGACTTGAAAGTGCTGTAAAGAGGATTCTTAGCCTTGTTTCCGGGAGGTGTTCCGGGATACTCCTCGGGAGTATCATACTCATAAGCTGTATCAGCGCTGAGTCCGTCCTTCTGATCCCAGATAGACTTATACTTGATCTCTGTGTTTCTGCCTGAAGCCTTTGACCAGCCGGGGATCATAGCCTCCATTGTGTCCCATGCCTTATTGATCTCGCTTGACTGCTTCTTACCGTCGAGTACATCCTTCATAGCAGCCATCCATACGATGTATGACATAGCCTCTGAAGTAGTCTCGTGACCGTAGTCAGGAGCCTCAACGATGAAGGTCTCTACCGAGTGATAAGGAATACCAAAGCCTGAACCGTTTGTCTGCGAGCTCAGATAGCCGTTAGCAACACCGTTTGTTATAACGTCTTCATAGAGAGACTCGAATCTCTCTGCATAAGTACCTTCCTTAGCGTAGGATGACTTTGTTGCTGCCGAAGCCATCGAAGGAACAACTGCTGTTGCAGACATTGCAGCTGCAAGAACGCCAGCTGCGAGAGCCTTATTCTTTTTGCTTATCATTTGTTTTTTACCCCTCTCATAATAATATAGTGGTTAAAAAAGTGGATTGATTCGCCCCCTTTAACTGACATTCGGGGGGCGGCATACGAAAATACTTCGTACACTGTATGATGTCACTAAAACATCACACAATTCTCAAACTATTTTCAAGATAATTATAGCCCACGTTAAAGTTTGTGTCAACAGTTTAAGTATTTTTCACATTTAGGCAATGTCATTTTTGTTGCAATGCACACAATAACAAATATTTTTTTGTGAAATATGTCTACCCTTAAAATAATCTTAAATCCTCATATATTAACTAAATGTTAACAGGTTTCGATTGTTAACCAACCGTTTCAACATTCATCTGCTCAACAGCTTATCCTCACATAATCCCCACATATTAGCTATATTATTTACCTGTTGACAAAAAAATGAACGGCAGCTTTTATTTGTCCTCTTACGGTGGATTTAACATTTCGTTAATATTTTATTCATCATGTGTTAACATTATTCTGCGATAATAAAGCAGTATGCTATTGTGATACAGCATTAACACTTTTCTGCACAAAATGATCTGTAAGGATCGGAAAGGAGCACCTCATGATTACTATTGAAAATCTTACAAAGTACTACGGCAGCAACCGCGCCGTAAACAGCATAAGCTTTACAATAAACGATAATGAGATACTCGGTTTTCTCGGACCGAACGGTGCGGGCAAATCCACAACCATGAATATGATCGCAGGCTATCTGCCCATGACGGACGGAACTGTTAACATATACGGTGCTGACATAACAAAGGAACCCCTCAAGGCAAAGAAGAACATAGGCTATCTCCCGGAGATACCTCCCGTATATCCAGACATGAAGGTAAAGGAGTACCTTTCCTTCTGCGCAGGCCTCAAAAAGGTGCCCGTGGGCGAAAGAGCCAAGGAGATCGCCCGCGTTTCGGAGCTTCTCAAGATAAAGGACGTGGAGGGCAAGCTGATACGCAACCTTTCAAAGGGCTACAAGCAGCGTGTAGGCTTCGCACAGGCTCTCCTCGGCAACCCCAAGTTCCTGATACTGGACGAGCCCACCGTCGGCCTCGATCCAAATCAGGTCGCGGAGGTACGCGCCATAATCAAGGATCTGAAGAAGGATCACTCGGTAATATTCAGTTCCCATATCCTCAGCGAGGTCAGCGCGGTATGCGACCGCGTCATCATTATAAACAAGGGCGACATCAGAGCCATAGACACCATTGAGAATCTTGAAAAATCCTTCACGGCTTCACAGGTGCTGCACCTGAAGGTCAAGGGCGTCAGGGACAAGGCCTCCTCTGTGATACAGCTGGTCAGGGGCGTAAAGTCCATATCCTCTGCGGAGGACGAAGGAAATGACATAACCGCCTTCACCGTACAGCTTGAGGGCGACGCCGACAGCATCAGGGACGCCATAATGGCGGAATGCGTCGGAAACGGCCTCAGCATACTGGAGATATACACCGACAAGCCCAATCTCGAAAACGTTTTCATCGAGCTCATAAACCGTCCCGCCAAGTCGGGAATGGAGCAGCTTCTCGAGGAAATGGAGGAAAATACCTCCGGCGGAGAGAATGAGGACGAAGAGGCTCCCTCTGAGGAAGAGAACGAAGAAAAGGAGGAAGAGTAATATGTTTCCTATTTATAAAAAGGAGCTGCAATCCTTCTTCTACACTCCTTTCGCCTATGCCATAGCGGCTCTCTTCATGCTGCTGTTCTCCCTGAGCTTCTCAACGGGAATCGCAAGACTCGAGGGCTCAAACACCTGGAATTTCTCCTTTGCCGAGATATTCTATTCCGTAATACTCTACTTCATATTCCTGCTGCCTATCCTCACCATGAGAACCTTTGCGGACGAGCGCAAGAACGGCACCGAGGTGCTGCTGATGACGTCGCCCATAAGCGTGGCGAAGATAGTCCTCGCAAAATTCCTCGCAAACATCACCGTTTACATCTTCATGCTGCTGGGCACCTCCATATTCCCGATAATAACCGCCGTCAAGGGACAGGTGGTGGTCAGCCAGCTGATATGCGCCTACATAGGCATATTCTTCTGGGGCGCGATGTATATCGCGCTGGGTATGCTCATCTCCTCCTTTACCGAGAGCTCCATTATCGCAGCTATCATCGGCGAGGTAGTGATGTTCGTGCTGCTCTTCGTGGACGACTTCTCCAACACCGCCTTCATCTCGCAGTACCCTAAGGTGCAGTCGGTGCTCTATTCATTCGCGGCACAGCCGAGATTCGCATATTTCTCCGAGGGCTTCATACGTCTTTCAGACCTTGTATTCTTTGCCTCGGCTATAATCGTTCTTCTCATATGGACATACATCTCCATTGAGAAAAGACGCTGGAACAGGGGGTAAGGGATATGAAAAAACGCAGAAATTTCTCGGGAGCTATCGCATTTCTCATAGCTCTCCTCGTACTCGTTGTCTTTGTTCCCATAAATCTTATCGTAAGCTACTACGACAGGGGCTTTGACATGACTCCCTCAAAGAAGTACACCCTCAACGAAAAGACGGAGCAGCTCCTTGACGACAACTCCGGCAAACACATCGACATCTACTATCTGTCGCTGCTGAAATATTTCCAGGAGGCGGACGCATCAAAGTTCCTTCCTCTTTACCATACTCTCACACAGCTTGACGAGCGTGACAATATCACCCTCACCTGCTTTGAGCCGGACGAGGATCCCGAAAAGGCAAAGATGCTGGATCCCGAGGGAGTGCTGGGCGTTTCCACAGGCGACATCTTCGTGCGGTGCAACAACGTTACCAAGAAGATAAGCCACAACAAGGTATTCCAGCGCGGTGCGGACGATTCGCTCCAGTACGCGGGCGAGGAGCTCATAGCAGCCGCCATAGCCACCTGCGCCAGCGGCTCTCTGCCCACGGTGTACTTCCTCAAGGGCCACAGCGACAAGAGCATAAACGACAGCTATGAGATATACGCTTCACAGCTCAAGACCGCAGGCTATCAGGTGGAGGAGCTCGACCTCGACGCCGAGGGAGCTATCCCCTCCAATGCAAAGATAATCTACCTTGCAGGTCCCACCGAGGATATAACCGCAAAGGAGAAGGATCTCCTCCTCCAGTACGCCGACGACGGCGGCTCCATGTCCTTCCTCATACCGCCCTGCGACACCAAGGGAAGATTCTTCAACATCGAAGCCATAATGGAAAAGTTCGGACTTATCCTTGACTACAACATAGTCACCGAATCCGATCCGATCAATATGCTCAACGACAAGGACGGCAAGCAGAGTGAGAACTACTTCCGTGTGCAGTATCCTGCGGGCGGCCTTTACAATGACGAATTCACACAGGATCTTACCGCCGACATCAACGATCTTGTCAGCGCGGGACAGTATATCGCAGGTATCGCCAATACCCGCAGCATCGCCGAGATACCCGAGGAGTCCTTCCCCGGAGCCAACTACACCGAGCGCTCCTCCATAATCAGGAACGTTCCCGCAGACGACGGCAGCTACTCCACGGTCAGCAAGTCCATGGGCGGCGACGAGAACACCGCTGCGGAGGCAGACGACCTTCTCAGCAATATGCAGCTTGATTTCGGCTACTACTCCTACAACAAGACCTCCGGAGCAAAGCTGATAGTTATCGGCACCACCGCCGTTATCGACGTTGACCAGATCACAAGCACCAAGAGCATAGCATTATCCATAAGCGGAACGCAGATGCTCACCAACTTCACCAACACATGGCTCTACGACAGCGATATACAGTTCGGCGTGGGCAACAAGATCAATTCCTACGATTCCATGACCTTCAGGGACGCAGGCGAAGCGCAGAGGGTAATGGTAATAGTTTACGTTATCCCCATAGTGCTTGCCGCCATCGGCGTGCTCGTATGGCTTAAAAGGAGAAATTCCTGATGAAGAAACCTATAATCGCGCTTATTGTCGCTTTTCTCGCGGCCGGTCTTTCTCTCGGCTCATTCCTTGTAATAAGGAACAATAAGAACAAGGAGAAAGAGCAGGAAAAAAAGGAGCTTGCCGACAATGTCCTTTTCAGCTTCGATCCCGACAGTCCTGACCGCATAACCTTTACCAGCGGCGACCAGTCCTACACTGCCGAAAAGAACGGCGATGAATGGAAGCTCGACACCGACGAGTTCAGTCTCGATCAGGTGTATTACCAGCTGATATGCACCTACACCTCCGACCTTACCGCCGAGACCAACTTCGGCGAGATAACCGAGGATAAGCTCAGGATGTACGGCATAAACGAGGCCGATAAACTGGAGATAACCGAGCCCAAGGGCACTCACACCATATACGTTGGCAACGAGAGCCCCACAGGGGAATACGTCTACGTCACCGTGGACGGCAAGAACAAGATATACGCCATAGACTCAACCAAGGGCAGCGTCCTAAGAACGGACAGGCTGCTGATGAAGAACAAGGATCTTATCCCCTACAAGCTCGAGAATATCAGTGAATTCACGACCTACAGGGACGGTAAGGTGCTCTGCGATCTCACCTGCGACACCGGGTCGGGTACATGGTCTCTCCCCAGGGAGTATTCCTCACTGACTCTCGATCCCACAAGAGTTACCTCGACCCTCAACGCCGCAATACGTCTCGAGGCCGAGGAAATGCTGGACGAAAAGCTGGAGGATCTCTCAAAGTACGGCTTTGACAAGCCCTGGGGCGAAGCGGTGATAAAGGACGTGAACGGAAACGAGCGCCACATACTTGTAGCTCTGCCCGAGACTGACGATACCACATACTGCTTCGTGCTCGTGGACGGACAGCAGGTCGAGAGATACTATACAGCCGATCTCCAGTTCACCCGCAGCGAGCCCTATTACTATATCGTACAGGAATATACCGTTGCCGCTCTCAGGGATATAAGCGGATTTGACCTCAGCTTCAACGGCAGCGACGATACCTGCGAGGTCGATATAAGCGAAAAGAAATGCAGTTACAACGGAAAGGACATCAATCTCGAAGCTATGGAGCTTTACTCCTCCTTCCAGAACCTGTACAATTCCATATCCATAGTAAAGCTTGCAGGAACCGATACAAGCTCAAAGCCCGAGCTGAAGGATCCCACCCTCTCCGCGGAATTCAGGCTGAATGACGGCGGGACCGCAAAGCTTGACTTCGTTGAGGAAAGCGACACCAGATACAACGTCTTCATCGACGGAAAATATATCGGAGCATATACGGACGACACAGCGATAAGGGGCAGAAGCTCCATAAGCGAATTCTGTCTCAAATTCAAAAAGCTTGCAGGCCTGTAAAATCAAAGCAGCAACCACACGGTTGCTGCTTATTATTTTTTCCGCTGAGCGAGGGCGGCATACTTGCGTTTTGTAGCGAGTCCGCCGCGGATATGACGTTCCTGCTTGTTGAATTCGAGTACGTCCTTTACCATTTCGAACAGGACGGGATCCTCCCGGCGCAGCCTTTCGCTGACGTCCTTATGGACGGTGCTTTTGGAGATCCCGAAATTCCTTGCTGCGGCGCGGACCGTGGCCTTGTTTTCGGTTATATATCTGCCGAGCATTACTGCCCGCCCGTCGGGCTTTGCTTTCAAGCCTATCACCTCTTTTCACGGCATTTACTAATGTATATGTGAAAGCAGTGCGGATAATACGGTCCCCGTTATATTTCAGTGACAAATGTAACCGTGAAAATGACTTGCGGCACCTATGAAAGCTTGCAGATATATGTTATGATATGTACAGTAAAGGAGGGAGAGCTATGAAAAAGCGGGAAAAGGCAATACTTATACTGTCGGCAGCGCTTGCCCTTATCGGGCTCATATCCCTGATATTTGCATGGAGCACGGCGTTTCTGCTCACCATAGGGCTCAGCGTTTGCTTCGGTACCCTCCTGTCATGGCTTCTCGGAAAGCACACCGGCAAGGGAACTCCATGGTGGTTCACCCTGCTTTTCGCAGTCTCGTTCCTGCCGGTAATACTATGCCTTTGCTTCTCTGCGGAAGCGGGCATAAACGGAACGGGCGGCAGCTTCATATTCCCCGAAAAGCACAGCTGGGAGGCCTTCTCGGAGACCTTCGCGATAGCCTTCCTGCTGATGACGGTGATACCACTGATACCCATGGCGCTGATCGTTCAGGTCAGATATATCTCATTCGGAATAAAGCAAAGAAAGGAAAGAAATGCAGAAAGGAGCTGATACCATGAAAAAAGCGGAAAGGATCATTCTCGGTCTTTCAGCCGTCGGTACAGGAGCTTACCTTATGTACTGCATAACGGAATGGCTCTCGCACGGCTTCTCCTACAGCCTGAAGGGCTGTCTTGTAAAGGGCTACTGCTCGGTATTCGGCGTGATACTGGTGATCTCCTGCATAGCAGCTCTGGGAGTTCTTGTCTCGCTGCGCATAAGGAAGCGCAGGAGCATGGGCAAGCCCTCAATATCGGGACTCTATACATTTTCCTTCTACAGCTCGTTCCTGCCGCTGGTACTGCTTCTTATCTACAGCCTTATATCGGTAAAGAGCGGCTTCACCTTCCTGTGGTCAACGTCATACGGCGGCAGAGCGTTCTGCGAAGCATTTGTCCTTACGGGAGCGGTATTCTGCATGATACCGGTGTTCCCCTTCTGCCTGTTCTGGCAGATATTATACATCGTAAAAAGGCTCCGCAGCCGAAAGGAATGCGGAGCACGAAAGGAGCTGAGCATATGAAAAAGCATGAAAATGTACTTGCGGCCGTATTTGGCAGCGTGATAGGATTGTTCGCCCTGGTTTTCCTGTTCAAATGGCTGATAATGAAGACCGAGCTGGACTACCGTTTCTTTGACACGCCCACACGCTTTATCGCATGGGCATTCGTCATTGCCTTTTTCGGCATGATGACCCTGCTTGTGAACCGCCGTCTGAGGAGCCGCAGTGAAGCAGGCATGAAGCCCGTATCAAAGCTCTACAGGCTGAGCTTCATACTCTCATTCATACCCTTTGTGCTTCTGATCGTCGCCGCTGCGGAGAGCTCCGTAAACGGTTTTACCTTCATTACCTCCACCACCTACGGTGCAGACGCCTTCTGGGGCTCCTTTGCGATATTCGGCATATACCTTTTAGGAGTAGTCATACCCGTATTCCCGGTAATTATCTTCTGGCAGATACTGTATATCGTAAACAGGATAAGGTACAGAAAAAAGCAGGCGAATCCTGAGAGCACAAATGCTCCGTGAACACACCCCCATAAATAAAAAAGCACTATATTTGATAATATAGTGCTTTTAGCATAAATGGCATTAGTTATTAGTTATACCAATCCGTGTAATAAAATACTTTGTACTCTCCATTTTTTCTATTCTTGACGTCAATTGCATCATTTATCTTGAGGTTAATTGCAGCATTTATATTGTATGATTCAACGTCTCCGTTTTTCTTGTAAATATAAGTATCGCCGTATCCGTCTATGAATCCTTCTACATATGTTACTGGTTTTTTACCGTCTTTATATGTGATTTTAAAATGGTCTTTTGGGCCCCCAAAGCCCAACGAATAAAATTTTACAGAATATGTTTTATAAATGTCTTTTCCAGTAACCTTACCGCATATTTTACAAGTTCTTATACCATTATCATCAACATTAGCGTTGTTAATTCTAGTAACATACCCAAATCCTTTATCTTGCTTCATTCCATCATGGAACTGGCATGGTTTATAATTTCCGCGTGCGCTTGCGACAATAGTATTATCAGACTTAGGTGAAATTGTCTGTATTACGGCTGTGCCTGTTCCGAGGAGAGTAAATGCCAAAGCAATGCTTGCAATCTTTTTGATTACATTCTTCATTTTTATCATATCCTTTTTATAAATTTAAGACTATCTGTATAATCTTATTGTTTTATTATACCCCTGTGATCTTTTTGTTACAACACATTTATTACTGTTATTCTTAAACAGGCTCTTTGTTCATCGGTTTAAAGCGATATAGCATATTTTCTCCACTCTCCTGCGGCTTCCGAAGCTCCGGAAACGACGGCTGCTGCCCATTTATTGCGGTGCTAAATAAAAAATTCTGCCCCGGAACGGTCATTTACACCGCTTCGGGGCAATATCCTTATCCGATCAGTTTTCACAGCGCCTTAAAAGCCCTTTTCCCTGAGCTCGCTGACCAGTCCCACGTAAAACTCCCTCACGTCAAAGCCCTTGATGTTCTCACGGTTGAGGTCGATAACGTCCGCGTGGGTAACGCCCCTTTTGCCCTTGGGCTCTATGAAGCGGAACCTTTCTCCCCACTTCATGGACTCCACCGATACAAGGCCGTCGTTGGGGCCGTCAAAGTACTTCACGAAGCTGTAGGACAGATTAAGGGGGAACCGCCCTCCCATAGCCGATACCGAGCGGGAGCCCACACTCTGATAGTAAACTTCCTCCGCGTCCGCGCACTTTCTGTTCATTTCCTCGCAGGCAGAGGCCGTAAGGTCTGTAACCGCGGATATAAAATCGGGGTTGCTGTCGCCCAGCTTCCTCAGAGCCGCATTGTACTTGTTCGCAAGGCCGTTCTTGAAGCCCTCGGATACCTTTGACAGCAGGTAGTCCGCAAACTGACAGCCCCTGTGAGGAGTATTCACGGTAGTGAGGCTGGCCACCTTATCAGCGGCTCCCAGGAGACTTATGGCATATCTTGAATCCAGCCCGCCCTTTGAGTGGGCTATTATATTCACCTTGCCGCATTTTTCCTTTTCCACTATCTCGTCTATCCTTGCTTTAAGCTCCGCGGCGCAGCCCGCCACCGAGTCCGCCGACTGCTGCGAGCCGTAGAATATCCTTGCACCGTTCTGCTCCAGCGCCTTCGGTATCCTGCCCCAGTAGCTGAATGCCTTCGTATCCCTGAAGAACACTCCGTGCACCATGAGTATGGGATATTTTGTAGCGCATATCCTGTCCTTTTCGCGGGAGCGGTCAAGGGCAAGCCTTCCGCACTCCACCCTGTACTCGCTGTCCGTGAGCTTTATCATATGCAGCAGTATCAACACATTTACTATGGGCATGAATGCGAATACCACGCCCATCACTCTCCATTTTATGCCCAGCTGAACCGAGCCCGCATACATTCTTACTGCCGAGACCGTAAACATCAGCGCCAGCATAAGGAAGCCCGCCACGCTGTTTATCGTCACCGTCACCCAGCCGATACCGCCGGCGGCGATAAAGATATTTGCCGCAACAGCTGCGGTCACAGCCACAAGGAATATCTTCATAAGGAAGCTTCCCCTGTGTATACGCCCGAGCCTGCCGCCCTCCTTTGAGCGGCACGGGTATATACACAGTCCTATTATATAAAGAACGCCCGCAATTATCAGCAGGACTCTTCCCGCGCCGTGGGTATACATGACCGACAGGGCGTAAATATTTACTGCACAGCAGGCAAGAACAGTTTTTATCATCAGGGACACTGTTTCCAAAAGCTCTCACTCCTTACCGACGGCACTTGTTCTGCCGTATCATATAGAATTATACCCCACATAAAAAGCTTTGTCAACAGCAGCGGACAGACCTCAGCAGAGAGCGTCCCTTAAAGAGCCGGATTAAATTAAAAAATAAAAATATGTAAAGTGGACTTGACAAAGAATGTAAAGCGTGCTATACTAATAATGTAAAGTTAACTTTACTCCGCCGCAAAGGAGTGTGAAGATATGAAAAACAGGATACAGGAGCTGCGTAAGGCAAACAAGGTCACGCAGCAGGAGCTTGCCGATGCGCTGAGCGTCACGCGGCAGACTATAATATCACTGGAAAACGGAAAATACAACGCGTCCCTCACTCTCGCCCACAAGGCAGCGCAGTTCTTCGGCGTTAATATCGAGGAGCTGTTCATTTTTGAGGGCGATGAGAACCTTTAAGGAGGATAATTATGGAAAATTGCAGAAAAAAACTTAAAACCAAGATCGCTATTTACTGGATACTGGCTGCTTTACTGCTGATCGCACTGGTCGTTCTTCAGGTGCTGGAGTGTCAGGGTGTGCTCAAGGGAGAGACAAATTTCGGCTTTTTTGTAGGCGGTATAACCGTGCTTATAATGAATATACTGACTATGAGAAAAGCCGTTAAGGACGATACAGCCCTGAAGCAATGGTATGTACGCAATACTGACGAAAGAACCATCGCCGTTCAGCAGAAGGCAGGAAACTTTACCTCGTTGTTCACTTTCATAAGAATTAACAATGGGCAGTTTCCAAAAGTGACCTTATTCCGATAAAAATCCAATATAGCACAAAAGAGTATCAATCTCCTAATACAACGGAGACTGATACTCTTTTCTTTTTTCAGA
>Ga0129307_1002761_pt1 | contig 12768 bp, 15 predicted proteins | sample P1105metagenome_FD_94437 | JGI IMG/M metagenome (GOLD analysis project Ga0129307, IMG submission 94437) | Capybara group fecal microbial communities from Wisconsin, USA - P1105 metagenome | ecosystem: Host-associated > Mammals > Digestive system > Large intestine > Fecal | place: USA: Wisconsin... | reverse complement strand
TCGATATGTCACGGCTGTAAAGTTCGTTGAGTATATTTTTGAAGGGGGCAATTTCATTATTGTCCACTCTCACCCTGGAGATCGTCATCCTTGGACAGTCGGCAATAGATGCCAACAGCAAACACCCCTGATGCCGCGGCATAGGGGATTCGGTATGCGCTCGTTTCGTTGATCATGGTGTTTCACCGCACAATCCAGACAAACCCTGATTCTGCGCAACGCTGTGTTCATTATACAGGATTGTCTCCGGTTTTGGAAGATGTTTTTTCTCTCGGTCTCTTAAAAACTTCTGAATGATCACATCGGCAAACATGTCCTTTGCCTTGCTTTCACCATCGAAGACGGTGATCACAGTGATCTGCGGTTCCTTCTGTTTCAATGGGTACCTCCATATTCTCTGCTTGATCGGAAACACGGATTTCAGACGCTTTTTCAGGCAGGATGACCTGATGTTCATCCTGCTTGAACAGCGGTCGCTGAAACCCGCATGAATAAAGGGTTTTGATAGTTCTAAAGCGTTACGGTTGCGCCTGTTTCTGACTCTCCCGAAATCGGCGCTGTCTTTCCCGGTTCTTTGCCTTGCTGATCGACCTGCCGCAGTCGGCGCAATACTGCTGACGGTTGCTGCCGGGGATAAAAGGCTTATGACAGCGGGGACACTCCTTCCAACCTTCGCCGGCGTCTCCTTCCTCCCGGAAAATCTGATGCCAGTATGCCGACCGGAGCTCTGGCTGCAGGGGCATAACAGCCTGTACGAACCAGTCGCAATCAATACAGCCATCGTGAACCGTGTTGTAGGCCGGGTTGATAACCCAGCAAAGGCAATCATCCAGTATACAGGTGCCGTCACACCAGTTGGCACATTCTTTAGTTGCCAGCTTTCTGACGCTTCGGATGATTTCTTTATCGTGCTTCATCATGAGACTGGGCCCCTTTGTTTCTCTTGGGCGGCTGAATGACCTCCGGTCGTTCAGGAGAATCACCAGAAGAACCACGTGCGATTGCCTGATCCGCCGTCCGTTGGAGCAGCTCGTCCAGTTCCTGCTGATTGGCCTGCTGCTCAGTATAATCCGCAAAGGTTCGCCTGCCTTCTTCGTCTCTGGCTTCCAGAACACCAGGCATGACTTTCCGGATATGAGAGCGGATTCTGGATAGCTGATCCATCTCGGATTTCATCTCGTCCAACCGTGGCAGCAGAGATTCAACCTCGCCGCGCAGTTGCTTCGATTCCCGGCGCAGGGCTTTGCCGTCAATCGGCAATTGCACTTTCAGTTTGTTCAGCAGCCACCGCGCTTTCTTCACCCGGTAGATTTCCTCTCCATGCTCCCGCAGGAATTTCTCCCTGGCTGATTTGAAATGAAGACCGTTGTACTTTTCCAATATCGTGCCAAGATCACGCATCGTTCTGACGGCATCTATGATGCTGTCGATATCCCGGATGCGTTTTTCTTTCGCCCAGACAGCCGATCGCATGTCTGCCAGAGATTGGCTTGTCTGGTTCAGTATGGCTCCGAAATCGTGGACGGTTTTGATGCCATGGTCATGAAGGAAATGGCAGGTCATGATCATCTCGGACAGATCGCGGATGTGACCTTTCGTCTGCGCTCCGTGATACCACCCTTCACGCTCTTTTGTCCGGAGATCGACATAGGCCATGAGCACATCGGTGATGGGATAATCATATGGCTTCTCGATCCGCTCATGATCGTTGATGGTCTCCGTCAATTCTTTCAGCCAATTTGTGAAATCCTTCAGCTTGCGCTTGATGACGCTGAACAGGGAATGGATTATCCGGACAGCAGTGTTGTGATCGCCAAGCTGGGTGCGGATGCCCTGCTTTTCCAATGCAGAAGCGGCAGGGCCGAGATGCTTTTGTGGTGGCATCTCGATTCCCTGCCGCTCGAAGGATCGCATGCTGATCCGCTCTGGCCTCCCTGCTGCTTCAAGGGCCATATTCTGTTGTACTTCCCATTCGTGCCGCCAGCGTTCACAGTTGTCACGATTGTTCCAGTCTACGGTGTCTACCTTGATCCGTTTAGGCTTGCCGTTCTTGCCCATGATTCGGTTGCCTTTCTCATCCAGGGCATAAACGTTTTTTGATTTTGCCAGCCACTTCCCGTGCTCATCCATAGCCCGCATGGTCAGCAGAATGTGCGCATGGGGATTTGGAGGTTCTTCATGGTTAAAATGCACAGCGATGTCGGCAATCATGCCCTTGTCAACAAAGGTAGTCTGGCAATACTGTCGGATCAGCTCGATGTTCTGTTCGATGGTCAGTTCCTTTGGAAGCGCGATGATGATTCGCCTGGCTGTTTGGGCATCCTGTCCTTTCTCAGCAGCGTCCACCGCATTCCATAATATCTGCCGGTCTGCATACTCCCGTGGAGCGTTCGGCGGCAGCAGGATTTCCTTGTGAACGATCCGCTCTTCGTGTTCGCCGGATTCCCAGGTGCCGGTGTACTGGCTGAAAAGTGTCTCGCCTGACTGATAGGCCGCTGCCGCGATCACAGATCGCCCCTTGCCTCGGGAAACGATCTGTATGTCATAGTGTGGGCATGGTATGTTCCTCACCTCGCATTCTCAGCGCCGGGCGCTGTAAAGGGTAGCCGATGGAATCGGCGCAGGGGCTTGCCCCTGATGATGGTGAACGGCTGTGCCGGTCAGCATCGAGCTCCCCGCAGGGGCCCTCGGAGAGCGCACTGCGCACGGGAACCGTGCGTATAAGTGCGCACCGGTCAACAATTCCCGGTGATTCTCCCGTGATCCCCGTCGCCGTTTTTTCACCAGCGTCAATCGGATTCCCACTGTCAGAATCACGTCTTTTTGCTTCCAGCATGGCCTTCAAACGGTCTTTTGCATAAGGGGTGCTGAACACATACTCCAAGAGTGCAAACACATCTTCATCAGAAAAAAGTTCCGGCTCCTGAAGCAGCTTCTCTAGAAAAGCTCCACGTGTACAGAGACGATGGGTACGCTCCTTATTCTTCAGATCGGAAATCTGTTTTTTGAGCCGTTTTTCCTGCTGTTCTGCTTCGTGCTTTTTCTGCGTCGCTCGCTCCTGCTGTGCAAGAAGCTTATCCAATTGGTTTGCCATCGGTCTATTCTCCTTTTCTCGTTGTTGGACATGAGAAAACGACCAGCATGATAGCCGGTCGTTTATGAAATAGAAAAGCCCGGCGCTGATGATAGCCGCTGGGCGGAATCGTGTTATGTCTTTTATCGTTACAGAGTCTTCAAGAATGCAGTGATCCGTTCAAGAGCCTCGCTCACCGAAATCCCCATCCAGTTGGATGAACGGGAACGTTCCAATCTTTGTCGATAGGTTCGATCAGCAAACGTCCGTTGAACTCTTGCCCGGATTGCATCCATGTCGTTTTCCCTCATGCCTGGATCGGAGAAGATGTAGGTGTTCATGCACTGCTCCAGGCGCTGACGGTCAACGTGATCAGACAGATAGCACATATCGAACACATCTTTGAAGCGTGTTGAAAGCGGTCCGAAGCGAAGGATGGAACGAAGTTTCTCAGTGAAAATCTGTTCCTTCGAGTTGATCAGGAGACTGGCTCCTTCGTCATCCATGCAGACATCAAAGCAGTATTCATCCTGTTCAATCTGTACCTGCTTGTGAACGCCCAGATCGATTTTGCTTCGCAGCGAATAGCCGGTTTCATCCGTAATGGTGATAAAAACGCGTTTGCCATGATACTCCTGCTGAGAAAGTTCTTCGATCTCTCCGGTGATCTGGATCGTAACTCCATCGAGACAGTTGAGTCGGCTGATAAAGTCCCTGATGGAATCATCCCGAAGAGAATACCGGATGAAGTCCAGGTCCATATCCTGTGTGGCCCGTCTTGCGTCGCCAGTGATGCTGCGCATGACCACGCCGCCCTTTACGGTGATGTGATCGGCGAAGGCGCTTTCATCAATCGCTTTCAGAACAACATCCTGACACACACGCGCTTCAGCATTTGCCTGAGAATAGCCTTCGTCACGAACAGTGTCAATCAACTCTCTGAGATTCATCTTCATAGTACCTCCATTTGCAGCGCTTCCATGATCATTTTTCGTTTTGGCACAGCCATGGCACAATCCTGAATGTCCTGCATATTCAGTTGAGTTATGATTTTTCGGAAGCTCAGCAATACCTCTTTGTACAGGTCAAATGGCAGCTTACTTTTATAGCGCAAGAGTTCGATGAGCAATCTCTCTCTGCTGTATATTCGGATTGGGTAGTCATGTTCCTGATCCATGATCGCACCCTGGTACAAAATCTCATCAGGAACAAAAACCTGTCTCACCCGAGCATCTCGAATCTTCGCCGCATTCCGGCTCGTTGCCAAATCACATGCTTCAGGAATCACATCAGTCAGGCCATAGTGGTAGAAAGCGCTGAGGAGTGTGATCACGCCATGGGGATAACGATGCGAGATAATCGCGTTTTCCGGAACGTGTTTTTGCTCGGCAAACACACCGTTTTCCAACCGGAACAGATTTCCGGCAGCAATTTGCTGTTCAATGAAATAGTCCGAGCCAAAGCGGGAAAGGCACTCTTGTCTTGACAGCAGCTGCGACAACGCAATCACCTCCTGTTTGATGATTATCCGCAAAACTTTTATTTTTGCGGATGTTCATATAAATGATACCATCGCCGCAAGCTGCTGTCAAGTGGAGAAAGAATCAAGAATAAATGAGTTCGGACAAGATGGTTTCCTCAGCCCGATGCTGGATCGAATTCATCCTGCGCACCCATTCCATCTGATCAGCGCTTTTCAGATTCTCATCAATTCCTTCCGCCGCTGCCATCTCCGGGATCATCTTTTCCAGTCTCCGGTTTGCAGTTTCATTCGTTTCCACCAAGTGGCTTTGGAGTGTCCCGTTCAGGATCATCTGATTGTACAGGATCGGCTTGTTTTCTTTCAGAAACCTCAGCCGCATCCATCCCCATTTCCCAATAGGCTTGTCTCCGTCCGGTATGCTGATGTCTGGCAGATAGTAATCTCCGTGCAGCGTGTAGTGGATTCCATTCTCTGTGATTTCTGCTGGCAGTTCGTTCATGGCAGGCTCCTTTCTCATCTTAGCATATGGCTGCGTAGTTGTGCTGAGCGTGTGCGAAGCGCTCCGCGGATCGGGTTTGTCTGGATTGTGCTTCTCCTTTCCTTTTTCTTGGCAGTTGTTTTTACAACTACTCAGCCATATTATGCTTCATGCCTGCGACCAAGCGAAGCGCGTAGTCCCCGAAGGGGAGGACTTGGCACCGGGGTTATCATTGCCATATCCTTCGAGCAGGTTGATCGCGCCCCAGATACCGAGACCGGCACCGAGAGCGATGACGAGCGTCTGCAGTACGCCGACTGCACTGTTGAAAAATGCCATAGACTTTTTCCTCCTTTTGGGTTCCGCATTACGCGGGTGATGGGGTTGATAGAGACAAAAAAAGCCCTCCTCCCACAGCGCATGTGCACCTATGCCGCAGGAAAAGGGCATCAGGTTTCAGAAGCTGTGCTTCTGAAACTGAACGCGTGGTCGCCAAATGTCCGAGCAAGCTCTGCCATTTGGCTCGTCAGAACGCGCAAAAAGCCGGGGACTGATCGCGTGTCAGTTCCTGGCTATGTAATGGTCAATATTCAGTTTTATCTTTTGCCTCTTCATCGTCCAGTCCGGACGGAGGAATGGCAAATGCATAGCTGCCCTTTTCCTCTCCCTCTTTCGGCGGGGTCTTTCTCCATGCCCACAACAGACTGCGGATCTCGACCACACCGGTCTCTTCATCTGTCTGAACTCTGTACGGGATCAGCGATACCAGAATTGCCCCTAAAGCCATTCCGCCAATGAATGATTTTTTCATGAAAGAACCTCCTGTTTTGTGCCTGCCCGATTGATTGCCGGCGTCTCTACACGCTTTCCCAGATACAGGCAGTATGCTACAGATACGACGATGACCACGATATGCACGATCAAATTCACAAGCTGAGAGCCTTCGTTGGATGCGAAGACAGAGGCTACGTCGATGAAGCTGTGCGCCAGGATCCCGGGCAGAAGGCTCCCGCTCTTATAAAACACGAGCGTAAAGACAAAACCCATGGCAACCGCGAAAACCACCTGGGTGAGGGTGGCAATCAGTTCATGTCCGGTAAAAAGATTTATAATATGTCCCATCCCGAAGGTGACGGAGGAAACGATGACGGCTGCTTTCACATTGCCATCCTTCAGCATGGCCTTGAACAGGAAGCCTCGGAAGATCAGTTCCTCTGCAAATCCGACAAAAGCCATGGATACGGCGGCATAGATCAGTCCCGGTACTGGGTAATCAGGCTGAATTCCGCTGAAGAGATTCAGACAGGAGAGGAGCCACAAAGGAATGAACCACAGCATGGCGCTGCTGTTCTTCGCCCAGCCGGCCAGGCCGTACTTTTCCATGAGCCCGTTCTTTTTCACAAACAGGAAAATCACTGCAGATATCACGATCAGGCCGAGCATGTGCCACAGCGAATCGAGGCCAAAATTGTTTTGCAGCGTCCCCATGCCCACCGCGTAGATCACGATCCATAGGATTGCAAAGGTGATCTCACTTTTTTGATACAGCTTCGTCATTTTGATTACTTCCTCTCTCTAATCCTTCTACAATCATTATTAATGCGCTTCGAATAGCATCGGGATCATATTTCATTCCATTGTTTGCAATCAGACTTGCATAACCATGAACAACGGCTACCAATGGTTCAAAAAAAGCTACCGCTTCTTCTGTTGTCAGTCCTTCTTCCGAACTGACTGTCGCAAGCACATCCGCTGCTTCCGGTGCCTGGATCAGGTCCTCCAGGCTAAGGCCGGAAAAACGGCCTGATTGAAAGAGAAAACGGAACAACTGCGGCTCCTCTTCAGCAAACCGGATATATCGGAGTCCCATTTCTAAAAGATCTCTGGCTGCAAGTATATATTCGCTGTGAAATGCGTCTGCTTTCCGGTAAGTTAGATCTTTCAAGATGTCCGTATCCGGAAACTGATACATAATCGGCTGCGTAGAGCACCCCAGGAAAGACGCCAGGTTTCTCACGGTCAATGCTTCATGGCCATGTTCCCTGATCAAACGGAAGGCACCGTCGATCATGGCTTCTTTTGTCGTTGTTGGTTTCTTAGGCATAGGAGTCACCTCGTAATACTATAACAGCTGTTATTATATTTCGGGTTACCGCTTTTGTCAAGAACCACTACACTACTTTCAAGCCTAAAATGAGCCGGGGCCTGTTCGATCATCTGAAATTGTATTTCATTTTTCTTGTAACGCAGACGTATCTATGTTAGAATGGACTTGACATTTGACGGAGACAAGAAATGAGAAGGCCTGGCGTTGATTTCAGAAAACATACCCGGGCGTTACCGATTGAAACCGAGAGAGTGAGAAGAAAAATGTGGTCATCCAACAGAATGCTTTAGCAACCCTGAGTCAGCTTGTGCTGCTGTTTTTTCTGTATTCCCTGGCGGGCTGGCTGATTGAGGTGACACTGAAATACATTCAGTTCCACAGGTTCATCAACCGCGGCTTCTTTACCGGGCCCATCTGCCCGATCTACGGAAGCGGTGCGCTGTTGATCACGCTGGCGGGCATCGTCTTTCCCCGTGCTTCCGATTCCTACGGGACCAGCTTTCTGATGTCCTTCCTGCTCTGTGGGATGGTAGAGTATTTGACGAGCTACCTGATGGAGAAGCGCTTCCATGCCCGCTGGTGGGATTACAGCCAGAAACCCATGAACCTGCACGGGCGGGTCTGGATCGGGAATCTGATTCTCTTCGGCATGGGCGGGATAGCGATCCTGCATCTGCTTAATCCGGTAATTGAGCGGCTGTTTGCGCTGCTTCCGGCACCGACGAAGGAAGTCCTCGCGGCTGCGCTGATGGCCGTTTTTGCAGTTGACTACGTCATGACCCACCTCGTACTGCGTCTGGTGAAACGGAGTGTAGAAAGCAGCCAGGCGGACAACACCGAGGAAATCAGCATGGAGGTCCGCCGTCTGCTCACCAACCGCTCCTATTTCTACCGCCGCTTTGCCGACGCCTATCCCGAGGTGATCTATCGCACGGATCGTGTCAAGCAGCGCCTGGCTGCGGTGAAGGCGGAATCCGAGTGCATCCGCAGGGAGGCTGAGCAGCGCATCGAAACAGGCGCCAGGCGGGTGCTGACTGCTGCGGAGCCCACCGCAATGATTCAGAGCGGCATTATTGCAAGACAGGACAAACTGATTCAAGCGCTTTACCACGAGGAGACTGCCGATGAGGAAGCAAAAGCCCTGATGGCGGAGATCCGGGCGGAAAAAGCCCGCCTGGAAACCAGACCCCTGGCCCAGCATCTGGCAAATCGGGCTGGCGAGGTGGAAAAGAATCTACACTCGTGACAGTCTTCTGAGAGAGCTCGTTTCCCGGCCGAATTGCAAAGCATTCCCGAAAACCAAGAGGCCTGCAGCCACAAGCTTGCAGACCTCCTGGTTTTCTATGCAGATTTTGATGACCTGGTTATCATCAGTCAAGCTACTTGCTTAACGCCGCACCCATGCTGTCACTCTCCGATCGCAGCGGTACGGTAGATGAAGCGCAGCTCGCCCTCCGCGTCATCGGACAGGCCAGTGTAAGCGGAACGGTATTCCTTTCCAATCGAGGCGATCGCTTTCAGACGTTCCGCAAAGCCTGCGCCGTCTACTGTAACGAGCTGAGACAGCTTCTGAATCCCGTCCGCATTGAACTGGTCCATACCCGTACGAAGCGCGTCGGAACCGTCCCGCAGCTGCGTAATGCCATCGATCAGATCGGGAAGGCTGTCCTTCATCGTATGTGCGCCGGCAGCCAACTGGTTTGTTCCGCCAGAGAGCGTCGCCGCGCCGCTTGACAGGGAGTCGGCTCCTTCGGAAAGGGTCTTGGTTCCGGACGCAAGCGCAGCGCTGCCGTCAGCCAGGCTAGCCGCGCCGGTCTTCAGCTGAGCTGCGCCGGAGCTGAGATCCTTTGCTCCTTTGGCTGCGGCGTCAACGCCGGCAGTATAGCTTTGGATTCCGAGATAGAATGCGTTGTACTGATCCAGAGAGGTCTTCAGCGCGATGACGGATTTTGCGCCTTCCGCGGCTGCGGCCAGCTTGCCCTGGACCTCGGACCCCGCCATGGTGTCGGCGATGGCCTTCTGAACCTGGGCCTCGGTGTTGTCGGCAATGGCCGATTGAATCTTCTCCGAAGCCATCTGTGCTTCGATATTCTGTGCAATCAGCGCCTGTACTTCATCAGAGGCCATTTGTTCCTCGATTGCTGCATCGATCTGTACCTGGATCTCAGAGGAGACCAGCTTTGCCTGAACGGCTTCCTCGATCTTCTGCTCTGTGGTGGATGAGATCAGAGCTTTGGCCTCTTCCGAATTCATCTTTGCGGTGATTTGCCCGTCAATGGCGGCGGCCACCTCATCGGATGCCATCTGTGCCTCAATGGTCGCAGTAATCTGGGCCTGGATTTCTTCGCTGACCTCGCCGGAGGCGACAGCCTGCTCGTAGTCATCCACGCTCATTCCGGTAACGGTCTGAATGACCTCAGCACGGACCTGGGCGGCTACCGCAGCGGTGACCTGTTCCCCGACCTGCGCTTCCACAGCGGCACTCACCTCGGCTTCGATCATCGGGCGGTTCCCTTCCACCGCAGCCTGGATCTGAGCCGTTACAGCTGCATGCACCTGTTCGGAAACAGTTTGCCGAGCCGAGGCCGTAACGGCTGCCGTGACCTGCTCTCGTACTGAAGCAGTGACAAGGGCCTCAATTTCCGGACGCTTTGCTTCAACACCTGCCGTGACCTGTTCCAGGGCCTGGGCGTATACCGCGTCACGGTCCAGGGATGCAATCACCTGATTGAGCTGGGTCTGGTAGTTGGAGATGGTCAGCGTGGAAACGTTCAGCCCGTTGGCCTTGAGCTGGGCTTCCGCAGCCGACAGCAGAGAGGCGAACACGTTTTCCGCGCCGTTGTTGATTGCGGCAGAGTTCGCGCTGAGCTGATCCAGCCCTGCGCTCATCTGGGCCGCGCCGCCTGCCAGCTGATCCGCGCCGGAGAGCAGACTGCCTGCCCCGGCTGCCAATTGATCGGCTCCGTTTTTGACGTCCCTCGTGCCGGAGGCAAGCTTCTCCGCGCCGGTTTTCAGCGTGCCTGCGCCGCTTGCCACCTGATCCGCGCCGTCGCACAGCGCGCTGACGCCGTTTGTGAGATCCTCAGATTTCGCCAGAAGCGTATCAAGACCGTCATTCAGTGCCTGGGCTCCGTCCAGTAGCTGGTCCATCGCATCGGTCAGCTCGTTCATGGAGGAGATGAGCTTCTGCAGGGCGTCGGGGTCCTTCTCGTCATAATCCCGGAACAGGTCGTTTGCAACAAGGGTATATACGGAGCCAAGGGCAAAGTCCTTTGCGTCGGCACTGACCGTCACATGGTCCGGGATCGTCAGATCCAGATCCTCCGGGAGCGCCAGGCTTTCGCCCATGCCGGGGAGGGCATAGCCCACGACCACGGTGCGGGTTCCGTCATTCACCAGCTTGCCGTTCTCTACGGTCACGTTGGAGAAATGCTCGTTGTCCAGCAGAAGGGTGGACAGGGTCAGGAAGGGTACGCAGAGTTTTTCTTCCTTGCCGCTGATTTCCTTTACGGCCCAGGCGTTATTTGTATAGTCGATCCGGATCTCGACTCTGCCGCTTTTCCCTGCCAGTTCCTTCGGAGCGATTTCCCGTCCGTCCAGCCGATAGGTGAAGCGCACATCCACAGGCAGTTCCTTCTGCTTCTGCGTCTTTGTTACGCTCTCTTCTCCGTTCGCTTCCTGGATTCGGTCGCTGACAATGACTTTTTCCACGGTACCGGCGGCATCCGTCAGCACATACACAGCTTCGTCATCGGAGATTGTATCGGGCGGTAATTCCGTCTCTATGGGAGCTTCCGCTGCCTCCGTGGTCTGTTTCCTGCTGTTGTCGGCATAGGTGATGCCGCCACAGCCCAATACCAGCGTCAGGCACAAAACAAGGGCCAGAACGCGATTTCTCTTGGTTTTCATATCAAAACACCCTCCTTGAGATCTTTACTATCATTATTGTTACGGTTGGAACGGTTTTTATGATTCAGATGCCGCATGCCGATTGTCGTTGCGCAGATGAGCCGGTCGAAGACCAGCAGCAGCGCGGGCAGGACAAGGATGACGCATATCATGCTGATCAGTGCGCCTCTAGCCATGAGCATACACATGGAACTGACGATGTCGATGCTGGAGTAGACTGCCACGCCGAAGGTCGCCGCGAACAGGCCCATGCCGGAGACCAGGATCGACGGAATGGAAGTGGAAAGGGCGGTCAGAACCGCGGCCTTCCGATCAGATCCGGCAATCCGCTCGTTCTTATAGCGCGTCGTCATCAGGATCGCGTAGTCGACGGTGGCGCCGAGCTGGATCGTGGAGATGGCGATTGGCGCAATAAAGGGCAGCGCACTTCCCAGATAATGCGGCAGGCCCAGGTTGATGAAGATGGCGACCTCGATCACTGAGATCAGCAGGATGGGCAGGGTGACGCTCTTCGCCACGAAAAAGATGATCAGGAAGACCAGCGCGATGGAAACGACGTTTACCACGGTGAAATCGTGGCCGGTGGTTTCGATCAGGTCTTTCATGCAGGGTGCCTCACCGATCAACATGCCGCCCTTGTCATATTTTTTCAGAATGCCGTTCAGTGCTGCGATCTGTTCGTTCACCTCATCGCTTGCCGCTCTGTATTCAGAGACAATCAGCAGAAGCTTCCAGCGGTCGCTCTCCAGGATCTGCCGCAGGTGGTCGGGAATGATCTCCAGCGGCACATCTTCGCCCACCAGTGTCTCCAGACCGAGAACGTTTTTTACACCCTCGACGGACTCCATCTCGCGGCACATGGTGCGGACGTCTTTCTCTGGCGTGGAGGCGTCCACCAGAATCATATGGGTGGAGGCAATATCGAACTGATCCTGAAGCTTGGAATTGGCGATCACATACTCCATATCCTCCGGCAGACACTCACCCATATCGTAGTACTTCTGCAAGTTCCTTTGAGGTGTATCCGTCATAGTACCGTTTGATAAAGAGTTGGGACAGATCCGGCGGCAGTGAGGAGAGGATCATTGCTGTTTCGACTTCTGAGAATCCGCCGTCCGTTTCTTCCTCGGCCTGCATCTGGTTGTTCTGCTCTACGGTTCGCCTTCGGCAGGCATCATAGAACAGGTTTCTTGCCACCTTATACAGCCAGGCTCGTCGTTCTTTTTCTCCCAATTCTTCCAGAAGATCCAGATTGGAAAGTGCCTTCATGAAGGTCTCCTGCAGTAGATCCTCGGCATCACTGACATTTCCGCATATCATACAGCAGTATTTCAACAGCTCTGTCCGATACACGGTATATAGCTCTGTGATCATGGCACCCTCCTTTCCTTCAGCTTTCACTCTTATAACGTTTGAGAACGGCAAAGTGTTTTCGGAAATTTGAAAAATTTTTCTCAATGCCGACCTTAACGCCGAAACCGGATTGCCGCAAAGAAAGGCAACCCGGTTTGCTGCTGATCAAACAACCTATGTAGGCCAATTCCTCTACTTGTGCGATACCAACAGCCAGAAATGATTCTTTCCGTCTTCGGATACCGTCACATTACAGGCGAGCTTCTGGCTGCTCTGGCATGTTTTTTCACGGGACTTCAGGTTTGCCCCGAGCATAACGGAAAGGGCCGTGTTTGCAAACGCCGTCTGATTTTCTTTATCCTTTG
>Ga0129307_1002760_pt1 | contig 12772 bp, 9 predicted proteins | sample P1105metagenome_FD_94437 | JGI IMG/M metagenome (GOLD analysis project Ga0129307, IMG submission 94437) | Capybara group fecal microbial communities from Wisconsin, USA - P1105 metagenome | ecosystem: Host-associated > Mammals > Digestive system > Large intestine > Fecal | place: USA: Wisconsin... | reverse complement strand
AGGGAGGAGATGAAGACTTGAAAACTATGCAACTGGAAGGAAGACCACAGTTTGAAGGTCTGCCGACAGGTTTGATTGTAGCAGGATTCCTCGCCAATATCTATATGCTTGAAATTGATGCTGAGGTGAATAAGCACTTAGAAGCTAATCGTGATGTTATTCATTTTAGGTATGTGGACGATCATGTTATTATAGCTACTAGCCCTCAGGTTCTCTTTGATTGGACTGGATGGTACCAGAAATTGTTGCACCAATACGGACTTGAAGTTAATATAGAAAAACTGGCACCAGATGGAATAGCGAAGGTTTTAGAAGGTAAAGAACAAGACCAAGGTGGCGTCTTTATTGCAGACTATGAGGATGCATTTTTACCAGCGATGGACGAATTTTCAGCCATTGACCCCTTCTTTCCGACACCATTGATGACACAGACCCTGCAAAAAGTGTCACAGATACAGGGCATGAACCTGAATATGCTTTCTGCAAAAGAATTTGCAATAGTATTTAGTGAATTGCAATCACTGCTTGTGGCAGATCTGTCGGAACAAGAAATCAAGAAGAGCACAAGAATATCTTTCGCCTGTACGATGCTATCGAGACTGATAGTAGATGGGGAAGTTGACTATGAAGCCGTTAAACGATTCAGACTGGCATGGCTAAATTGGCTCGAAATGGAATACAAGAAGATGAAGGAGGGGATAGAGAAACATGCCCCGCTTTATGGTATTGATAATCCTAACAAGCTGGATGCGCTTATCAAGCGATGCACGCAAATCGTGTTTGACGATGTGGAAGAAATAGACGCTGAGGCCTTGAGAAAGGAATATCCATTTGTAGAACAACATCTTTGGCCTTTGGAAAAGATTAGCAAGACACTTGCTGCAGGAGAAAAATTAACGGAATCGAAAGAACGGCAAATCTTCAATATGCTGATGCATGCTCTTGATGATGTTCCCGACAAGGTGAGAGTGTGGATAAGGGCAATGGGATACTGTGTAAAACACCAACCGCGTCAGGTAGTGAAGCTGTATGATAAGCTGAACCAATATGAAAAGAATAAGAAACTGCACCCACTTAGCGTAGAGTATCTACGTGGTTTACTTGACTTGTTGCGGGCTGACCATGTAATTAGGGCTACATACAGACTTGTGGCTGACGACTATCAATATAGTAGGCAGAAGAAACAGGATGTAATCTTCCTTAAAGAGGTATTCAAGGTGGAGGAAACCCAAGGGAAACTCTTTATTAGTAAAGATGCTAAGCAAATGATGAGAAAGGCCGCTGCTTTTTTCAATCTGCATACTGCGAAGACTGGACTGGCACTGGCTCCTGAAGAAGAGTGGTTCTTCAATAATGTAGATGAGTATCACCATTGTAAAAGACTAGATAGTACCTTCTGGTTGTTATGGGTTGTGTCAAAGTTGAAAAACTGGAAACGAGACGAACGGCCCGTGATAACAGACACCATGAAGGAATACTTTGGCGAGGCTCAACTAGAGTTGCCCTATTACAAAGCATTGTATATGGCCTATTTACGAGAGGTTTGCCTAACTGAAGCAAGAGAACAGACACTACCCAAAGAATTAACGGGAAATGTGGAATGGAATAATGAAGAGTTGAAATATATTCTGTTACACCTGCCAAAGGTTAAGGAGTTGCAATGCAAGATGGTGTCCGTGGAAGATAAGAAGAAAATAATAAAGACTGGAAACAAAAAGAAAATCAGCGTCACACAGTGGATTGAAGAAGTAAAGGGTATGACAGATAAGGACAGTAAATGGTCTTTGATGTACTCGGAACTATTGGCAGTAATGATGGAACTGGCACTGATAAAAGCAATAGGAAAGGAAGGGGAAAATGTAGAAAATGTAGTGCCGCATCCTGATAACTTTCTATTTCGCAGGAAAGAAATTCTGCAGATGGACTGGAACACGATACTCGGTATGATTAATAGTGAACAATTATTATTTGCTACATACTCTCCGAATAAAGTCTTGAAAGGTGAAAGTTATTGTTACCCCGCGCTTTTGGACCAGTCATTGCCAAAGTATCTAACGCTATGTTATGGCCTTGGATTGATATTCCTACAAATGCTGAGCAAACGTACTATACTTCCATGGGCGCTGAACACCCAAGAAGCAGGATATGACTGGCAGCGCATACTACACGACCTACAGGGAAAGGGGCAAATATCGTCACTGAACTATCGCATAGTGTCTGCATGCCTATCCCCTCGACAACGTGAGAATTGGCGATTGAGAAATATACTGACCGAAGAGTATATAGAGGAAACTTTTATGGACAATCCACATATACAATCGATAAAAGATTTGGAGAAAGAATTGCGAGAGTCGCTAAAGTCGTTAAAAGATAATTTGATATCTGTGGCCAATGAAGAACATCGCCAGTTGATAGTGATTGATCTTTTGTAACATATGGAAGAGATACTGAAAGTTGCAATACTACAAACCTCACTTGACAACAAAGCAGCCTGGAGCATCTATTCTATAAACAGGCCGAAGATGAATGCAATGGAGGGAGTCCGTGTATGGAACGAGATTATCCATACGATGGATAACTATGTGAATCTGGAAGACACTAGAAAGCCAGATGTTATATTGATTCCTGAATTTTCTGTAGCTGAACAGTTTGAACAAGAAATTAAGAAACTGGCAGATCAAACAGGGAGTATCATCATTACGGGTTTGGACTTCAAGGTCACCAGGAATAAAGTAAGAAACCAAGCACTAGTGGCTATACCATACAGATGGCCTCATGGCTTTCGTAAATCGCGCGCAAAGACGTTCTACTTTGGAAAGCATTTCCCTGCAAGGGAAGAGAAACAATTTTTAAAAGATTGCGGAAAAGACTTTGAATCATGTAATGAAATCTATGTGCTGGATGCAGGTGACTATGGACGTATAGGACTGGCCATTTGTGCGGATTTCTATGACATAGAGCGATACGCTTTATACAAAGGACGAATACAACATCTGTTTATCTTAGCATATAACAAGGATGTGAAATCGTTTCTGTTTCTGGCAGAATCAATATCAAGATTGGTGTACTGCAATGTTATTATTTGTAATACAGGTCATTATGGCGGTTCAATTTGTTTCTCGTTGAAGGAAAAAGAATATCAGAGGTATATTTACAGGCATGAGGGCGCTAATCTGTTTACTAGCCAGATAGTTGAATTGCCTGTAAGGTCGTTCAAAGAAAGTCAAAAGGCGAAAGGATCAAATGGCTACAAAAATGCGCCACCAGAGTACGAACTCTATGATGATGGCGAAGATAACAATGATAGTAAGAACTAAAAACAATAATAATTATGTCGTATAGAACACAAGAAATACTTAGGATGATTATCCCTGGGTTGTATCTCATTGCAATGCTACTGATATTGTTACTGATTGGTGGTGAATGGAATGTTATAAATGATACAAACAAGAAAACCATTATAGATGTACTGAAGGGTGCATCGAATGTGGTGGTGTTGCTGTTGCCATTTTTAGGATTTGTGGCAGGCTATATGATAGAGTGTATTATGTCGTTTGGAGAGAGACTTCTCTATGCTATGGGGATAAGAAGACCTTCGAAAGTTGTACTCTCTAGTAGCAAATTGTATGTGTTGGGCAATTTGGAAACCATCAAAAAAAGAATTGGGTATAGAGGGTGAAATCACTAACAAAAAAGCTGGCGAAGCCCTGCAAAAAGCCAAACAGAAGATAGAACGACAGACAGTTGAAATGTTTCATGATACGTCTATTATGGCGCGTAACATCATGGGTAGTCAATTGATACTCACAGTTTTCGCAGCATGTAATTGCGGCTTGCTGACTCGTGAATTCTATGGTATGCTGGTGATGTTTTTTATTCTGAGTGTTTATTGGTATCATAGGAATTGTATTTATGTAAAATATGTGCTCAGCGAATTTGGAAAGCCTGTAAAACCGCAAGAGCCAAAAAAATAATCCCCCCGCTCACAAGAAAAGATATGCTTGACAATCTGACAATATCATATATCAAGGAGATACAAGAGGCTTCTGAACAAAACAAACTCGTAGTTTTTGTGGGAGCTGGCGCATCTTGTGATGCGGGTGTACCATTGTGGAATGACCTAGTAAGCCAAATGGCGAAAGTGCTGCCGCAAGAAATACAGGCAAAGTATGACAACCTGCAACTTGCACAGTTGGTAAGAGAAACGAGCGATGAGAAGGCATATTATGCGAGTGTGAGAAAGCACCTGCTGCAAAATGCTACTTGCCCCAATGCTATTCATGATGGCATACTGGAGCTTGATCCGGCCTGTATTATTACGACAAATTACGACACTCTGCTTGAAGAAGCGGCGCTGAAAAAGAACCGACAGTTTTGGGTTGTTAGTAAGGACAGCGACTTGCCGCAAAATCACGGAGAGCGGCTTTTGGTTAAGATGCATGGTGATTTGGTAAATGAAAACATCGTATTGACCGAGAACGATTATTATGACTATTCGCGTAATTTTCCGCTGATAAGGTCGTATGTGGTTTCTCAATTTGCTTCGAAGGTTGTTCTGTTCATAGGCTTTTCATTTAGTGATATCAATCTGAAGTATATACTTAGGGAAGTACAGAGTGACTTGGGACCGAAAATGCAGAAAGCTTTTTTGCTTTCACAGGAAAGACCATCGCCTGTTGAGATGAATAATTTCAAAGAAAGGGGAGTAAACGTGTTGGCAATCCCCCCAAACACAGCCCAGGATATTATCAGTAAACAGAATTTAGATCCACGCCCCGACCATTATCTGAGTGAACGCGGAAGGACGCTGGTTTATCAGCTGAGCATTTTGAGAGATTTTAAAGAGTCGGTCACAATAATAGACCTTGCCATTGATTTCTTCGATAATCAGGTTCTGGGGCTTTCGGTAACAGGCCGTTATATGAAGTATGCATTCCCCAAAGGCAAACGAAAAGGAGCAAATTTCGAGGGACGCAATCTGGATTTGCCATACCAATATAGAAATGAATTCTCGAAGTTTTTTGCGTCTAGGGCTGCTATAATTAAGTTATGGAGAAACTACGGTAGTAAACTTCAGGAATTAAGGAACCGCCTTATAGACAGTGATGTGAGTAGTATCAATGGCAAGAGCATCTACAGTGGGTGTACGGAGCGGAAACGCTCTAAAACAACGCCGCAGTCAGCCGTACAGCCTTATTTCCAGATGGACATCAACGGTCTTGTGGAAAGAATAAAGGTTTTAAGAGGGAGAAGTCAGGCCTACACCATTGAGGATTTGGAACTGCCATATGCTTTATACTTATCGGGCTATTATTATGATGCCTATGAGATATACTCGATGTTGGCACCTGAAATGTGGAAGCGCCGGAAATACGCACTATTTTTTATTTGCCTGTATAACAAACATTCTGTAGCGTGGCCTGCAATTAGGAGCTTACAGGGCAGGAAGGATATGGATTGTGATGAGATTAAACGCACTTACTACAGTAGTGACCTGACAAAGGAATTGAATATGCTCCCACTGACAGAGTGTATCCATGCATTGTTCTCGGATCTTATTTATAGGCACCAACTCTCCGATGCGCTTATTGTAACCTCTGATGTAACAGGAAAGATAGCACAGCAAAGGAAAAGGGCAGAAGAAAGAACGGGATGGTCGTTGAATTCGAACATCCACCAAGTGTTTGCCAACTTTATTGCATTCTTGGATTTCTGTGTTGATAACTACCTTATTACAGACAATATCGACATTGGTACACAATTCTATTCAACTGTTGCCCGGGGAATGTTTGATAGTGTACTAACGCCAGCGGGAGAAATGCAGAGTAGGCTTACCGCTTTAAATAGCCTCACGTTATATGTACTGATATTTAAACTTGCACCTAAGGAGTTGAAGGAACTGATGGGCGATGTTGTTAGGAATAAGAAACTGCCTGTGACTGATGCCTTTATGAAAGGACTTAGAGGGTACGTTGATAATATTTACCGTGCAACGGGTGGAGTTGACAGTAATGAGAAACTTCCTATAAAGGCACATGTGCTGAGGGACTGGCTACATAATATATTGCTGGTAGTGTCGCATATAGCAGACAATACCGCTATAGAACATCTAGACGCTATCGTTGTCAGACTTTGGAAAAGCGCTCATCTGTCTGACAGAATAGAAGAGATAATTGTATATTTCCAATCGAACGTTCCATCAACTAAGGCTTCAGAAGTCTTACTTTATGATGTGCTTGAGACCGTACACCATGATCATGTTATTATAGATTTTATCAGGACTATCGCAGACTCAACAAAGAATAGCAATATAAAATGGAATTCCAAAAGACTGTTGAATGGTGTAGAGTTCCAAGGAAGTGCGAGAATAGCAGCTGCAGTAATGCATGCTACGGGAGAGCAATTCGTAGCACCTTTGGCAGAGTGGATTTTGCGAAACGCGAAGACTCTTTATGATATCCTTTTTGCACAAAGTTTGACATCGGAAAGGCTACTCACCCCCGATGTTTTTGCTAAGTTAAAGTCAAATTTGTACGAGAAACATAACCCTTATGAGAAGGAAAATTTTATCTCAATGCTTACCAATTATTATCATTATACTGGTGATGAATATGCTGACATTAAGGGGTGTATTGCGAACCTTGCAGAAGAATTGCCAGAATTGAAATTTGCATTGGATCCTATGAAATGGCCAGGCTTTGAGACAGTGGATAGTAGTTGGATGGCATACGTTGCAGAAGATCTCTATGATGAAATTCTTAAGAATGAGGCGGCAAGAAAGAAACTCAAAGAGTATTGCGAGACTGCTCCGTGGGGAAATGAAATTAAAGAGATTCTTTGGAAGAAATTTTAGTAAATGCAGGTGATGGAGAATAACGACTTTACATATGGAGTAGGATTAAAGAGTAATAAGGAAACTAATGATTTCCTGAGGTGTTTATGGTCGAGACTGGCTGCAAAGTTTGGTAATCTAGGATGGGAATATTCTCCGCTGAAAGATGGTAATAGTATCCATGTCGGTCATGCTAGTTTGGCCGATGATATTTTGCTTAATGTAAACTTGAGTTATAAACAAAGAGGGTGTTTAAAATCAATTGATTTTGGACCAAGCGGTACTTTCGAGCAAGCTACATTAAAGAGACAACTCCAGCAATGTGTGAATGAAGCCCTACATTTTGACCAGTATGTATTGCAGAAGATTTATAAAGGAAAACTTGATAAGAATCTGTCCTTTGTCAGGAAGGCAACTGAATCGTTTGTCGTTGAAGATAATACGATTTACCTGAAGGTATACGGATATGATAATCAGGACTGTACCAGTATGTTCAAGGCTCAGCTTCAACAGGTGTGCAACTTCCTAACATACGATACCTTAAGATATATCACCATGTCAGGTACTCTTACAGAAGAAATACGAGAGAATCATAATTTTCAAACAAACCTTGTTGACGGGTATACCGGAGAGGTGACAGAAACTTTAGAGAAGAATGATATGTATCGGAATCTTGAGGTGTCTGACCACATGGCGGAGTATATCAACTCTTATCTTCAGCGTCCCTATGGGTATGAGGAACATTATACTAATTTTGACAAGAGTGTTCAGTTCCTGGCACAAGGAGTCAGAAATGAAGAGCTTTCAAAAGTTGCGATTGGCCTGCCAGAACCATACGTTGAACAAGCCATAGTTAACTATATGTCAGCATTGGAAGTGATAACCCTAGAAGACAGGGAACCGGAACTGTGTGAATATTGTGGGCAAACAAAATATTCGATTGCGCGGCGAGTTATGGATTTGGCAGAGCACGCCTTGTCTGGTGGAAGCACTTTCGCAAGAGAATATTATAATGATCGTTCAAGATATATGCATACAGGGACTTTGTTTTCGAGTAACAGTTATGTGAATAGGTCTATACCATTGATGAGTAAAAATGCTAGAAATGGGATGTTAGATCAAGTTCCCTTTGTAGATGATGGACTGAAGGAAGCGATAAAAGCATGCATAGAGTGTCATGAAAGGAAAGACTTGCGCTGACGTGCAGGTAATAGTTGCAATAATCCATGTGGAAAAACCGCAGGTGACAGAAGATGGAAGATAATGACAGATAAGGACAGAATATATATTAGGAGATTCCGATGGAAGTTTTGGCTGCGATGGAAGTATCTAAGGATGATGAAGCGATTCGCAAAAGAAATCCATAGGGATATAGAGCGAGAGAAGGATACGCTGATACGTTGCAGAAAGGATATGCTGGAGCAGAAGGGCTATATTGATTCGGCAAAGAGTGACAATGAAAGAAAAGTTCACGAGATTATGTATAAACAGCAGTGTAGCTTTGAACGGACAGCAAACTTTTCGGGCTTCCTCAGCCTGACAACAATGGACTTGTTTACTGTACTTCCAAATTTATACAACGCGAAAAATGAGATTTAGCGTAACTATTATGCCAGACTCGTTAAGATGTATATTTACGAGCTGACGGAAGATGTTACTCAATTGTTGGCTAAAGATGAGGATAGACAAGAAGGAAAAGCCTTTGGCCTGAGACCGCTGGTAGAGGGGATAGGAGACGAAAAGCTTGTAAAGTTACATAATGAAATATGTGGGGAGTGGAATGACTTATGGGGCCGGACAAGCAAAGATAAAAAGAACTTTAAGGATGTTCGGATTATGACGGTGGCTCATCGGGATCATGACTTTCTAAAGCAGTTTGAGTCGATCCAGACGGTTAGATGGGGACAGACGATCGAGGATTTCGGTGAGTTCTACAACTGCTATTCACACTTAACCACATTGGTTCAATGTATATATAATAAGCAGTATGCTAAGTATCGGCACGATATGAGGGCGATAGAAGAGTGCTTGGTGTGAGATAGAGGTAAGACTTGCGGAGAATTTTTAGCGTTAAAAAGAAGGTGAAAATGACGTTTTTCGCAGGAAAATCGTTTTTTATTATACCGAAAACACATATTTTTAAAAATATTATGCACGTTTTTCTTGAAATTTTATGCGTAATTAAAAATAATATTGTATCTTTGCAGCAAAATATTTAAGATTATGACAAGGAATAATATTATGAACTTAAGGAATCTGGATGGATTTCTGTTCAGCGACGAGGAGATGAATCCTCGCCAGAATGCTGATCGTGATGAGGTGCTGACTGCATTTACGCCTATGGCGAGCAGTTTGGTAACGAAAATCATCGAGGCTGGTGATAACTATTTGGAATTTGCAGAGAATCATCCTGTAGCTCGTCAAGAAAGTACTTTCCCGTCGAGCACCTTGCATGGACTAATCATTGAGAAACTATCGGAAATTGAGGGCGTCAGACTGACAAAGCCCAGCAAGAGGAACACCATTATTGAGATTGGTTCTTATAAGGTGTGGGTTAAGAAACTTGATGAGAGAGGGTTGCCTTGGGTTAACGATACGAAATCGTCGGTAAAGAGAATTAACCAGAAAGCCGAAGGCGAGGATGTTATGCCTGTGCTTATACTTGGTTATCAACTGAATCAGATAGAGCATATCTCACAGGTTACATTGTCATATATGGAAGGTGACCAGCATCTTTGGGCACCGATAGACCTCGGAGATATGGCTGCAAACAACCAGATTGCGGCGATGACAGTACCATCAACAGAAGAGCCGGTTGTTGGTGTTAAGCCAGGCAAGCAAAGAGGTAAAGAAAAGGCTGCACTATGATTTACGGTAGTAGTATTAGGATTGCAAGGGAAAGCCGTGGGTTTTCTCAGAGTGATTTGTCTAAGCTAATCGGTGTGACACAGGCTACACTATCCAGATTTGAGAAGGGTGTTATTGAAGTTACCCCGGATGCAGTTTCGAAAATAGCCCAAGCATTGAACTATCCGACATCTCTTTTTGAAAGGGATATTCGGTTAGGAGGTGAGTCGAGCCTGTTTTATAGAAAAAGGGCATCGATGACGGTTAAGAATCTGTCTATTCTTGAGAGTAAAATCAGCATATTGAGCAAGAGCATTGACGAAATGATGGAGTCGATAGATATTCCAGAATTGAGGATACCTGCTGTTGAACCTTCGGGGGACAATACCCCTCAAGAAATCGCTTATAAGATCAGGACGTACTTGGGAGTGCCTGCAGGGCCGATTGATAACATAGTCTCATTGCTTGAGAAAAACGGCGTCATAGTGATGTATTTGGACCTTGACGGCATGGATAAGTTCGACGGGTTAACGATGTTTACCACAAATCAGGCTCCTGTGATTTGGATTAATCGTAATACACCGAACGACAGAAAGCGTTTTAATCTTGCGCATGAACTGGGACATCTGGTTATGCATTTGCGTTCGGAAGACCTAGAAAAGTCGGAAGACCAAAAAGAAATCGAGGCGAACCAGTTTGCTGGGGAGTTCTTGATGCCGGCCAGTCAGTGTAAAGAAGACCTCTTTAATTTGAAGTATAAGGACCTGGGCATGAAGAAGTATTACTGGAAGGTATCGAAGGCCGCTATTATCTACAGGGCTAAGGAACTGAACTGTATTCCTGAAGAGACTGCCAGGTATCTATATGTAACGCTTGGCAGGAACGGGGAAAGAAAAAAAGAGACGGTGCAAGTGCCTATTGATTCTCCAAAAATAGTTAGGAAGATGTATGACCTGCATGTGACGGAGTTGAATTATTCGGAAGAGGAATTGTCGGACATTACAGGTCTGATGCCGAACGACATTAGGTCGGAGTTGCTTGATGAGGCTGAAGTGATTAAGGTGAGACCGAATAAAATACAGTTGAAGTTTTAACGCCGGTTGTAGTGCCTGCAAAAGTAATAGATTTGGTAATGGAAGCTACGAATTACGATAAAGCACGGGAGTTGTGGTACTCATTTCATAATGAAGTGAAGTATCACCATAGATTTTTCCCTTCTCATCCTGTTCTTGACAAACTTGCGGTTTTTGCAGAACAATGCAAATTGACTGTAAATGCAGGCAAAATCTATTATAGAGCCAGAATTATTGATGATAATGCCCTATCGGAGCATATGATTGCAAAATGTTTCCGACAGGATTGTACTGAGGAAGAACGCAATAGCTATCATAATAAGAATAATAAGTTCAGAGGGCTATCAAAAGAGGGCTCATACGTGCCACCAAATCCTGATTTGATAAGGGATGGACGTTCTAATCCGAAATTCATCCGTTATCTGTATATTGCTGAGAGCCCGACAACCGCAGTCTTTGAGGTTCGACCGTTATTGCATAATGCCGTCAATGTGGCAGGAATAGAGGTTAAGGAACAATTGATAATTGCAAACATTGCAGTTGGAATTGATATTGATGCAACTAAGGATAATAGTGTAGATGAATGGTTGATGTACTTTATACAAACAGCATTCTCGTCATCTACTAATAATCCAGACGACTATATTGCATCGCAAATTATTGCTGAGTATATAAGACATTTGGGTTATGATGGGATAAGATATAGTAGCTCTTTGCATAGAGGTGGATATAATTTGACGGTGTTCGAAATGGAGAAGTGTGAGGCAGTGTCTTCTACGGATTTGCGACTGGAGAATATCAAGATGAGTTTGCGCCCTGCAATCGGAGCGGTGGTAATGGATGGAAGATTTGAGTATATCAAGGACAATATCCCAATGAAATGGGATGATGGAAAATTGGTTGATGCTGAGGTGTGATGAAGCAAGAAGAAATGGGAGATCTACTATTACCAGCATATCAGAAATTGTATGCAGCCCTTCAGAGTCTAGAAAGATTCAATAAGGGGCAGGATCTTTTTGAAAATATAGCATGTATAGATTCGTTCTTGTTAGAATTCCGCAATGTAACTTTTGTGCTTCAGAAGTCGCTTGCACATACAGAGTATATCTCGGAGTATTTTGTTCTGAGAGATAATTATTTGAAAAATGAGGATTGCTCCTGGCTTGTAGATAAGAGGAACCAGGTTACAAAAGAAAGCCCTTTCAACCTCGAGAAATCGTTTGTATTGACTCTTTATCTGCCAAATGGGGCCGGTGTGTTTCCTACAGATCCTTATACTATAGAGGATGAGGAGGATTACTCATCTATCATTGAGATGGTTAAAAGGGTTATTGAAGGAATACCTTCGATCGAAGTATTTTTCTCAGTGGAGTTTGTATATAAAGAGATAGGCACTGAAAGAAACCTTTTTGGAACGATAGATCATGGTATTGATGCTATTATGGCATTGCTTGAAGAACTGAACCAGACGATTGACGGGGAGGTTTCTAAAACAAGAGAAACAGTACTAGAGAAAATCAATGACCTGTATTTCCATAGGGCGCCCAAGGATTTTTGGTTTATCGACGATTATGTGTTTTATCGCAAAGACCATGTTTTTGAGAAAGGAACGAGATGTGAAATGATAATGCCATATAATCCTGAATCCTCATATAAGGTTCTCTGTAACATGGTTGGAATAAAGAATGAGGGTAATTATGTGGAAGAAACGTTTCGGGCATTTGAGTTAATGCATATGGCATCATTCTCTATGCAGAAGAATTTGATGACTACTATAATGACTCTGAAAGAAGATGGTGCGGTGGCGCTAGTCTCGTATGATGCGTCTATTAAGACCACCACTTATAGAAAGATTAACGAGATTGCACGTGAAATTAGAAATGGTGCTCCTATTGTAGCTGTATTCCATGTGTGCGAAATGTTATTGTATAACGATCCTGAGGCATACAATCAGGACTATTCTTACAGGTCGCAAGGTGAACATACTGATTTGCTTTCTTTTAATATGGTAACGAAAGGT
>Ga0129307_1002759_pt1 | contig 12777 bp, 9 predicted proteins | sample P1105metagenome_FD_94437 | JGI IMG/M metagenome (GOLD analysis project Ga0129307, IMG submission 94437) | Capybara group fecal microbial communities from Wisconsin, USA - P1105 metagenome | ecosystem: Host-associated > Mammals > Digestive system > Large intestine > Fecal | place: USA: Wisconsin... | reverse complement strand
TATCCAACGAATCTCCCATGGGCAAGGCGCTCATGGGCAGAAAATGCGGCGAGACCGTTACGGTCATTCCCGAAAACGGTGAGCCTTACGAGATCGTGATCAAAAGCATCTCCAACACCGGGGAGTCCGAGGACGACAGGATCCACAGCTATTGAGCGTATTCGGTCCTTTTCATATTCCGGCAAAATAAAACTGCGCACTGTATTCATGCAGATGCAGCCATCCGCCCGCTGGGGACATCTGACTGCATACGCATCCGTACAATGCGCAGTAATGTTTTATAAGCTTCAAATATACAGGTACTCCTGTGTCGTAGAGACGCTGCTGTGGCCCATTTTCTTCTGCAGGACTCTCAGGTCGTCTCCTTCCTTCAGACTCCTGACCGCGTAACTGTGGCGGAGCATATGGGGCGAAAGCTCTTCCTGTACGCCGGCATCCCTGCCGTACTTTTTCAGCACTTTCCAGAACCCTTGCCTGCTCATCATTTTGCCGCTGCAGTTGAGAAACAGATGCTGTTCCCCGGGATCTCCGCCGGCCAGAAGCTTTTCCCTGGCCGTTTTCAGATATCTGGACAGGAGTCTGGCGCAGTCCTTGTTATAGGGCACCGTCCTGAGATTCCCTTCGCGTATGACCAGCTGATGTTTTCTCTGATCCACATCGCTGAGCATCAGGCTGCAGATCTCGGATACGCGAATGCCTGTACACGCCAGCAAGGTCACCATCGTTTTATCCCGGAGGCCTTTCGGACTGTCATCCGCAGGCTTGCCCAGAAGCTTCTGCACAATCTTTTCATCGGCCGCCCTGGGGCCCTGTCTGAACAGCTTTGGGGAACGCAGCTGCTCGGAAGGATCGGTCCTGACGGCGCCCGTCCTGTGCAGATAGCCGAAAAATGAACGCAGCGAAGCCACGTTTCTGGACAGCGTGGAGCTGCTCTTTCCTTCTTTCTTCAAATGTGCGATGTATGCTTTCAGATCTGGATATGCCGCCTGCGTGACATCCAAAGGAAGCGCGGCGAGCCAGGAAGAAAACTGCCTGACGTCTCTTTCATAGGAAAGCAGCGTGTTCTGGGATTTTTCGCCTTTTTCTGACAGCTCTCTGATATAGCGCTGTATATGACCGCTCTGCTTTTCTTTCACTTCCACTGTTCTCTCCACTCGCGTCTTCTCTTCTCCTGTTCCCTCTTAAAGCGGTAATTGGAGATGATTTTTGAAGGGCTTCCTCCGTTGTAATAGATATAGAACAAAACCACCGGAACAAAAGCGGCAACGATACATATCCGCTGGTAGGCAGTTCCGAAGACAAAGTTGTAAATATAGATGGCGACTTCCACAAAAGCGAGATACTTCACTTTTACCGGCAGAATAAACATCAGGTAGACCATGGCCTCGCTGTGCATGATGGCAAAGGCCATAAACACGGAAAAGTGCGTGAAGATCGGCATGAACAGGACGGGTGTGCCCGTGACCAGATAATACAGCAGGGTGGCGATCTCACCTACCAGAAAACTGCCGAACAGATAGACGTTGAACAGAAACGAGCCCATGCTGTTTTCAACTGCTGAGGCAAAATTGTAATAAATGAAAATGATGAGCGCTGCATAGATCACGCTGCCGCTGATCACAGGGGGATACAGCAAAGCAGTGACAAAGCGCCAGATCTGGCCGTGCAGGACTTTCTCCGGAATAAATGCCAGGTACTGAATATAGAATCGCTGACCGGCCTGCACCGAAAACAGCAGATAGCCGACAGCGAATACGATGGTCATGTAAAAAGAAAGATTCTGAATGGCATATCTGCCGAACTTTCTTCTGAAATGCTCGAGATCGTTCATAATGCGTCCTTTCTGAAAAGGTGCTAACAGTATATAAATAAAATCGTTGTTTGTAAACCTAAAAACCTGTGCATCTTCCTGAATATTCGCTGAATTTCTTTGTTATCCTTCCAAAAACATGCTATGATATAACGAACCGGCCAAGCATGTCCGGTTTCCAATCAAACTTACAGAGGAAAGCAAATTGGCAGCAGAAAATCAGCAGAAGCAATACAGACTTGGAATCGATATCGGGTCTACCACGGTCAAGGCGGCGGTTCTGGACCGTGATGACAGAGTCCTGTTCTCGGATTACCGCAGACATTACGCCAACATACAGTCCACACTGGCAGATCTCATCGATGAGGCTGTCAGGCAGCTGGGCCCTTTTGAGGTATATGCCGGCATCACGGGTTCGGGAGGGCTGGCGCTTTCCAGGCATCTGGAGCTCCCCTTCATTCAGGAGGTCGTAGCCGTTTCCACCGCGCTCATAGACGCGGCGCCGGAATGCGACGTGGCCATTGAGCTTGGCGGTGAGGACGCCAAGATCATCTATTATACCGGAGGCATCGACCAGCGCATGAACGGCGTCTGCGCAGGCGGCACCGGCTCTTTTATCGACCAGATGGCCAGCCTGCTTCAGACCGATGCAGAAGGCCTGAACAAATACGCAAAGTATTATAAAGCCATTTATCCCATTGCGGCCAGATGCGGCGTCTTTGCCAAATCAGACATTCAGCCCCTGATCAATGAAGGCGCCACCAAGGAAGATCTTTCGGCCTCTATTTTCCAGGCCGTCGTAAACCAGACCATCTCCGGTCTGGCCTGCGGCAAGCCCATACGGGGGCACGTCGCCTTCCTGGGCGGGCCTCTCCATTTCCTGCCGGAGCTGAGAAAGGCTTTTATCCGTACGCTGGAGCTGACGGACGATGAAGTCATCGCGCCGGAAAATTCGCACCTGTTTGCGGCCATTGGCTGCGCCATGAACATTCTCTGCGATACTTCCGACACGGATCTGACCAAAAAAGAGTCGAGGCTCGTACCGGCTTCAGAGCTGTCAGAAAAACTGCATGGAGGCATCAAGATCGAAACCGAGATCAAACGTCTCCCTCCGCTCTTCCGTTCCCCGGAAGAATACGAAGCGTTCCGGCGCGAACACGCCGCTTCCAATGTAAAAACCAGAGACCTTGCCTCTTACTCCGGCAAGTGCTTTCTTGGCATCGATGCCGGCAGCACGACCACAAAAGTCGCGCTCATCGCGGAAGACGGCTCTCTCCTCTATAAATTCTACAGCAACAACAACGGCTCTCCGCTGAACACCGTCATCAAAGCGGTCACGGAGCTGAAAGCGCTCCTGCCCGCGGAAGCCGAGATCGGCTGGTCCTGCTCCACCGGATACGGCGAGGCCCTGATGAAAGCCGCCCTGCAGCTGGATGAAGGCGAGGTCGAGACCATCTGCCACTATTATGCGGCTGCTTTCTTCGATCCCCAGGTCGACTGCATCCTGGACATCGGCGGTCAGGATATGAAATGCATCAAGATCAAAGACGGCCTGGTGGATTCCGTAATGCTGAACGAGGCATGTTCTTCCGGCTGCGGTTCCTTTATCGAGACCTTTGCCAAATCCCTGAATTATGGCGTGGCCGAGTTTGCGCAGGAAGCGCTCTTTGCCAAAAATCCCACCGATCTCGGAACGCGCTGCACGGTCTTCATGAATTCAAACGTGAAGCAGGCGCAGAAGGAAGGCGCCAGTGTGGCGGATATTTCCGCGGGCCTGGCCTATTCCGTGATCAAAAACGCGCTTTACAAAGTCATCAAGATCACGAAGCCCTCCGATCTGGGCAGACACATCGTCACACAGGGCGGAACCTTCTACAACGAGGCCGTGCTGAGGGCCTTTGAACTCATTGCGGAAACCAAAGCCACAAGACCTGATATCGCCGGCATCATGGGCGCTTTCGGAGCGGCCCTGGTGGCCAGGGAACGCTATCAGCGCAGAGTGCAGGAAGGCAAAGAGGCACAGACGTCTCTTCTGCCGCTGGACGAGATCATCGATCTGGATTTCACCACTTCCATGACCCGCTGCAAGGGCTGCAACAACAGCTGCATCCTGACCATCAATCATTTCGGCAAAGGCAGAAGGTTCGTTTCCGGCAACCGCTGCGAAAAGGGCCTCGGTCTCAGCGAAAAGCGTCAGGACATCCCCAATCTTTTCAATTACAAGCTGCACCGGATGTTTGACTATAAGCCCCTTCCTTCGGAAAAGGCCATCCGCGGCAAGGTGGGCATCCCCCGCGTGCTGAACATGTACGAAAACTTCCCCTTCTGGGCGGTTTTCTTCCGTGAGCTGCAGTATGAAGTGGTGCTCTCACCCGTCAGCAGCAGATCCATCTACGAAATGGGCATAGAGTCCATTCCATCGGAATCTGAATGCTATCCCGCCAAGCTCGTACACGGGCACATCGAATGGCTCATCAGGCAGGGGGTTCATTTCATCTTCTATCCCTGCATTTATTACGAGCGCAACGAAACGCCCGATGCGGGCAATCACTATAACTGTCCCATGGTCACCTCCTATCCGGAGAACATCAAGAACAATGTGGAGGGCCTGCGAGAAGAAAACATCGATTTCATGCATCCTTTCCTGGCCTTTACGGACGAGGAGACCCTGACTTTTGCCCTGTACCAGGCATTCAGGCGCAAATATATCAAGAAAGAAGAATACACGCCGGATGGCAGCCCCATTCCTCCCATCACCCTGACCGCCATCAAGCACGCCGCCCATTTAGGCTGGCAGGAGCTGTTAAAAGCCAAGGCGGATATGGAGAAAAAGGGCGAAGAGACCCTGGGATGGATGGAACAGACCGGCAGCAAGGGCATTGTGCTTGCAGGGCGTCCCTATCACGTCGATCCCGAGATCAACCACGGCATTGCCGACATGATCACCGGCTACGGCTACGCCGTGCTGACTGAGGATTCCGTCAGCCACCTGGCCAGCGTGGAGCGGCCCGTGATCGTCACGGACCAGTGGATGTATCACACCAGGCTTTACAGGGCGGCCACCTTTGTGCGCTGCCGGGACGATCTGGAGCTGGTGCAGCTGAATTCTTTCGGCTGCGGTCTGGATGCGGTCACCACCGATCAGGTCCATGACATCCTGGATGCCGCCGGCAAGATCTACACCGTCATCAAGATCGATGAGGTCAGCAACCTCGGCGCCGTCCGAATCCGCATCCGTTCCCTGCTCTCGGCCGTCAACGTCAGAAACGATCTCTGCGACGAACGCATCGTTGCCTCCTCAGCCTATCAGCGCATCGTCTTTACGAAGGAGATGAAAAAGGAATACACCATCCTCTGCCCGCAGATGTCTCCCATCCATTTCGATCTGCTGGAGCCTGCGCTGCAGTCGCTGGGCTATAAGGTGGAGGTGCTGAAAAACGACAACCGCACGGCCATCGATACGGGGCTGATGTACGTCAACAACGATGCCTGCTATCCTTCCATCATCGTCATCGGACAGATCATGGATGCCCTGAAATCCGGAAAATACGATCTGGACCGCGTGGCTGTCTTTATGACCCAGACGGGCGGCGGCTGCAGGGCGTCCAACTACATCGGCTTTATCCGGCGCGCCCTGGAGCGTGCGGAGCTTGGCCACATCCCGGTCATTTCCGTCAATGCCAACGGCATGGAGACCGATCCCGGCTTCTCCGTCAGCCCCGCGCTACTCATCAAGGCGCTGCAGACCGTCACCTACGGCGATCTGCTCATGCGCGTCGTCTACGCCACCAGGCCTTATGAACTGGAGCCCGGTTCCACCAATGCGCTGCACGAATACTGGAGAAAACGCATCATTGAGCACCTGACCAAAAAAAACTTCGGTTTCCGGGAATTCAATGAAAACCTGCGCCTGATCGTAAAGGAGTTCGATGAACTGCCCCGAAAAGAAGGGCTGGTCAAGCCTAAGGTCGGCGTGGTCGGCGAGATCCTGGTCAAATTCTCTCCTCTTGCCAACAACCACATCGTGGACCTGCTCGAGTCAGAGGGCGCCGAATGCGTCATGCCGGATCTGCTGGACTTCCTGCTCTACTGTCTCTTTGACAACGAGTTCAAATGGAGATATCTTGGCGGAAAACTGAGCCTGGCCGTCACTTCCAAGATGCTGATCGGCCTGCTGGAAAGCTTCAGGGCATCGGCCAAGAAAGAGCTGGGCAAATCCAGACATTTCTGCCCGCCTTCAGACATCCGCTCACTTGCCAAAAAGGCCAAAAACTTCGTTTCTCTCGGCAACCAGTCCGGAGAAGGCTGGTTCCTGACCGGTGAAATGCTGGAGCTGATCGGCGAGGACGTGCCCAATATCATCTGCACCCAGCCCTTCGGCTGCCTGCCCAACCACATCGTGGGCAAGGGCGTCATCAAGGAGATCCGCAAGGCCTACCCGAACGCCAACATCGTGGCCATCGACTACGATCCCGGCGCCTCCGAGGTCAACCAGCTGAACCGCATCAAGCTGATGCTTTCCACGGCCCAGAAGAATCTCTACGCAGCGGAAAAGGCCGGAAAAGATGGCTGAAACAAATCTTGATCACAAACAAAAAGGGAGCGGACGGCTCCCTTTTTTACTTGTCAGCTATTGAATACTGTTCTCCGGCTCTGCCGGACTGTTTATGCTGCCGGACTGTTTGTACCACCGGACTGTTGTTCTGCCGCGTTGTTTATGCCGCCGGGCTGTTACTCTGCGCGGCTGCCTTCATTGCAGACCTTCAGGTCCATCACCTGAAAATCCGGGTAATGGATTTTAACGCTTTTCTTGATGTTCTGCATCACATCCTCTGAAGTGGTCATGGCGATCATGGCAGAACCAGAGCCGCTGATGTAATAACCGCATGCGCCGGCATCCAGCGCAAGCTTCCTTAAAGGCTCATAATCCCTGATCATGTCCTTCCTGTAAGGCTCATGCAGAAGGTCATGGCAGGCGCCTGAAAGCAGATGCTCGTCTGCCGTTTCAAACGCCTTGATCATGGCAAGGGCGTGGCCCGTCGTATAGACGGCGTCATTCAGATGAATGTCCTTTTTGATGATCTTTCTGGCCTCATGCGTCAGAACGTGATAATCCGGAACGATGGTCACAAAGCGCCAGAGAGGGCTCACGGGAAAGCTCAGGGTATGGATCACGCCGTTTTCATTGAACCCCGAAACCAGGCCGCCCATGACGGCAGGCGCCACATTGTCCGGATGGCCTTCCAGTTCCGTACAGATGTTGACGATCGTCTGCTTGTCCGGATGTTTCCAGTTCATGATCATGGCGGCATACACGCCTGCGATCACGCAGGTGGAGCTGGAGCCGAGGCCTCTGGAAACGGGGACATCCGTAGCGATGCTCAGTTTAAAGGGCCTGTAATCCAGGTTCAGCTTCTCAAGCGCATATTGATAGGCCTTGACCACCAGGTTGTCTTCGTTTCTGAATTCTTCCGGACACCCCTCGATGATCAGCTCATCGGACTCTTCAAAGGTAAAGTAAGAAAACAGGTTTAAAGCCGCGCCCATGACGTCGAATCCGGGTCCGAGGTTTGATGTAGATGCCGGCACCGTAATAATACACTGTCTCATTTGAACTGCCTTTCTATCTCTTGAAACGTAAAATCTTTTATACCGTCTGCCGGGATCACCGCCCGGTGCAGCACAGGCTTGCTTCTCAATTCCTTCAGGGCCGCCGGCGCAGGAATGCCGGTTTTCTCTTCGAGGGCATCCATGCAGGCAAATCCGGAATCAAAGCGATCCGCTCCGCCAAACACGGCCTCATAAACTTCTTTCGGGAACTTGTATGGGCTGGCCGTGGAAAGGATGATCTGTGCCTTTCCCTCCAGCTCTGCACGCCTGTCCTTCAGCACGCTGTAAGCAACGGCAGTATGGGGATCGATCAGCCTGCCGTCCTTCTCCCAGGCTTCTTTTATGGCGCGGCCTGAGGTCTCATTGTCCGCATAGCCGCAGCAGAAGTTCTCCCGGATCGTCTTCAGCATGGCATCATCGATACGGTAGCTGCCTGTTTCCCTCAGTGACTTCATCAGCGAGCAGATATATTCTGTATCGCCTCCGCAGGCATAGTACAGCAGCCTCTCCAGATTGGAGGAAATGAGGATGTCCATGCTGGGCGAAATGGTCTTGATAAAAGGTCTCCTTCGGTCATATACGCCGCTCTCCAGGAAATCCGTCAGGACTTTGTTTTCATTGCTGGCCACCAGCAGTTTTCCGATCGGGAGCCCGGCCTTTTTTGCGAAAAATCCGGCCAGCACGTCCCCGAAATTACCCGTAGGCACGATGAAATCGACCGGATCTCCCATTGTGATGGCCCTTTCATTCAGGAGCTGCCTGTAGGCATCGATATAATAGACCACCTGCGGGATCAGTCTGCCGATGTTGATGGAATTGGCGCTGGAAAGCCGTACGCCCGTCCGTTCCAGGATCTCGGCGGAATGCTTTTCGAACACTTCCTTGACGGCCGACTGGCAGTCGTCAAAATTGCCGGTCACGGCAGCCGCGGCGGTATTCCGCCCCTCCTGCGTAGCCATCTGCAGGTACTGGATATCGCTGACGCCGCCATGGGGATAAAACACGGAAATGCCGATGTTTTCGGCATTTTTGAAGCCTTCCAGGGCAGCCTTGCCCGTATCCCCCGAAGTGGCCGTCAGGATCATGATCCTCTCCTGCCTTTCTTTCAGGGCTGCCGACATCAGCTGCGGCAGCATGCAGAGCGCCATGTCCTTAAAGGCTGACGTGGGACCGTGGAACAGCTCCAGAAGCCGGTCGCCTCCGATCGTCGTGACAGGCGTCAGTCTGTCGTCATCGAATTTTTTCGCATAAGCCTTCCCGATGCAGTCCCTCAGCTCTTTGCTTGAAAAATCGGGCAGATACAGTGAAAAGACTTTTTCGGCGATTTCCTCATACGAAAGCGTCATGCAGTCTCCGATGTTCAGGGACAGTTCATCCAGCGCATCTGTCACATATAAACCGCCGTCAGACGCAAGGCCCTGAATCAAGGCATCTTTGGATGACATCGCCTCCGAGCGGCTTCTGGTACTATGATATTTCATAATAGACCTCACAGAAAATAATGATTTATTGTAGCATATTTCAAAGGCTTTGGCTTGTTATTTTAATCAGTTTATGTTAATTTTTAAGTTATGATTTTGAAAGGAAGGATAAATTCGGATGAAAATTGCGGTATTAGGGTACGGAACAGTCGGTAAAAGTGTTGTGAAGCTGATCAGGACCCGAACTACGGGCATCGATCTGAAATACATCCTTGAGCTCCCTGAAAAGATCACGGAAGATATCATGGTCTCCGACGTCAACATCATCATGGATGATCCTGAGATCGAGCTGGTGGTCGATGTACTGCCCGCCGTTCATCCGTCCTATGATTTTATCAAGGCCGCCCTTTTAAAGGGAAAACACGTGGTCAGCTCCAACAAAGCTGCTCTCTGCTACGGCTTTCAGGAACTGATGGAACTGGCTGAACAGAAAGGCCTGAGCCTGAAATACGAGGCTTCCTGCGGCGGCACCATCCCCAACGTCACGAGCAGTCTGCAGATCTCCGAAACCAACGAGATCACCGGCGTTTCCGGCATCATGAACGGGACCACCAATTATATCCTGTATAAAATGGACAAAGAGAATGCGGATTTTTCCGAGGTGCTCAAAACGGCTCAGGCCCTTGGCTACTCGGAAGCAGATCCGACCGCCGATATCAGCGGATATGACGTAAAAAACAAGATCATCATCCTCTCTTCCACCGCCTACCACGGCTTTGTCCGCTCAGACATCCCCATGGCCGGCATCGAAAAAGTTACCAAAGCGGTCATTTCCGCTTTCAAGGAAAAAGGGAAGACCGTAAAGCTCCTGGGCCTTTCCAGGCGCGACGGAAACCGCTATGCCCTTGGCGTGGCGCCCGTGCTTATGGGAGAAGACACTTTGGAAGCCAGTGTGCCGGATAATTTCAATCTCATCACCCTTGAAGCCGATATTGCAGGCACCCTGAAGTTCTACGGCCAGGGCGCCGGCGGCGATCCCACGGCAGACGCCGTCATCAGAGATATTTACAGCATCATTCATGAAGATTCCAGAGCCTGCCCTGCATTTGACCGGCAGCTGGTCTATGACCCTTCCCTGCTCATGGGCAGCGGGCATTTTGAAAACGAGGTCATTCACCACCGCACGCTTGAAGAGCTTTGCGGGATCGCAAAGGAAAGCGGCAGGTTTTTCGCATTTGAACCGGAGGTATCACTTACATGATCAAAATCACCAAATTCGGCGGCAGTTCGGTCGCCAATGCTGCGCAGTTCAGGAAGGTCAAAGACATCATCCTCTCCGATCCTTCCAGAAGATTTGTGGTCGTTTCTGCCGCAGGTAAGGGCGAAGGCGCCGAAAACAAGATCACGGACCTGCTCTACATCTGCCATGCTCACGTCAAATACCATGTCGATTACAAAAGCGTATATGCAATGATCCGCCAGCGTTTTGCCGACATCATTGAAGAGCTGTCCCTGGACAGTAGCATCCTTGCAGAGATCGACCGCATCGGAGAAAAGCTCCCCGAAATGAGCCTGGATGAACTGGTCAGCCGCGGTGAGTACATCACTTCTCTTCTGATGGCGGATTATCTGGATTTCCCCTTTGTGGATGCCGCCGACGTCATCAGATTCAACTTCGACGGAAGCATCAACTTCGACGTTACAACGGAGAACCTGAACAATGTCCTGAAGAAATATGACAGATTCGTTCTTCCGGGCTTCTACGGCAGCTATATGGAAGGCACCATCAAGGTCATGTCCCGCGGCGGCAGCGACGTTACCGGCTCCATTCTGGCCAAATGCCTGAACGCGGACCTCTATGAAAACTGGACGGATGTATCCGGCTTCCTGATGGCGGACCCCAGGATCGTAAAGGATCCCCGCCACATTGACAAGATCACATATACCGAGCTCAGAGAGCTGAGCTATATGGGCGCCAGCGTGCTGCATGAGGACGCGGTATTCCCCGTCAAGGAGGCCAACATCCCCATCAACATCCTGAACACCAACTGCCCCGAAGACAAGGGCACCATCATCCAGGACGTGATCCAGCCTGGCGAAGATGAGCCCATCATCACCGGCATCGCAGGCAAAAAGGGCTTCTGTTCCTTTAATATCAACAAGCCCCATCTCTCAGATGAGGTCGGCTTTATCCGCAGGATCCTGTCGGTCTTTGAGAAGTACAACGTCAGCATCGAGCATATTCCCAGCGGCATCGATTCCGTCTGCATCCTGGTAAAAGAAAGCGATGTGGCCAATATCGTCTATGATATCATTGCGGAGATCAAGGAGAAGGTCGAACCGGAAAGCATCAAATTCGTTGACGGCATCGCGCTGGTCGCCACAGTCGGCCGCAATATGTCCAACCGAAGCGGCACCTCCGGCAGGCTCTTCTCCGGCCTTGGAAACAGCAATATCAATGTGCAGTTCATCATTCAGAGTTCGGACGAGATCAACATTCTGGTCGGCATTGCCAACGAGGACTACGAGGAAGCCATCAGAGCCATCTACAATGCCTTCATGGAATAAGCCGGCGTCATTGTTCACAAGCCTTTCAATCAAACAGCTGCTGCAGGGCAAATGCTCCGCAGCAGCTGATTTATTTGTATGAAACGTTCTTCCGATGAAGCTTTGCGGTTTTCCGCAGCCGATCAGCGGCGTTCGGGCCTGACGACCTCCATATTGCTCATCAGCTCATCCGCCTTTTTTCTGGCTTCTTTGGAAATGGTGCCGCCGGTCAGCCGGTCCATGGCTTCCGGGATCAGCTCCACGAGCTTTCCGAGTACGTCCTGATTCTTGATGGAAATGAGCCTGACGCGGTCATGCTGGAAGACCAGCATGGCGACCGGCGAGATTTTGGTGCTCATAGCGCCTGCGTCCTTTGCTCCTTTTGTGCCATTGATGGAACCGGAGGCCATTCCGGTGCTGAATTCGATCAGCGGTATCAGCTTGATATCCCCGCAGACAACCGGCTCTCCCACGACAGTCTTGGAGCTGACCAGTCCCTTGATGCCGTCAAACAGCGCTTCTATGGTAAAACCAAGTCCGTCTTTTGTATCCGCTTTGATGTTGATCTCGTTGGCCATCTTAAGCCTCCTTATTCTCTATAGTCTCGCTGATATCCCCGTAAAGCTTTCTCAGCTGCCGGTCAAAGTATACCAGTAAACCGTGCCAAAGGACAATAGCAAGACAGATGCGTCCTCTGATGTTTCCTTCGGCGTTGATTTCCTTTTCATCCATGTTCAGCTTCAGCCGGATGTGCTCACCGATCAAAGGCTGCAGAAAACAGTAGATCTCTCCCGCCTTTGCCGTGCTGTAAGGGTCGCCGGAGCCGAAATGCACGTCTGCACTGCCCTTCCGTGGACATATATGCTTCAGAATGGCCGCAGCATGGCGGAACAGCCTTCGGATGGGGTCCCCGTTCTCATTGATCAGTTCAATGATCCTGTCTGCCTTTTCACCGCCCTGCGACAGCGTTTCCATCGTGCCCTGCATGCGGTGCATGACACCGGCACATTTCTCCAGCAGCTTTTCAACGAGCCGGGTCAGAAAGCTTTCGATGCGCTCTTTCATGACCCTGCTCCTTCCTGCGGCAGAAAAGCATCCGCTCCGGATCCGCTTTCGATTTCAGCCGTTTCATCCGCATCCGCACCGGGCTCCGCGTCTTTCTCCTTCAGCTGGAAAAGCAGAAAGCCCAGGACATAAATGCCGCCGCTGACCAGAACGCCTTCATTATACTGCAGATGCAGCCTGATAAAACGCAGAAACCAGCTGAGATCCGCCTCTCCGTCCGGAATATTCTCCCGGAAACTGCCGTTCAGCCGGTATCGGAAGGGAACAAACAACAGCAGCAGCAAAAGGACCAGGATGAACGCCAGAAGCATCAGCAGCGATGAC
>Ga0129307_1002758_pt1 | contig 12777 bp, 13 predicted proteins | sample P1105metagenome_FD_94437 | JGI IMG/M metagenome (GOLD analysis project Ga0129307, IMG submission 94437) | Capybara group fecal microbial communities from Wisconsin, USA - P1105 metagenome | ecosystem: Host-associated > Mammals > Digestive system > Large intestine > Fecal | place: USA: Wisconsin... | reverse complement strand
CGCCGTCACGTCCGCCACTGCATCCAGCGTGCCGACCTCATGGAAGTGAATCTGCGTCACCGGAACACCGTGGGAATCCGACTCCGCCTCCGCGATCAGCTGATACACCGCCAGCGCATGCGCCTTCAGCTCATCGGAAAGCTCCAGACCGCCGATGGCCTGCTCAATGTCCTGCATGCTGCTCCTGTTGTGATGGTGATGATGCCCGTGCTCATGTTCATGGCCGTGGTCGTGACCGTGTTCGTGATCGTGACCGTGTTCGTGATCATGACTGTGTTCGTGGCCGTGATCATGCGCGTGCTCCAGGACTTCCGCTTCTTCCTGCCCGCCGATAAAGACCTGCATGCGGGTGCCGCGGATGCCGCACTTGGCCTCCGGAACAGCTTCCATTTTAAGGCCCGGGATGCCCAGGCCGTTCATCTTTTCCAGGAACTGCTTTTTCTGCTCTTCGTCCAGCAGTTCATACAGAGCTGCCGTCAGCATATCGCCGGCCGCGCCCATTCTGCACTCTATATATAATGTCTTCATATTTCCGCTCTCCTCAACAGACCGCGCTCAGCGGTCTTATTTCATGTGATTGATCATGGCAGCCAGATAGCCTGCGCCGAAGCCGTTGTCGATGTTCACGACCGACACGCCGCTGGCACAGGAATTCAGCATCGCAAGCAGCGCTGCAAGACCGCCGAAGGACGCGCCGTAGCCCACGCTGGTGGGAACTGCGATCACCGGGCAGTCCGCAAGACCGCCGACGACGCTGGCAAGCGCCCCTTCCATGCCCGCCACCGCAATGATGACGCTGGCGCCCATGATGTCGCTCAGATTGGAAAAGAGCCTGTGGATGCCTGCCACGCCCACGTCGTACAGGCGCAGCACCTCATTGCCCAGGAATTCCGCCGTCAGGGCTGCTTCCTCGGCAACAGGGATATCGCTGGTTCCGCCGGTGGCGATCACGATGCGGCCGATGCCGCCCGGCTCCGGCATCTCGCCGACCAGACCGATGCGGGCCTCCGGATAATACCGCAGCGCCTCGCTCTTCCGGATCTCTTCCGCCGCCTCCGGCTGCAGTCTGGTGATCAGGATATTTCCCTGCCCGTTCTGCTTCATCACGCCGATGATGCCCAGCATCTGCTCCGGCGTCTTCCCCGCTCCGTAAATGACCTCCGAAAAGCCCTGCCGGGTCTTTCTGTGAAGGTCTACTTTGGCATATCCAACATCCTCAAAGGGATGCAGCTTCAGCTTGAGGAGCGCGTCCTCCACACTCAGGCTTCCGTCTCTGACGCCCTCCAGAAGCTGCATGATCTCATTGTTCAATCCGAACCTCCAAATCCAGAAGCACTGCCTCGTAAAGCGGCATCAGCTTCTCTTTGATCTCCCCGCGCTTTTCGATTGCCAGGGGGAGCTGGCGTTCCGTCAGCTGCAGCCTGGCCGCTTCGCCCAGGGTGCGTATCCTGAAATCCCTGAAGCCCATGCGGCTGAGCGCATCCTCCGCCGCTTCCGTCCGCTTCAGCAGTCTTTCGTCAAGCGGTCTGCCCGTGGGGATACGGGTGGCCAGACAGGCATAGGCCGGCTTGTCCCAGGTAAAAAGCCCCGCCTCGCGGCTTAAGCGCCTGACGTCGGCCTTGGTCAGGCCGCAGAGCTTTAAGGGGGAAAGCACCGAAAGCTCTTTCAGCGCACGCATGCCCGGCCGGTCCGCCGCATCGTCCGACGCATTGGTCCCGTCCAGAAGGACACTGAAGCCGTCCCGGGCGGCTGCCTCCGCGATGGCGCCGAAGATACGCTTTTTACATTCGTAGCAGCGGTCCGGCCCGTTCCGGGTGACTGCGTCTTCCCTCAGGATGTCGGGCTCCACGATGGAAAGCTCCGCGTTCAGCTCCCCGGCAAGCCTGACGGCGTCCTCCATTTCAAAGGCCGGCTGAAAGGCCGTTTTGACGTAGTAAGCCCTGACCTTCTCCGCATAACGGCAGGCCGCATACAGCAGATATGCCGAGTCTGTACCGCCGGAAAAAGCCAGCGCTGTCTGTGGATGCAAATCAAAAAATTCTTTCAGTTCCATCATCAGTACTATAGCATAAAACAGCCGTTCCGAAAAGAACACGCCGGCCCGGTTCCGGCCGCTGCGGTCCGCCTGCCTTCAAGAAACAAAGAGGCCGGCCGATCGGGGCTTACTTATCCAGGACCGGTACCTGCATATCCCTGACGGCGTCCTCCATCATGGCGATCTCATCAGGGCTGAGGCGGATCTCCGTGCTGGCCGCGGTATCCTCCACCGTGGCCGGCCTTCGCATCCCGATGAGAAGGCAGATGTCCTCCTTCTGTGCCAGGCACCAGGCCTCCATGAGCGCGGCATAGGAGCAGCCGTGTTTTTCGGTCAGAGGCCGCCATTCCTCAAATGCCCTGCGCAGCTGCTCCCTGCAGGCCTCCTGTGCCCAGGGAAGGCGGGAGCGGATGTCCGAAGGCTTAAAGCGCCGGTCCAGAAATTCCGGAGAGGTCAGGTACCCCTCCTCCAGTGCACCATAGGTCTGAAAGACCGTTTGATATCTGCTGCAGCTCTCAAAATACGCGCGGCCGTGGAAGGGCGAAAGGATGCTGAAAAACTCCTGCACCAGCGCGGTCTGCCCGCCGGCAGCCTGGTAGGCTTCCAGATCCTTCGGCTGGCTGTTGGACAGCCCGTAGGCCCGGATCTTTCCCTCTTTTTTCAGGTCCTCCAGCGCGCCGACCGTATCCTCCACCGGATAGCGGTCCGTTACATAGTGCACCACCAGGCTGTCCAGATAATCCGTCTGCAGGCGCCTGAGCGAATCCTCCACGTCGCGGCGGACCGCCTCGGGCCTCGTATCGTTGTTCACGGTAAAGCCGTCACGCTCATAATGGAAATAACCGCCCTCGTTCCTCCAGTTCAGGGAACACTTGGTCTGCAGAACAAAATCACTGCGGCGTCCTTTCAGCGCCTTCCCCAGCAATTCCTCGCTGAGTCCCGTGCCGTACACGGGCGCCGTATCGATGTAATTGATGCCCCGCTCCCTGCAGGCGTCGAGCAGGGAAGCCGCATCGACGGCATCAGATTCACGGTCGCTCCAGACGCTTCCTCCTCCAAGCCCCCAGGTTCCAAGCGCGATCTGGGATACCCTGATCCCGAAATTGCCAAGCGAAATGTATTTCATCGTTTTCTCCTTTCAGACACTGAGCGCCGGCCGAAGCCTCAATGCTCCCTGCTTTTCTGATTCCGATTATACCATAAGGACGGGAATCTTTGGAGATAAACAGAAAACTGCCGCTTTTCAGCGGCAGCCTTCCAAACTGGTTTATACCAACTTTCAGGATGAAAATGTATGCACAAATTGAACAGAAACAGATTTCGTCCTCTGCGGACGGCAGGTCTTATGCCAGCGCCGCTCCAAGCGCTCTGCAGGCAGCAAGGTCATCATCTGAGGGGGATTCATTGGCCATGAGACAGTCTGCTGCAAGAACGGCGCCTGCCGCGCGGCATCTCTCTTCCCAGTCTCTCATCCACTGGCCGTCTCCCCAGCCATAAGAGCCGAAAAGAGCGATCTTCTTTCCGGAAAGCGAGCCCTCCAGCGCAGCGAACATCGGCTCGTATTCCGTCTCCTCCAGCACCTCTGCGCCCATGGCGGGGCAGCCGAATGCGACGGCGTCAAAGCCTGCCATTTTGTCTGCATCGAACTCCGAAGGTCCAAACATCAGGACCTCCGCGCCCTTTTCCCTGGCGCCGGCCTCTACGGCCTCCGCCATGCTCTGTGTATTTCCGGTTCCGCTCCAGTAAACCACTGCGATCTTACTCATGATCCTTTGATCCTCCTGTAATCCATTTAAGCAATTATCAAAAGCAGTTTTCACGCTGCCGGCCCTGCCGGCGCTGCCAGCTGTGACAGGCTTCTTCCCTGCGAAAGCTTTCTGCGCAGCACCTCGGTGCATCTTTTGTACTTCCGGAACAGTTTCTCCGCGGCCTCCGGGTCTTCATAGACCTTCCAGCACCCCGTGCATTTGTAGCCGCCGCAGGGATTTTCCATGAAGCCCCTGACATCGGCGGGCGGATAGCCCAGAAACAGGCCCACCTCATGCGGGAAGTCCGCATCGCCGGCAAGCTTTTTCATCAGCTGTGCCAGGCAGCAGGAGGTGTTTCCGCAGCAGTAACCCTTCTCTTCCAGGATGCATCTGGCCTCCGGACGCTCCAGCGCCCTGGCCAGAAGATCCGGCCTGTACAGATAGATCAGCGGACAGCCGGCGCTTCTGGCGATGGGAACGGCCCTCAGGCCCTTCTCTCTGAGCACGGCGTTCAGCCGTCTCGCCTCCGCATGTACGTCTCCGCTCCCGCCTTTTTTGACGGGAAAGAGATTTCCGGCCTTCATTCCTGCCAGCGTCGGTGAACATTGCTCTACGATGTATTCATCCGGCATATGAGGAACTCCTTCCGCTTCCGCAGGCTGTGCCGCTCTGATCCGGGATAAGCTTTCCCGGAAGTCCGGCGCCTTGTCTGCTTTCTCTTTACGCCGGAAATATAGCATACTTTCCCGGAATAGTTTTTGATTATAATCAATTTTTGAGCAAAATTTGTTTTTTAAACCTATGACAGCGCAGGCAAATGCCGGCCGCCGCCCTCCGTTTTCTTTACTGCGGGCTGCACAAAAAAAAGAGCCGTGCACCTCCCGATGCACAGCCCCTTATGCTGCCGTTAAAAAAACTGCTTCAGATGAAATGCGTGAAGACCCGTTCTTCCTTTTCGGGAAGTCCGTACGCTTCCTTTCCAAGCGCGATGCTCTTCATCAGGAAGCTCATGTTCCGGGCCAGCGCCCTGACGGTCTGCAGGCCCTCGGCATCCTGTTCAGCATCCCCCTGGACCCTGCCGTGCACGCTGTTCCAGTACTGGCTGGAGGCAACGGGCATTCCCGAGATGGTGAAATACTTGTTCAGTTCGTCAAAGGTGGCGGAGCATCCGCCCCTTCTGGCCACGGTCACCGCGGCGCCCACCTTCATGGTCTTGTCAAAATGCGTGCTGTAGAACAGCCTGTCCAGGCAGGCCACCAGCGTGGCGTTGGCAGAGGCGTAATAGACAGGCGTTGCGGCCACCAGGCCATCGGCCTCCCGGAAGCTTTCGGCAAGCTCGTTGACAACGTCCTGAAAGACGCATTTTCCAGTGGAAGCACAGCTCCCGCAGGCCATGCAGCCGCGGATGTCCATGGCGCCGATCTGCACGATCTCCGTTTCCACGCCTTCCTGCTCAAAGACCCTGCGCATCTCTTCGACGGCAAGGGACGTGTTTCCGTTCTTTCTGGGACTTCCGTTCAGTATGAGTACCTTCATGCTTTTTCACCTCCGCATATTTCTTCCGCATATTCCAACAGCGCAGCCATATCCCCCGACGGGAAGGCAGAATAATCCGCGTTTTCCGAATTGATCAGGCAGTCCGTCAGCAGAAAGAGGTCCATTCCGACGGATGCCGCGGGCACATCCTCTCTTACGTCATTTCCGATCATCAGGCATTCCTGCGGCTGCAGCTCCAGCTTTTCAAGCAGCTCTCTGAAATATGCCGGATTCGGCTTGCAGAAGCTTGAATTCTCGTAAGAGGTGATGTAGGAAAAATCATCCGGATCCAGACCGGCCCACTGCATGCGGTTTTTCTGCGCGACCATAGGGAAAATGGGATTGGACGCCAGCACAAGCTGCAGTCCTGCCTGCCTGAAGCGCTTGACCAGCCGGTCCGATGCAGGGTTGAAGCCGCAGACCTCTTTTGCCAGATTGAATTTCGTCTCGTAAAAACGGCGGAAATGCTCCTCATCCCTGATCGCATCCGGGCCAAACATGCTGCAGAAGTGTTCCCAGAACACCTTCTCATTGCTTTTTTCGCCCGTATTTCTGACCATGCCGCCGGTCCCGTGCCAGACAGCATCGATCAGCTTTTTTCCGTCATAGCCATAAGGATGCATGAATTTGCACAGCTCCCCGAAATAAGCCTTTACAAATACATTCTGATCCATTGGCAAAAGGGTGCCGTCCAGGTCAAATAAAACCGCTTTTTTCATTTCCTGTTCCTGATCCTTCCGATGCTGAAATAACTGAAAACCTGTTATATTATACCTGTTCCCCCTTTGATTCACAAGGACTTGTCTGCTATACTGTGCAGGAACAACACCCGCGTACTCACAGCGTGATGAGGGAGAATACCGATGCCGAAACACCGCCGGTTCCATATTGCCATCCTGACTTTTGCCATGCTCCTGCTCTCTGCCGTCCCCTGCAGGCTCACTGCCCATGCCGAGGACAAATTCTACCCGGGCGCGCTGCATGAGGATCCCTCGCGGCATTCTTCCGTCTATACCATCGCCATTGCGGGAGACATCCTGTTCGATCCCGCCTATACCGCCGGCAATACCTTTCTTGCCCGGGGCGTGGAAGGCAGCTACGATGCGGACGCCCTGCGCGCCATGAGAGGCGCGGACCTCTTTATCGTCAACAATGAATTCACCTACACCAGGACCTCAAACGCCACGCCTAAAAGCTACAACTTCAGGACCGACCCGTCCAATGCCGCCCTGCTGCAGGAAATGGGGGCGGACCTGGTCACGCTCGGCAACAACCACACCTGGGACTATGGCGAGGCCGGCTTTCTGGATACCTTAAAGACCCTGGAAGACATCGGTATGCCCTATGTAGGCGCCGGAAGGAACCTGGAGGAAGCCATGGCGCCCATCGTCTGGTATGCGGGCGACATGAGCATCGCCATCCTCAATGCCACCGAGGTGGAGCGCTCGTCAGAGACGACCCGGGGCGCCGGGGAGAATTCTCCGGGCGTATTCCGCTGCTATAATCCGAACAGGCTGTATGAGGCCATCCGTCAGGCCGATGAACGCTATGACTTTGTCATCGTCATCCCCCACTGGGGCATCGAAGGCCAGAGCAGGCCGGACGAACGGCAGAAAAACATGGCCAAAGGCATGGTCGATGCCGGGGCGGATCTGATCGTGGGCGGCCATCCGCACGTGCTGCAGAGCATTGAATATGTGAAGGGCGTTCCCGTAGTCTACAGCATGGGGAATTACCTCTTCCATTCCGGCACGCGAGACACGGGCCTGCTGCGCGTTTCCTTTGACGGAAAGCGCAGGAAGCTCCGTTCCGTGCAGTTCCTGGCCATGGAGTCCAGAAACTGCCGTACGCTCAGCCTGCACGGCAAAGAAAAAGAGAGACTGTATTCAGAACTGCGCAGTCTCTCTCCCAAAGTACATATTGACAGGAACGGCTTTATTCTGCCAATGGACAGGAAAAGCATCCGTGCCGTGAATCCGCTGTTCATCCCCGGCCGCCGTCCGTAAACTCTTTCTGCTTCCGGGCGTCAGCGCCCTGCTTCCGCCGGCCGGCTCCGGCCGGGAACCCCAAAAAGCGCGTCAAAGCGCCGCGAGCGCCTTCCTCAGGGCTTCAAGGTCCTCCTCCGTGGTGGACCAGCTGGTGGCAAAACGCACGACCGATGAATCCTCATCGTATTTCTCCCAGAAGCTGAATACGACCTCTTTCTCCAGCTTCTTCAGGTCTTCATTTTTCATGATCACAAACTGCTGATTGGTCGGGGACTGGATGTACAGCTTCAGCCCCGCTTCTTTTATGATCTCCTTCAGCTTCTCTGCCATCTCAATGCCATAGCAGCCGATGCGGAAATACAGCTCGTCCGTGAACAGGGCATCAAACTGCACGCCCAGCAGCCTTCCCTTGGCCAGCAGCGCGCCGCGCTTCTTGACGGAAGTCATAAAATGAGGCGGCCGGTTCCCGTGGGTAAAGACCACTGCCTCCCCGCAGAGAGCGCCTGCCTTGGTGCCCCCGATGTAAAATACGTCGCAGAGCCTGACGATGTCATCCAGGCTCACGTCCGTGTCCCTGCTCATGAGACCGTAGGCCAGACGGGCACCATCCATGAACAGCGGCATCTCGTAACGGCGGCAGACGGCAGCAATGGCTTCCAGCTCCGCCTTCGTGTAAAGCGTGCCGTATTCCGTGGGATGGGAAATGTACACCATGCCGGGGAAGCACATGTGCTCATAACTCTCATCGGCATAAAAGGTCTCAAGGTATTTCTGCAGTTCCTGCGCGGAGATCTTCCCGTTTTCCTGCGGGAGCTCCAGCACCTCATGCCCAGTATACTCCACGGCAGCAGCCTCATGCACGCTGATGTGGCCGGTACGGGCTGCAACAACGCCCTCGTAATCCTTCAGCATGGTGGCGATCACCACTGCGTTGGTCTGCGTCCCGCCCGCCAGAAACTCGATCTGCGGCTCCTTCAGGCCCAGGCGCGCGGCGATCTTCTGCTTTGCACCCGCGCAGAATTCATCCTCTCCGTAGCCGGAAACACAGTCAAGGTTCGTCTCCATCAGGCGCTGCATGACCTCTGGATGCGCCCCCGCAATATAATCACTTTCAAAATGAACCATTAAAAACACCTTTCCTTTCTCTGCCGCCTGCAGAGCTCTGTGTCTCCGCATTCCACGCCATTGTATCAAAAAAGCGAATGAGCTGCATCAGTAATTTCGGCGTTCCTGCAGCAACGAATGCATTGCCAATTCAGACATGTATCCCTATAATAAAAACTGACTGAATGAATCATCCGGCTTAGAAACAGACGATCACAGATTTCAAAGGAGTTGTTTATGTATTACATCTACGACAGCAAAAACAGCACGGAGATCCCAGCCCCCTTCCACCGCTTCATCACGCCCATCATGCTGGGTGACTGCGAGGAAGGAAAGCAGGTGCATTTTTCCGTTCATATGACAGAGTGGCCCAAGGGCGGAAAGGTCGATGACCACATCCATGAAGAGGCCGCAGAGGTCATGTTCTGCATCGCCGGCCACGGCAAATGCTGGCTGGAGGACGAGGAATTCGACTTCGTGCCCGGCAGCATGATCCTGGCCCTGCCCGGCGTCCGTCACAGGATCGAAAACAACGGCGATGAACTTCTCAGAGCCGTCTGCATCTTCGATCCGCCCATTACGGAGGAAAAGCTGATCGGCCGCGCAAAATCGGCCGTCAACGATTCACAGCAGTAAGAACAGACAAGATCCCGGTAAATACACAGAAACTCCCTTCCACGACCATCGGCGGCCCGCAGCGGGCATTTTTGCTTCCCTGTTTTTGAAATGCAAAAATGCTCAGCGGGAGGGGTATCGTGGAAGGGAGTTTTGCGTTTAAAAATATGATCTTATTTTATCCCCGTACTTTTGCCTGCGGACAGTGCGCCTTCAGAAACTCCCAGACAAAATCATAGTCCGGGCCGTCTGCGTAGATCTGGTTATGGTCCAGCAGCATGTTCACCTTGATGACCTGCATCCTGCGCTGTCCGATGAGCTGCCGAACATTGGCAAGGACCGAGGTCGAGCTGTTCTTTGTGGCAGTCAGAAGGCCCCGGCCGGCAATACCCGGATTTCCGGTGGCAATACCGGCCATCACACTCAGCCAGCCAAGCGCCCGGGCCTTTTCAAACTGGCTCGGCATCTGAATGTGCCGCACCTCCTTGTCATCCATCTCAAAGAGCACCAGGTACTTCCAGCCATAGCTTTTTGCCAGGATCAGATAAGATATGACCACCACAAAGGCCATGAACAGGATGACCAGGATCATGATCTTCGTATCCCCCGGACTCATGGGTTCAAGCCTGAAATCATCGAAAAAGTCGACTGCCAGCACAAACAGCGCCACGATGGCCGCCGCCATGCCCATGACCCTGAAGACCGTGAACAGGATGACCGGATTCTTCAGCATATTGAACTCATAAGTCCAGCGGTATTTTCCGTCCGGACAGAGGTAAATGTTTTCGCTGACCTTTTTGCCGCTTATGATCTCTTTTTCCATCTACAGCCCCCTCCCGGCATTATTTCAGCAGGGGCAGACCGCACTTGCTGCAGCTGTCCGCCTCCACAGGATTGGCCTTCAGGCATCCCACACAGTACAGACAGGGCGCCTTGGCCTTGTCATATAGCTCATAGGGGAAATGCAGCCCGGCATGATAACGGAAGCGGGCATCGAGCGGAAGATACTGCCAGGCCGTCGTTTTGGCCGTCCAGCTGTCTTTGATCTCTTTGATCTCACCCGTTGTCGTCTGTACGACGGTCACGTACTCCTCACGGCTGTTGTCATCCACGCCGGAGCTCCGCCCTCTTCTCCTCGCAGCGTTCTGGATCCGCTTGTCAATGACGACGCCCTCGTAGCTCTTCTCTTTCTTTGAAGAACGGAAGCTGTAGAGCGTGAAAGCGAGAAAGATCAGGGAAACGATGGCGCCGTATTTAACGGCATCGCCCATCTCCAACTCATCGGTCACTGCCGAATAGATCATGAAGCCCAGCAGGGGCAGAGGGATGAAAAAGATACTTGCGATCCTGGAAATGCCTCTGGATTTCTGCATGGCTGCCAGAATACGCGGATCATTGACGCGGTCGGACCATCCGCGCGCCGGCACGCCTGTTCGTATGCTTCCCGGACCTCCATAGCCGCCGCTGCCGTAAGCGGTCCCGCCGCCGTACTGCATTTTCGGAGCAGGCTGCGAAGCGTAAGCCTGACCGGCGTTATAGCCCTGCTGCGGCGCCTGTGTGCCGCTCTCCAGTCTGGTCCCGCAGCTTCCGCAGAACACTGCACCCGGTCTGATCTGTTTTCCGCAATTTGGGCAAAAACCGTTCATCTGTTTACCTCTTCCAATTCATTCGTCTCAGCCGCAGACGGGCCGGCAGGCGCCGCTGCATCCTGTTATTCTCTCTGTTTATTCTATCGTATAGCCGCTCGACAGAAAAGTCTGACAAATCAAAGAATTGTCATTGACAAATTTTTCCGGCCAAATGCTTCCAAATCTCTTGAAAATCGATTATACTATCCGGGATTACAGATAATGACACTCAAAATTACAGTCATTTTTCACGATCTGCCGTTTTCTTCTGTCCGCAGAAGAAGCTAAGGCACAGCTCTCATTGAAAGGAGTGCAGATGCCATCGAAAGCACAGAAGCAGAATATGATTCCATCCGCTGATGCCGGGTGCTCCTCCGCTCCTCTTCCGGTTAAAACGAAGAAAGAGCCGGCCGAGTTCCAGAGCTTCGGAGATCATCTGAAGACCGCCATGGGACTGGCGGAGCTTTCCAATGTCCTTCTGAGCCATCTGCTCCATACGGACGCCTCTCTCATCAGCCGCTACCGCAGCGGCCTCCGTTCTCCCAAGGGCAACCCTGCGCTGACGGACGCGCTTGCGCAGCTGCTCTATGAACGAATTGAAAAAAACGGCAGGACGGAAGAGCTGGCGAGAGAAATGCAGATCCCGGCGGAAAAGCTCAGTCCCGAAACTTTTTCACTTTGGCTTTACCGGCAGAAAGACAGGCCCAGCCGTCAGGTTCGGCAGGCCGAGCAGCTGCTTTCCATATTTGATTCGTATTCCACACAGACCGGTCTCATCCTGCCTTCGCCCGAAGAAGCCGCGCCTGAAGAATGCCTTAATGCCGACGTTCCCATCTATTACGGAGCAGAGGGCCTGCGCGAGGCAGTACTCCGCTTCCTAGGGACCGCGGCCAGGGATAAGGCGCCCACGCTTCTGCTCTATTCCGATGAACAGCAGAGCTGGCTGACAGAGGATCCGGGCTTTACCCTGAAATGGGCCTCCCTGATGAACGCCTGCGTCAAAAACGGCACCCGCATCTGTATCATCCACAACATCGACCGCAGCATGGAAGAAATGATCAATGCCATCAGAAGCTGGCTGCCGCTTTACATGTCCGGAATGATCGAATCCTTCTACAGCAAAAAGCAGCCGGATCAGCGCTTTTCCCATACGATCTTCCTCAGACCCGGCGTCTCCTGTATCCGTGCTTCTCACGTCAGGGGAACGGAGGCCGACGGATTCTACCGCTATTACACCGACAGCCATGCCCTGGAGGTCTGTGCGGAAGAATATGAAGTGCTGATGGACGCCGCTAATCCGCTTTTCAAATCCCTGCCGCCGACGCCTGATCCAAATGCCGGCGATGTCAGCATACTGCGGAAGAGCCTCTCCCTTGCCACCATGCCGGAAGCGCTGATCGATGAGTTTGGCGATGATGCCCTGCGCAGCATCTGGGAAAAAGAGCGCACCGGACTTCAGGAGATGCTCTGCCGATCCTGTATACGGGAATATGCCGTCCTTGCTGGCATGGAAGATCTCCTCTCAGGCAGGGTGGAAACGGAAAGCCTTCCGGGCATCGGGCAGCACGTCTACACGCCGCAGCAGTATGCCCTCCATCTGCAGAACATCATTCATCTGACGGAAACCGAACCCGGCTATCACTTCTGCCCGGTTCAGGAGATGCCTTTCCCAAAAATGAAGCTCTTCCTCTCCGAGCACCAGGCACAATTTTTCCATTCTGCACGGCCGTCCCTATCCTTCGGCTTCACACATCCCCTGATGTGCCAGGCATTTCTGGCCTGTGCGGAAAGCCTCGCGAAGCAGTGTCCTCCGGAAACGCTGACAGACGCACTTCGCTTCGGGTGAGATCATTTATGGTGGGATCGTTTCGGGTGAGATCGGGCCCGTTACAGCGATTCTCCACTCTTTCTCAATTATCTTCGTAAAAAATCCCTGGGCACGGCAACGCCCTCCCAGGCAGCGTAAAACCGCGGATCACCCATATATCCGGATGATCCGCGGCTTTCGCTTATGTTCAGTTGATGCACGGAATGCTTATGCCGTCCGTTTTACCCGATCCTGGCTCCGTCGGCTCCTACCTGATAACCGTCAGGCGTCTCCCCATTCACATACAGGTGGCCCT
>Ga0129307_1002757_pt1 | contig 12783 bp, 9 predicted proteins | sample P1105metagenome_FD_94437 | JGI IMG/M metagenome (GOLD analysis project Ga0129307, IMG submission 94437) | Capybara group fecal microbial communities from Wisconsin, USA - P1105 metagenome | ecosystem: Host-associated > Mammals > Digestive system > Large intestine > Fecal | place: USA: Wisconsin... | reverse complement strand
TTCGTCTAATCCTTGTCTATTAGACATATCTTGCAAAACATTATTCTTCTTCTTATCAATAAGAACATAGCCCGATAGTTGATTTTCTCTAACACGCCACGAACCAGTTGTATGCGTAGCAGCTGCTGGTGATTTCCTAGAACGTTTTCCCAAACCAAGCCAATCTTTTTTTCCTTCATAAGATGAGATACTAAAGGCATTTCTATAAAGAATAATCCCTGGTTCTATTACAACCGGAGTCACTAATGTCTTATATAAGAATTTTTCCATATCCATTTTTCTCGGTTCTAAATTAAAGAAAAAAATTGCCGAAAAATTCCCCATTTCATTAACTCGTTTAAGAAGATTATCGCCATCAATCTCTTCTAATTCATTTCCCGTTAATTCTTCTATGATACTTGTGTTCACAGAATGATATGATAAATCTATTCCTTTACAATACTCCTCAGCTTCTTTTTTAAATTCATCTGAATGAATTGTTGTATTGAGCACACCGTCTTTAAAACACAATTCAATATAACTTTTACAATTAATACCCGCTTCTGGTTTAGGAAAATGAGGTAAAACCTCCTGCTCATAATTATCAGCTATAATGACTATCTTCATAGATTGATCATTGTATGTTCTTTCCAGATAATCATGTAGAAGCTCTACCCTTTTAAGATTCCACTTTTCCCTCAATTCGCAAATTTCAATATACGTGCCATGTTCAAAATCAACTGACACCTCTTCTAGCGTCGAATTATCCCAATTTGTTTTCCATAATAAACCGTTTTCATTAATTTTTTTTGTATAAAGTTTAACGCCTAACCCCAAACGAGATAAAGCAAACCTTCCGACTCCTTTGGAGCCAGCCTGTATGCGCTTATTATTTTTAGAATCAACAATTTCATATAATTTTGAGCTACGCCCTATATGCATCCAATGCTCTTTGATATCACTATGGTTCATTCCGACTCCATCATCAATAATATATAGCGCATTCTCTTTAAAAATTATTTTTAGAAACAATGCATTAGCATCATATGCATTTTTAACTAACTCTAAAATAGCAGCCTCATCCGAAGAAAAGTTTTGAACACCTAATAATTGTGCAATTGTACTGTCTTCAATAACATATTTCAGTTCTTCCATAAGCACCTCTCAAAATCTATAATTTTCTATATCTTTAGATGTTACACGTACAGAATTTCCATTTATTGGAATACCAATATTTCTTGCATAATTTAAAAAATTTTGATGATTTAATACTTGTATCGCATCCTTTATATCAAATTGCTTTGTTGTAGGAATTATATACATTCCAGCGTAGGGAATACTTTCCCTATCAAGTGGATATACTAGCACTTCTCTAGATATAATGGTTGATATCATGGCTTTGTCATAATCTAAATGGTTAAGTGCTTGTGACCTTCCATACTCAAACCATAATGCCGATGCATCGCTATCCCTTGCTTCTAATTTTTTCCTATATCTAGAAAGATGCCTATAGGCCCCTGGAAATTTTTTTAAAAATTCTTCCTCACTATTACGTACTAAAATATGATTAGTAGTATACGAATACGGAAAAATTATCTTCTCTTCTTTATTAGCCCTTTTATTTTTTGGACTAGCAGCATCTCTAACAGTAGCCTTTTCTATAATTTCACCATCACATATATAATCTCCATCTCGATTTATTTTCCAATCTTTTAATACAAACGCTTCATTACATAACGTTGCAACAACATGAGACACTTTAAAATAATCTCCAAACCTATGGGTTCCCACGCTTGTTTCCATAAAATTCCACTTCTTATCCAAAGCATTTCTTTCGATTGTTTTTGTCACACCTATAGAATCATCAATATATTTTATATTCTTTCTAGTTATAGACTTATCCAAAACAAGGATTGAAGATTTTACCACTGCCTCTTTAAACATCTTTTCTCGAGTATAGTCAATAACTACATCTACATACGGCAACATTATTTCTCTTATTTTCTCACCAAAAACAGTTTTATAGACACTACTAGGAATTAAGTATGCCATCCTCCCAGTGTTAACTAATGATTCTAAACTCTTTTCTAAAAATGCATAACAATAATCAAATTTGCCTTTTTTGCACGATTCATAGTTATTTTTTAGATATTTTTGGTTTTCTTCCTTTAATTCGCTGTACGTTATATATGGTGGATTTCCCACTACAAAATCATATTTATGCGAATCTAGCATTTTTAGATAATCCAAACAAGAAATATTCCATTTCACCGCATTAATATTGTTATGTTTTGCTATTGCATCAAGTCTTACTATACATTTACTTAATTGCTCTGAATCAATCTCAACTCCATGTATATCATTAGAAAGACCATTTTTAATTTTCGTAACAGAGAATCCCTTAGATATGCAATCATCAATATATCTTTGAACAACAACCGCCAAGATATTTCCATCCCCACAGGAGTTCTCAATTATTTTCTTTCCGTATAGATTATGCTTATACCCAACACTATCTAATAACTTCTCAACGTAATCTGGTGGCGTAAACACCTGACATTTTTTGTTCATTACTTACCTCTTGCTTTTCAAGAAAAATGCTAAGCCATCTTCTCCGAATTTTCTTTAATCTGCTCAATAGTATCAAGCAGTTCTCGAGCAATTGTCATATCATCTTTAAACAATACTGTAATACTTCCAACCGATTTAAATGGTTCTTTCTGTAAAGCAGAATTATCTTCTATATTACCATTCTTAACAATATAATCGATAATTAGTCTTACAAATCTAATCTGATTGACATTCAAATGCTCATCTGAAAGGAATTTGCTAAAAGCCTCATTAACAGCATCTCTATTAACACCAACTATTTGGCGCACCAAATGACCAATTGGTATATCGCCATACTCTTTTTGATAATCTTCCTTTGTTCCAAGCTCATTCCAAAGAATTTTTTCTAATTCTTTCATATCTTGTTCATTAAGACGTTTATTATTTCGAAGCTTATAAACAGAAATATTATCCTCATGTTCCTTAAGATAGAACTCTACTTTCTTCTTGTAGTTCGCCATCTCAATACCAGTCCCTATAGGCTTTCCCTCAACTGGCTCCGTAATAACATCTGTGAAATCTACGTAGTATATTTTACGTTTCTTTTTCTCAATATACTGTAACAACTCACGAAGTGCTTTTCGTACACTATTAAGTTCCAATATATTAGTATTATCCCAGAATTCCTGAGTTTGAACTTTTTCAATTGCCTCACGATGCATTTTAACTTGCGGAATAGAATACATACGCGATAATATTTCAGCAGTATATACCACCATGCTTACAGCAGACTGAATGTTTTTTCCCTGCAATATCCCTAAATCAATACTATAAATCAAATAATCAAACCTTTTTGCGAGCTCATTATCTGACTCAGGCTTTACCAGCGGCGCAATATGCTCTTTTATATCTGATATTTCCTTTGTCTCAAGATTCTGCCATGTTAGAATTCTTCTAAAAGCTTCAACGTATCTAAGATGTCGCTTTACTGCAAAACTATTATCATTTAATCCAATTACGAGATTGCGTAAATCACCTACCATTTCATTTCTATATGCAACATAATTGTCATCCGTCGTATACGCGGGTGCTTGTAACTCTCTGCAAATCTGAGCCCTTGTATTATAGATTTTTTCACTCAAACTAGTTTGGATTCCAGTTTCCGCACCATTCTTATTTACTCTGAAAAACTCAAAGTTGTTACAATAATCAAAAATAAGAAATTTTTCCTTGTCACGTCCTTCGCCAAGAAGAGCTGGACACAAGCGCGTTCCACGCCCAATCATCTGCCAGAACTTTGAATAGCTTCTAACCTTTTTGAAAAAAACAAGATTCAATATTTCCGGTATATCTATACCTGTATCTAACATATCAACCGAAACAGCAATTTGTGGCATCTTTTCTCTTGTACTAAAGTCATCAATCAATGTATCCACATACTTTATAGAATAATCTATTTGCTTGATATAGTCACCACCATACTCCGGAAAAATCTTATTAAATCGGTCAACTATCGCTTTCGCATGCAGACTGTTCTTTGCAAAAATTATAGTCTTACCAAGCTTGTCACCACCTTCAATCTTTAAGCCTTTTTCCATTAGTTCCTGAAGGACCTTATCAATAGTATCTGAATTGAATAACCATTTATTTATTGCTTCACTTGATATATCATCACCAATTTCTGTGTCATCATCAAATGTTTCCTCGTACTGTTCTTTATCTTCATCGCTCAGTTGATCATAATGAATACCTTCCTCCATTATTTGGGACTGATATTCAAGAGTTGCATAATTTACAAGATAATGTTCTTCAACTGCCTTTTCCAATTCATATGCAAATGTCGGAACGCCCCTCTCCAAATCGAAAATCCCATATGTATTCTTATCAATTTCATTTTTAGGAGTAGCCGTCATTCCAAGTAGCATTGCATCAAAATATTCAAATATTTCTTGATACTTTCTATAGATGGATCTATGTACTTCATCACATATGATTAAATCAAAATGACCTGGCCCAAATAAACGCTCACCAAACCGATTTTTCTTCTCATCAATCGCGTTCATCATCGTTGGATAAGTTGAGAAAATCATACGGCAATTCTCAGGATCATCCTTGTTATCCAGAAGATTACAACAAGATAAATCTTCCAACAACTGGGTATAGTTATTCTTTGCCTGTTTAACTAAAGCTGTTCTATCTGCTAAGAAAAGAATGTTTTTTACATAGTTATGCCTACGAAGAACATCTACAATACTTATACTTACTCTAGTCTTTCCAGAACCAGTAGCTTGTACAATAAGCATTTTTCTGTGTTTCTTCATAATAGCATCACATACGGCTGTAACCGCCTCTTTCTGGTAAGGGCGATTTGTGATAGCATCGCTTATATCAATTCTATCGAGAGAAATTCTCTGTTTTCTTCTATCTATCTCAAGTTGTAGTTCATCTGGTGTAAAGAAACCTGAGATTTCCCGCTTAGGATAACCAACAACATCGTTCTCATAAAAGAATTCAAAACCATTTGTCGTAAATATCAGCGGTCTTTGCTTATACTGATTCTGTAAACAATCCGCGTAAAGTTTTGCCTGCTGACTTCCAACAATAGGATCTACGGTTGCTTTTTTAGCCTCAACAACAGCCAACGGTAGACTATTCTTTCCCCATAGTACATAATCAACAAAACCTGTTCCAGAAGGATTTGGCATACCTGTAACTGGTTCTTCAATTGTACAATTGGCGCCAATATTCCAGCCAGATTCCTTTAGCGCAACATCAATAAATTTTCTTCTTGTCTCTGCCTCGCTTATCTTATCTACATGATATTCTCTTTTCTTGACATTCGCCTTTCGTTCAGTTGCCATCTTTCGACGCAACTCTTCATTTTCTCTAAGAACATCTGCAAGTCGTTTATCTTTACTACTCAAATCCTCATATAGCGCACGTAATTCTTCCGCATTAACACGTTTCTCATTTCCAGATGCTAAAATACTTTCATCAAACGACTTGTCTTCATATTCTTTAGAGTAAGAATAATCTATCCAATCACAAAACTCGTAAAGGTCTCTCAATGCAATTATCGCATCATCACGCTTGATATTACTATTTGTATGTACTGCAATATTGCCAAGCTGAATCGTAAACTTGAGCATTGGAAATAATCTTGGTTCAATTATATTTCTAAATGAATCTTCATGAATCAAACTTGATATATTATCTTGATATGGGAGTTTTAATTCTGCATCATACGAATAAACAAATCTGACTGCTAACTCCAAAGCTCGTCTCGCAAGAATAGCACATGTTGCTGGGGATATCGTAAGACTCTTTTCTGCTTCTATCGCCTGTACTGCAAAATCTTTATATTCAGTTTTCAATAGCAAATAATCAAAATTTGTTTCCATAAAAACTTCTCCTTCGACTTTTACAATACATTTCTACTACAGTAACAAACTCAATTGTTCACTTTAATTGCACGTTAAAATTACTATTGTTCTTCAGCTAGTTCTACCATTTCTCGTGCTCTTATATTTCTATCCGCTTGTTCCGTCTCGTTTATCTCAATACGTCTATAGTCACCCTCTTCGAAGATATTCAATATATAACCTATTTCTAAAATGTAAACCCTTCTAAAACTTGCATAAACATTATTATTATCAAAAAACTCTTTTCCTTCCTCTATTTTTGATTCATACATCCACATGTCGGAAAAAACGAATAGTTCATAATTATCGTATTTTCGGTATTTTCCGGTTTCTAATTTCTTGATTTTATGATTTACCACATCACGTATCATTTTAAAAGAAGGACTATATACTGACCAATATTGAGTACCTCCCTTATATTCAACCTTAAGTTGTTGCATTCTTTCTATGTACTTTTGCTTTTTTACATCATCTTCGCAGTAATTTGCTTTTATCCAATTGTTCAGTGCTTCTTGATAATTTCTATCTGTCGCTATAGTCACCTCAACACCTACTTCATCACACTGCAAATCCGGCTTATCCTTTATTTCCATATTGAAGTACCTTTCCGGAAACAATTCTTTTAGTATCAAATATGCACAACATTCATCATAATCTAGTTTTGTATGATCCGGTAAAGGCTTATGTTTATCAATTTTCATGGTTCTTATCCAAAATATTCTTGCATTAATCTATCAAACAGTTTTTGCGTTTCATTTAATGATTCTTGCACTTCAACTTTTGATTTGTCGACTTGTTGGACAAAGTCTGCAAACTGATTTTGAAGTTCCATTGGTGGAACAATAACCCTAATTGCATTTAATTTAGCAATAGTAAGACGAGTTATTGCAGCTCCGCCCATATTACTTCTTATGTATGAATACATCTCATTGTTATTAAGAACTCCGCAGAGGAAATGACCATTCATAATTTTTCTGTCTTGCTTTAATAATGCCACACTAGAAAGGAGCGAAAACTCTTCATCAAGGTTGTTAACCATGGCTATCCCAGTTGTCGCACCATCTTTTATATAAAGAACATCACCCTTTTCAGGATTACATCTCTCATAGATTGGTCTATGAACTTCTTTTGGCACATATGTAATATTTGAAAAATCAAAACCATCAAGTTTAATATTTTTTGCTGTTACATATTTATAATCACCATTTTCATAACTTTCAGGAGAAAAATGCGTTCCATCATTAAGTTTCGTACATACATCTTTTAAAGACTTTATATTCCATTCTTTTTCATTATGAACGGGATCACCAAACATCTCGACAAATCGGGCTTTGATAAGCTCATCTAAATGTTGTAATTCAAGATTTCTTTCTTCAATTACTTTTGAAATTCTATCTAATATCTCCGCAATTTCTTGCTGCTTATCTGGATTGGGATACTCTATGTTAACTTCTTTCAGCCATTTAAAATGTCTGTTGTATCCTGTATCTGGTATCTTGGCATTTCTAAGAGCATAATAAAGGTACTTGTAATTGGCATCTTTACTTTTTGCTTTTAGAAGTTTTACACCGTCAGCTCCTAGAAAAAATGGTTCATCAACATACTTTATTATTCTTGTGTGGTCACCAAAAATAATTGCAGGTACATCTTCAAAAAGACCATTTTCCAAGTCAGTATATCCAGAAATATCATTCTGTCCTTGGTCAACTACTATATGCTTTCCCTCAGTCAGATATTCATCCTTTGGAATCTTCGTTCCAAGGCTTGTGCAATCCTCAAAAATGTCATTAAAAGCTTCCATCTATCATCCCTACAAATCTCAATTTACATACCTAATAACTTTTTTAGCTCCGCCAACTCTCTTTGGATATCTTTCTCAATGGATTCAATCTTTCCAATGATTATATCTGTTGGCTCATATTCAACCTTCTCATATACTACTTCTTTGTATTTGTTAATCGATAAATCATAATCGTTACAAACGATCTCATCTACTGGCACAAAAAAACTTTGTTCCGTACGTTTTCTTTCTTTTTCACCCCCTAAATTATTGAAACGCTCAATAATATCAGGAATGTCATTTTCTTTTATTTCTTGACGCTTATCATCTAAACTAAAACCGTCTGCATGCATATCGTAGAACCATACACTATCCGTTCCACCAGTTCCAGTTTTTGTAAAAACAAGAATAGCTGTAGAAACACCCGCATAAGGTTTAAACACACCACTTGGCATAGATATAACTGCATCAAGCTTATTCTTATCAACTATTTCTTTTCTAATTTGCTTATGTGCATTGCTTGAACCAAAAAGAACACCATCTGGAACTATTACCGCAGCCCTCCCCCCCTTTTTAAGAATTCTTAAGAATAAAGCTAAAAAGAGTAATTCTGTTTTCTTTGTTTTTGTTACTTTTAATAAATCTGCCGATACTGCTTCATAGTCTAAACTTCCCTTAAAAGGAGGGTTTGCAAGAACTAATGAATATTTTTCAATATCAGAATTTTGTTCTGACAAACTATCTCTATATGAGATATTTGGATTATCTACTCCATGGAGTAACATATTCATAGCGCCAATACGAAGCATAGTCCTATCCATATCATTTCCATAGAACATATCATTATTAAAATGATTTCTTTTCTTTTCATCTAAAAACAACTCTTCATGATTCTTTCTTAAATAAGTCTGCGCTGAAATAAGAAAACCTGCTGAACCCATAGCTGGATCAATAATATAATCGTCTGGTTGAGGCTTTGTTAATTCAACCATCATCTCAATAATATGTCTTGGTGTTCTAAACTGACCATTAGTACCAGCAGTTGCAACCTTTGAAAGAAGATACTCATATAAATCTCCCTTAGAATCTTCATCTCCTAATACAAGTTTATCAATTCCATCTACTATTTTAGTAAGCATTGCAGCAGTTGGAATCTTAAAGATTGCATCACCCATATATCTAGAATATGCAGATTCTCCATCCTGATGAAGATTTTTTATAAAAGGAAATACTTTATTTGTAACAATATCATACATTTCATCTGCTGACCCAAGATTCTTAAACTTGCTCCATCTATATTTCTGACACTCACCTGGGAACATCGATTCAAACGGTACATTCAAAAAGTTAGCTTCATTCTCTTTTGTTGTTTCAAGTTCATCAAGCTGTTTAATAAATAACAAATATGTAAATTGTTCTATTACATCTAAAGGATTTGTAATACCACCTGTCCAAAAGGTTTCCCATATTTTATCAATTTTATTTCTTAATTCTCCAGTTATCATCTGTTTTCTCCTGCCTTTTATGCAAAATAATCTTGTATTAAACTATCAAACAGTTTTTGTGTTTCATTTAATGATTCAAGCACTTCAACTTTTGATTTGTCGACTTGTTCAAGAAAAGTAACATACTCTTGCTGTAGTTCTACTGGTGGTACAATCATATCTCGTTGCTTCAATGAATTGAATTCAATATTATCTGCAGTTACAGCACGAACCCCAGAAAGAATATCACTTTCTTGCATCTTGAATTGAACAGCCATAAATCGCGTTAATATTTTCTCGTTAGGTACAAAAACCTTCAAATCCTGATTCACCGTTATAGGCACAGCGTTTATTGCCACAGGTAATGTATGTTTCAGAATTCCACTTCTTATTACCATAATCACGGAATTAACAGGAACCATTCGCGCCGTGCTATTATCTACACCAAGTTGATTAATTCTTATCTGACTATCCGTAATCACATCGGTCTTCATATCCTTAGAAGATACCCAGGGAATATTACCATTCTCATAATATTCTGGATGTGATTTTGATGGGGTTCCGCCTCCGTAAATCTCCTTACATACCTTTTCTACAGATAATGTATCCCAGTTTTTCTCATTATGTATTGGATCACCAAACATCTCGACAAATCGAGCTTTGATGAGGTTGTCTAAAGCTGATAGTTCCTCTTCTCTTTGACTAATTATTTTACGAACCAATGATAACTGCCCTTCAATTTCCTTTTGTTGTTGGATAGACGGTACTGGGAAAAACTCTTCTCCCAGTTTGTTGGCAGAAATAGCCATTTTAACGCCACTTCCATTAGCTTCAGCTTCATGCTTCTTTAGCCTAGTATAAAGAAGATCATTAAAGTAGCCTTTATCATATACCCCGTCTTTTAATCTAATCTTCATGATAGAAGGATGCATAATTCCTAATGGCGCATTTTCAGGAACAACAAAGGTTTCTCCAATAGTACCTCTGCAACTAACTATAATATCTCCGCCACGTACATTGAAGCGTTTCAATTCAATATATTTTTTCTCGTTTACATAGCGCGTTTCAACATCCATTGTTTTTTGTATGGCATGTTTCTGCTCATAAACCATACAAAAACCATCACTCTTACCAACAAAACAATCATTTTTTAATGAACTTCCAAATGGACCTATGAACATTTCTTCCACATTATCCTTTAATGGTTCCAGTTTAAACTTCTCCATCTATCATCCCTACAAATCTCAATTTATTATTTCTGCGATATCATTCAACTGGCAATTAAAAATTTTGCAGATTCGCTCTAGCACTTCCACCTGCACGTTTTCACCTTTCTCAAGTTTTGTGATTGTTGCATAGCTCAAGCCAGTCTTTTGAATCAAGTCTTTACGCTTCATATCTTTGTCAATCATTAGTTTAAAAAGTTTCTTATAAGATACTGCCATTATTGTACACCTCATAGCTTTAAGAACAATTTGTAAATAACGTAACTACACCACTTACACTTCTTATTTATTATATCACAAAGATTTTACATACGCTCTAAAAATCTCGCGTTCGTATTAATTAATTTATAAAACTATTTTCTGTTAACAATTCATTATTTACTTATTTAGAATAATTATTTAAAGCAAAATTGATTTTAAAACATATTTTGGTAATATAATCATAAAAACATCACTTTATACTTTGAAAGGAATATAAAATGGGATTTTTTTCTAAGTTATTTGCTAAAAATAATACTTCACATGAAAAAATTAATAGTATATCAGAAAAAGATAAATTATTTATTGAACAAGGTATACATCCAAACTCTACTATCGATCAAGATACTTTAGAGCGAATTTATAATGCTCTTTTCGAAGAAAACTACGATACATATGATGAGTTTAATATGAAAGATGCATTAAGCACTCTAGATGCTAATGTATATAACCTTATCAAGGCTGTAATATATCAAAATTTCATGCTTCAACGACGTATTGACGAACTTTCAAATAAAATTGACACTATTATTGAATGTGAAAATAAATAATATATGAATCAGAAATATTTATAAGAACAAGAGGACAAGCAATTATGCTTATCCTCTTTTAATCCTACATAAAAAATTCATCTATCTTATCTATAGAATCGAGTATTTCCGTTTTATCAACTCCAACTTGATTCGCTATCTCAATTGACGTTTTTAATCTCAGCCTGAAATCATCATTAAAGGCATCTTCTAACAACTTGTCAAACTTATCCTGCCTGTTCCTTAACTCCTTGTTATATGCCTCTAGCTTTTCTTCAAGTTGGTTGTCTAACTGCTTTTGATTATCTATATAATAATTTAATAACTCAAGTTCATTCTTATAGAGACTATATCTCGCATACTCAAATGCTAGCATTGAAGCACTTTCTATAAACTCAGCTCCGTCACGCCCTGCGAATCGAGTAGCATAAGCCACCAAAATTTTTATAATTCCCTCCAATAACAGCCAGAGGCACTGCTCTGTATAGTCTACTTCTTCAATTAACCCATTTTGAAAACTGGTTGTAAGACCACGGACTTCTTCTGCTATCAATCTTATGGCATTAATCTTTTCCTGAGATACACCAACCTTTTCCAAAATCTCTACCGAAGCATCAATATAATTTGCATACATTGAGAATATAAAAATGCTATATCGCTCATCGCTTTCTATGATTGCATACTGAGCAACACTATTTGCTATATCTGCCCAGTCATTTTTGCTGTACGATTTAATTGACTTTCCTTCAGTAGCTTTTTGTAGTATCGAAAGGGTCAGTATTGTCCCTATACGGACTGCCTTTAATGAGCGTGGGCTATCATCATTTGAATATGCCAATGCTACTTCCTGAGCCTTCTCAAATGAGCCCATGGCAGTCTGCATCTTTTCACCAAGCCTTGAATTACTTAGATACTCTAGACTTACATCTTTGACGAGTTCTTCTATCATTATTCATCACCTTCCTGCTCAACTTGCTTTCCATACAATACAGAAAGTGATTTCGTAAGATTAACCATTGAGCCAAGCTTCATTTTTTCTTCATCTGAAAAGCTTGTATAGTCTTTATTAAATAGCATCAAGCAATCATGATAATTATCATTTAAAGCATTTCTAATATCTGTAGTCTGAGTTAAGATTTCCAGAATCGCTCCATCTATTTCTTTAACTTTTTCAGTATTCTTTTTTACAGCTTCTATTTCTTCGTTTTTCTCTTTATTAAGCTTTGCCTTATTTTTCGTAAATACGATAATTGATGTAAGCAAAGTTGCACCTGCTATAGACCAGCCCACAGGACCTGCTAATGCCAGTAATGCATTTCCTCCAGCAATACCTGCTCCGCCTGCTGTTAATGCGCCGCCTCCCAACCATGCTAGTGCAGCATTGGTAGCGGCTGCCCCCGATAAGGTTGAGATAGCCGTTCCAGTTGATGCAACACCAAATGTTGTTGCAATCCACATAGCTGCAGTTGGCGCCATAAATGCTACGCTTGCACCTGCGGCCAATCCTGCTCCGGCACCTCCAACAGCACTTCTTGCTGCTTGAACTTCCTTCTC
>Ga0129307_1002755_pt1 | contig 12797 bp, 8 predicted proteins | sample P1105metagenome_FD_94437 | JGI IMG/M metagenome (GOLD analysis project Ga0129307, IMG submission 94437) | Capybara group fecal microbial communities from Wisconsin, USA - P1105 metagenome | ecosystem: Host-associated > Mammals > Digestive system > Large intestine > Fecal | place: USA: Wisconsin... | reverse complement strand
GAGGTAAGATATCCGCCGGGCAATAAAATGTTCCGGAGGCGGAAAGAATGGACCTGGCAAAAACGGTTTTGCGTATAAAACTCGGTGAGGCCTGCATCAGTGCGGTGCTGACCGATGAAAGGCGGATCGCCGCCGCATCCGGCGAAGCCGGGAGGGAAGGTCAGCCGGAAGGCGGCGTGTTGATCTGCTTTGCTGAGATGATTCGCAAAGACCTGCAGGCTTCCTTCTCCGCACTAAGAGATGCCGTCAAGGCAGAATTCGGACAGGACCTGGCCACGGTGGGCACCATAGAAATTTCCGCGGGGATGCATGGCTGCCTGCCTTTTGACAGGGAAGGCGGGGAGCTTGTAATGTTCCAGAGCTGGCGCGATATCATCAGCGGCCCGGCAGCGGAGCGGCTCACCAGGATCTTCGGCGTGAACATTCCGCAGCGCTCCGGCATCGCGCAGCTCTATCAGGCACTGTTAAACCGCGAGGAGCGGGTGAAGGACATCGCATTCCTGACTACGCCTGCCGGATATCTCTTCTGGCGCCTCACAGGCGAGAAGGCGGTGGATACCGCCGAAGCCGGCCGTATGTTTCCCACCGATCCCCGGACCTGCGACTACGATGAGATCATGCTGCGCAAGTTCGCGGCGCTGACGGGAGTCAGGCTGCGGACGATCCTGCCGAAGGTGCTTCCCGAAGGATCCTGCTGCGGCAGGCTGAGCGAAGAAGGTGCGCGCTTTCTGGACCCGTCCGGGACGCTTCCCGCGGGGATTCCTACAGCATTCAGCGGGGGCGAGGATGGTGCCGCAGCAGAGGCGGCGGGGCAAGATGCCTCGTGCAGCATGTCACTGTAAGAAAAAACTTCCGAAAAATCGCAAAAAAACGGTTGACAGGGGAGAAGGGTTTGACTATAATCGAAAAGCACGATTTCAGGAAATGTGTTTTTCCGGGTCGTGACTAGGACCGAAGGAGGTGGATCATATGTCAATTTGTCCCAAGAATAAGTCCTCTAAGGCAAGAAGAGACAGCCGCAGAGCAAACTGGAAGATGAGCAATCCTACATTGGTCAAGTGCAGCAAATGCGGTGCGTTGATGGTACCTCACCAAGTCTGCAAGGCATGCGGTTCCTACAACAAGAAACAGATCATTGAAGTTGATGCCTGAGGCAAAAAACTTTGCGAAGAGACCCCGGTTTTTCCGGGGTCTTTTTCGTACGCAGAGGAAAGACGCAGCCGATGAAGACGGAATGACTGTCCTTGCTTTGCCGCATCTGTGCAACAAAGGCAACAAAACGCAGCAAAAAACGTGCCCTTGTGCCATGACAAAGCAGCCCTCACGCGGTAGGCTGAAGATGGTTCAGCAAGGAAAGACCGCGGGAAAAGCAACGGCTTCATGCGGTGATATGTCAGCAGCTTCCGAGACGGCAGCAGGAATAACCGGAAAACCTTTCCGGAGAAAGCCGGCCCGTAATACCCTTCTGCAGAACATGACGGAACAAAACTGCCGGAAAAGAAGCTGAAATCAGGCCGGATTTCTTTACAAGCCTGCCCGGAAATGCTATACTTTCCGCGGAGGTTGAGAAGAAAAGATGGTCTCACGCAAGAAAAACCCTCAAATAGTTCCTGTATGGCCTGTCCTTGCCGTAGTGGCTGTTTTGCTGGCTGTCTTTGTCATTACGGAAGCAAGGCCGAGCAAAGCCAAAGCCGATCTGGACCAGTATTTTGCCTCTGGATCCGGCTCTCTTGCCGTGATCACGAATAACGTCCTTTCTCATGAAGACGCTTTTGTCGAGGAAGGAGCCGTTTACCTCTCTGCATCCTATTTATTAACGGTCAACGCACGGTTTTATCTGGATGAAACCGAAAAACTGCTGCTCTATACCCTGCCCGGAGAAACGCTGAGGGCAGACACTAAGACAATGATGAACGGGAAAGCGGTCATCCGGGAACGCAAAGGTGCACTTTACGTGCTGATGGACTACGTCGGTCAGTATACGGATATGTACTGGAAGCTGTACTCGGAACCGGACCGGCTCGTCATTCGGACGGATTTCGGCGAGCAGACGATCCTGACAGCAGAAGAGGAGAATGCCGTCAGACAGGAAGCAAGGGTCTCCAGCCCCATCATGAAAACCATCACGGCGGGGGAGAAGGTCCACCTTCTGAAAGAACAGTCAAAATGGTATTACGTCTGCACAGAGGACGGCATAGAAGGCTATATTGCCAAAACGGGCCGTCTGACGGCAGGCAGACAGATCCTCGACCATGTTTATCAGGCGCCGGCTTACGAAATGGTTTCTACCCGTCAGGACATTTGTCTGGTCTGGCATCAGATCGCCTACCGGGATGTCGACAACGGAAAACTGGGGGAATTGATGGCGAGAACACAGGGGGTTACGGTCGTATCGCCGACGTGGTTTTTCCTGATCGACGGGGAAGGCAGCTTTGACAACGCATCCTCCGCAGCCTATGTGGAAGAGGCGCACGCGCGCGGACTTCAGGTATGGGCGCTGGCCAATAATATGGATAACGAGATCTACGGGGACGCGCTGAAAGCAGTGATGAACGAGACCACAAAGCGTACGAAGCTGGTGCGCGGACTGGTGGATGCCGTCACGGCGGTCGGCGCAGACGGACTCAATGTGGATATCGAGGGTCTCCCTTCAGACGCGGGAAGGGGATTCGTGCAGTTTATCCGGGAACTGTCTCTGGCCTGCCATGAGAGAGGTCTGGTGCTGTCGGTCGATAACTACGTTCCGTCACCCTGGACGGCTCACTATGACCGCACAGAGCAGGGAATCTTTGCGGACTACCTGATCATCATGGGATATGACGAGCATTACCAGGGATCCGAAGCCGGTTCTTCCGCCTCGCTTGACTTTGTTACGGCAGGCGTGGAGAAAACGCTGGCTCAGGTCCCCGCAAAGAAGGTCATCCTGGGCGTTCCGTTCTTCACCAGGCTCTGGAAAGGAACCGGATCCAATCCGGACAGCAGCCTGCTGAACATGAACGCAACAGAGGACATTCTGAGCGTATACGGTGCTGCGCCTGTCTGGGACGCAAAACTGGGGCAGAAATATGCGGAATTCACCATGGACGGCATCAAGGCCAGAGTCTGGATCGAAGATGCGGAATCCATGGCTGCCAGACTTTCCGCAGTCCGTTCCTCAAAAATGGCAGGTCTTGCGGCCTGGCGGCTGGGAATGGAAACGACGGATATCTGGACAGTGTTCGGCAAGTACTTCAGCGGGGCTGATCTGACGGTGCAGAGCGGCCAGTAAAACGCAAAGGCGTGAAACAGTGAGAAAAAGAAACGTCTTACGGCGAACCAAAGCCGCTGCCTTCGGGCGGCGGTTTTTTATGCTTCCCTAAAAGGGACTCCCCGATTTTTATCTTGCGTGCGGAGGGAGAAACGGTTATAATGACCATGTATGCCCCTGCGGCAGAGAGAGGAAATTGCAGGAGATGAGCTTTAAGGAAACGATCAGACGCTTTCTGGGCAGCGAGGCCCTCCTGGAGGGCCGGGAGCCGGCCGGAGAGATCCCTCCCGCGAGGGACTTATACAAGCGTTTTCTGAAGCTCGCCGGGCCCTCGGTGATCGAATCCGTACTGATCGCTCTGGTCGGGATCGTGGATACCATCATGGTGAGCAGCCTGGGCGATCTGGCGATCGATGCCGTAGGCATCACCCAGCAGCCTCGTTTCGTCATTCTCTGCTTTATCTTTGCGCTGAGCACTGGTGTGACTGCCGTGGCGGCGCGCAGAAAGGGGCAGGAGGACCGCGAGGGGGCAAACAGGGTGCTGAGAAACGCGCTTTTGCTGGGCCTTGTCATGATCCTCGTGCTGACGGCTCTCGGCCGCCGCTTTGCCGAACCGTTCCTGCGCTTTGCCGGCGCGCACGATTCATATATCGATGACGCTGTGATCTATTTCCGGATCATCTGCGTCAGCCTGATCTTTCAGGGCATGAATATCGTGATCAACGCGGCGCAGAAGGGCAGCGGCAATACCAGGATCTCCATGACCACGAACCTGATCGGCAACCTGGTCAATATCGTCTTCAACTATCTTCTGATCAACGGGATCGGGCCGTTCCCGCGGCTGGAGATCCGGGGCGCGGCCATTGCCACGCTCATGGGCGCCGTCGCCGCCTTCTCGATTTCGGTGATACGGCTGCTGATCAGAAAGCATTACCTGAATATTTATGTGGAGGGCGGCTGGAAGCCTTCCCTGACCGTGCTGCAGCCGGTCCTCAAGGTGAGCGTCAGCGCCCTTGCGGAACAGCTCGTCATGCGCGTCGGCTTCTTTACCTTCAACCTGATCGTCGCGAAGCTGGATCCGCTTTCCTATGCGGCGCATATCATCGGCACCAACATGATGACGCTGTCGTTCTGCTTCGGCGACGGCTTTCAGGTGGCGGCCACATCGCTGGCAGGGCAGAGCCTCGGCGCGAAGCGCCCGGACCTTGCGTATATGTACTGCGGCATCGGCCGGAGAGTGGTGGCCGTGGTCGCGTTTCTCTTAAGCGTCTTTTTCATCACGCTCCGCTATCCGCTCATGCGGCTGTATACGGATACGCCCGAGGTCATTGAAATGGGGAGCGTCTGCCTGATCATCATGGCGGTCATCACCTATATGCAGACGGCGCAGGTCATCTGCTCGGGCTGTCTGCGCGGGGCAGGCGATACCAGATATACGGCTGTGATCTCTCTGATCGCCATCGGCATCATCCGTCCGGTGGGCGGGTACCTGCTCAGCTATACCGCAGGCCTTGGGCTCTACGGCGCCTGGCTGGGCATCCTGATCGACCAGAGCATGAGACTGATCCTAAGCTCCCGCCGTGTCAAACAAGGCAAATGGCTGGAGATCCAATTATAAATTATGCGGGCATCCGCGGAAATGAGGAACAATATGACGGTACAGGAACGCTATGAATACTGGCTGACGAGCCCGGCATTCGACGAAGCGACCAGGGAAGAACTGAGAGCCATCAAGGACGATCCGAACGCGATCGCGGAACGCTTTACCGGCGATCTGGAATTCGGCACCGGCGGTCTGCGCGGCGTGATCGGCGCCGGCACAAACCGGATGAATGTCTATACGGTCCGCAAGGCCACGCAGGGCATCGCGAACTACATTCTGCAGAAAGGTACGGAGAAGAAGGGGGTCGCCATTTCCTATGACAGCCGCCGCATGTCTCCCGAATTTGCCGATGAGACCGCTCGCTGCTTCTGCGCGAACGGGATCCCGGTCTATATCTTCCCGGTGCTGCACCCCACGCCAATGCTGAGTTTTGCCGTGCGTGACCTGGGCTGCACCGCGGGCGTCAACATCACCGCCAGCCACAACCCGCCGGAATATAACGGCTACAAGCTCTACTGGCAGGACGGCGCGCAGGTGACCGTCCCGGACGATGAACTGATCATCGCCGAGGTCAACAAGATCACCGACTATGCCGAGCCGAAGACCATGAGCCGTCAGGACGCCATGGCTGCGGGACTGTATCGCTATATCGGCAGCGACCTGGACGAACGCTATTACGAGAACGTCAAGCAGTGGATCAAGCGCCCTGACGTGATCGCGAAGGAAGCAAAGACCATCACGGTCGCCTATACGCCGCTGCACGGCACCGGCTTCGTGCCCACCATGCATATGCTGAAGGAACTGGGCTTTACCGCGTATGCGGTGCCCGAACAGTCCGAACCGGACGGCGAGTTCCCGACCGTCGGCTATCCGAATCCGGAAGATGCGAAGGCTATGAAGATGGCGCTTGAACTGGGCGAAAAGGTCGGAGCGGACCTTGTGCTTGCGAACGACCCGGATGCGGACCGCATCGGCTCTTATGTAAGAGATGCCGAGGGCAATCTGCAGCGCCTGACCGGCAACATGATGGGCGTCCTGCTGGCCAATTATGAGATCGAGAGCGCAAAGGAGATCCGCGGCCTCCGTCCCGACAGCACCGTCATTTCCACCATCGTCTCCACGAATATGACCGGCGCCATTACGCGCAAATACGGGGTGAACTATTACGAGACCCTGACCGGCTTCAAGCACATCTGCGGCAAGATGCGCGAACTGGAGGAGACCGCCTCCATGGACTTCCTCTTCGGTTTTGAAGAAAGCTATGGCTGCCTGGTGGGCACCTACGCCCGCGACAAGGACGGCATCATGGCGGTGACGGCGCTTGCGGAAGCGGCCTGCTATTATAAGACGTTAGGCAAGACCCTGTGGGATGTGCTGCAGGATCTGTACAAGGAGGTCGGTTACTACCGCGATATCAACATCTCCCGGACCTTCAAGGGCCTGGAAGGCGCAGCGAAGATCAAGGGCATCATGAAGATGCTGAGAGAGGATGCGCCGAAGGAAATGGGCGGACTGCCGGTCATCGGTCTGCGCGATTATCAGGAGCATACCACGCAGAACTTCCTGACGGGCGAAAAGGGCGTGACCACCCTGCCTACCTCGAACGTGCTGTACTTTGAGCTGACGGACGACGCCTGGGTGTGCGTGCGGCCTTCCGGCACCGAACCGAAGATCAAGCTCTACTGCGGCATCTGCGGCAAAGACAAGGCCGATGCCGACGAGAAGGAACGCGTGATGATCGAAAAACTGAACGCCTTCATGGATCAGTTTGAGTAAGAAAACAACAGAAAAGCCGGGCAGCCGGACGAAACCTTTCTCAGAGGCGAAAAAGCCTCTTCGAAAGCTTTGTCGGGCCTGCCCGGCTTTTTTTTGCTGTGCTCGTCACCCTGCTCCGAAAAAAATGTCCTCGTTCCGCAGCGCGGGATCGGCCACGTGATCGTTGACCGAATTTGCATGCTTCGACAAATCGCCGCAGACGGCTTCGCTGATGCCCTGCTCCTGCAGTTCTTCGATCACGGCGGAGGCGATGTTTTCGATCGTGGCATATTTTTCCATCATGTCGCCTGCGCCGCTGCCGCCGCCGATGAGACCGGCGAGGGCGCTCTCAAGGCCGGAGAGCTTCGGAAGGTCCCGCATGGCGCGGAGCTGCCACTTGTAATAGGGCATGAATCTGCGGTTCAGAAGAAAAACCGCATGGATCGCCGCCTGCGCAAAGCTGATTGCGGAAAGCTGGGCCGCGCCTTCCTCACCGTGGTCAAGGCAGCGCAGATAATTGTACTGGCCTGCTTGTGCCATGGTGGCGAGCTCACCGGTAAGCTTCTTCAGGCGCACGTCCTCTGGCATCCGGCGGAGGGCTTCCCGCCTGGCACTGAAGACGCCGGAATCATCCCGCCAGATCTCACCGTTTACTGCTTCCAGAAGGCTTTGCTCAGGCACGCGGAACCAGTCATAGCCGCGCAGGATCCCCTCGGCATTTCCGGTCTTTGCCAGGAAGAACTCACTCATCCGGATCACGCCGTGGCGGCTTCCGCCGGCAGGAAAGATGAGGCTTTTTTTCACACCCATGAACTCCTTCGGGAGCTTTGCGTAGGCGCGCTCCAGCCGGAAGGCGGTCTGGCGGTCGATCACGTCCTCGCCGGGCAGAAAGAGGCAGAAGCCCGCTTCAAAATCGTGGTCCTGCGAGACCTCATCGTCGAAGCCAAGGCATTCGCTCCCGCTTCCGCAGAGACCTGCGGCGATCAGTCCTTCGATCTCCGGGAACTGCTCATGCAGCATGGGAGCGCCGTATTCTTCATAATATCTTCTTGCCAGTTCAAGTCCCTGCATAGATCTTTTCTGCGGCTTCCCGCAGCTCCTTTGCTGTCATGAACCATCCGTAAAAATCAAAGCCCGGCGCGCAGCTTTTGCAGACGAAGGCATAGTAGCCGTTCCGCGGCAGGCTCTCGGTCTTGAGGAGCGCTTCCGCCGTTTCCAGCATTTCATTTACATCGGCATTTTCGTCCTGCTCGTAGATCAGATCGGCCAGGTTCAGCCAGGTGATGGCCTGTTCCAGTTCGCTGCCGGGAACTTTTTTCATGGTTTCGAGCGCCTTCCGGTAGTAAGATTCTGCCTCGGGGTAACGCTTAAGGTCGGCCAGGGCAAGGGCCATGTTGTTGTACAGTCCGCCCAGGCGCCCGTCGCTTTCCGGAAGCTCCTTTTCATAGAGGGCGCGGGCCTTTTCAAACCAGGGCAGGGCTTCATCCGCATGACCGAAGCTCTTACAGACGGTAGCGGCATTCACATAGGTAGTCCCGGCGATAATGTTTTCCGTCATGCCGAGCTCATCCAGAAGACGCAGGGCCTCGCTCATGGCCTCGCGGGCCTGTTCCTCGCGGGAGGATTTGCGGTAGTAGCCCATCATCTCGTTGCGGATAGCCAGCTCGCCGCGCCTGTCGCGGCCGGCCTGTGCCTCGGCAAGCCAGTATTTCAGGTGACGCTCGGCCCCCGGCCAGTCGTTTCTGCCCAGGTATTCGTCCAGCTTTTCAATAACGCGGCCAAGCGGAACGCTGAAGGCGGGACGGTCTGCGCTGCGGTCCATATCCAGAAGGCAGCGCGGCTCTTCATAATCTTCTTTTGACAGCATAGTATCTCCTTAAAACTTTCCCCCACTTCCAGGGGAAGGTTTTCCCTCGGTTTCCGGAGAGATTATTGTATCAGTATCCTCAGAACGGGTGTGACAACAAACATGGCGAGAGTGGTCCAGACGATGCCCTGGGAGGCGAATTTCTCGCCTTCTTCTCCGCCGTATTGTGAGCCGAGCACTACGGCCATGGTCGGGGCAGGCATCGCGGCGACGATCATGGTCGTCTGCGGGCCGAGGCCTTGCATGCCGAGGATCTTGAAAATGAGGAAGAAAATGCCCGGCGCCAGAACGAAGCGCATGAGCATCAGGAGCGCCGTGGCTTTGTCCATGACCAGAGATTTCAGGCCGAGTTCGTAGATGATGAAGCCGGTCATCATAATGGCGAGCGGCGTGACCATGCTGCTGAGATGGCGGATGAAGCTGGAGGCAAAAGAGGGCAGCTGAATATCAAGCAGGACCAGAACAAGGCCGATGGATACACCGATCACGGGCGGCGAGAGAAGAACCTTCAGCAGGAGCTTCCCGAACCGCTCTTTTTCATAGTCAAAGGACCAGCGGACGGCAATGACGCTGACGAGCCAGATGGAGAAGGAATTCAAAACGTAGAAGACCATCACATAAGGCGCGGAGGCGTCGCCGAAGAGCTCGCGGCAGATGGCGAGCCCGATGAAGATCGCGTTGGAGTTTGCTCCCATGTGGATGAAGAGCCCCGTCCGGTTCTTCGGGACGCGGAACAGCTTGCAGATCAGGAAGGCAAGCACGTTGCTGAGCGCCATGGCTGCGAGCGAGATCAGCAGATAAATGCCGTACTGGCTGATCGTTTCACGCGTCAGATTGGTGATGATGCCATTGATGCAGTTGAAGGGAACAAGCAGGCTCATCAGCAGCTTGCTGATGAAGGCTTTGGATCTCTTGTCCATCAGGCCTTTCGCACCGAGGAGGTATCCGGTCACGGTCAGCAGCAGGATCACGCTGACCGAAGACAGCGCCTGCAGAAAAACTTCTTTCATAATGATTCAGCTCCTGTACAAGTGTCTCTCATCCGGCGCGGCACGTCAGGCTCCGCCCCGCCGGGGGAAGATCCGATGATCTTATGATTATTCGAGAATAAAGCACATCTCCACCGGATTGTGGTCGGAATACGCAAAGCCGGTATCGACCACGCCGGCGCTCACGACGCTCACATTGTCCGAAACCAGAAAGCCGTCCACGGTGAGCACATACTGCCCCTCGTGGTAGGCGGAGTCGGCGTTGCGGCAGCTGGGCACGGGAGAGGCCGCATCAAAGGGCGCAACAAGGGAGAGATTGACCTTGTCAAATGTGCCTTCGGGAATCGGCTGGCCCCAGTTGTAATCCGCAGCTTCCACATGGAAGATCTCTTTGGAATTGCCCAGCAGATCCTTGTTGAAATCGCCGCCGGCTATGCAGTAATTGCCTTTCTCATACTCAGCCTGCATATCGGCAAGCAGGAGATTCAGCTGCTCGGTCGCGATGGTCCCGTCCGAAGTATAGGCGGACAGATGCAGGTTGTAAAGGACAAGAGTTTTTCCGTTTTCGACCGGGATATACTGTCGCGAGTAGCAGCGGTCAAGATCAAGAAGCTTGGTAAAGCCGCTCTCAACAGGAAGCTCCACACGCATGCCTTCCGTGATCTTAGCCCGCGAGAAGGTCATCAGGCAGGACTTTGACGCCCCGTGAGGCTGATAGAAAGGATAGAAGAGGAAGGGCGAATCATAGTTCTGCGCCCAGGTATAGCAAAGGGACGGGAGAGCGGAGGTCAGAACTTCCCGCTCGTCCACGTGATAGCTGCGGGTGGCATCCATATCCACTTCCTGGATCAGATAGAAATTGCAGTTCTGCGATGCCAGCAGTCTGCCGATCTCATTCAGGTTCGTGTTAAGCCTATCTTTCGACCAGGCCCAGGATTCGTGCCCGCCGTCCATAAAGAAGCCATAGTCCGATTCGTAGGCACCGAAGCCGATATTCCAGCTGGTCACGGTCAGCTCGGTGTTCCGGGGGACCGAAGCGGTGACGGCGTTATTCCCTGCCGCGTTTTCGGCAGAGAGCGCCTGATCCCCGATCCGGTGATAGCTGATAAACACGTAGGCCAGATAGCCGACGGCGATCAGGACCAGCGCAAGCAGCACCCACAGGACGCTGCGAAAGACCCTTTTCCCGGGGGATAAATGTTTTTTTTCCATATTGACCTGCCTCCTGTGCGGAAATCAATGATCTCGCGCCGCATCCATTGTAGCGGGAAGGCGGAAAAATTGCAAGGGAAAGCGCTCCGCCGGCTTTAGCTTCGGAAACAAGCGCGCTGCCCGGGGACATCATCCCCGTTCCGAAAAATATTAAAGAAAAAAAGAATAATATGCAGGGCTTTGGGGATTTACTGTTCTAAAAAGAATTGGAAATCTGAATAAATCATACTTGCATTTTTTTTAAAAAAAATATAGAATAAAATATCCGAATTAATGGAGTAACTGGCGCAGGCATCTTCCCGGCGCCGGCGCCAAACAAACTAAGGAGGAAATTGTATGAAGAAACTGTTGGCACTTGTGTGCGCACTGGCCATGGCTCTTTCTCTGGCCGCCTGCGGCGGACAGCCTGAACAGAGCACGGCTGCGCCCACCAAGGAAGAGACCACAACCAAGGCTCCCGTTGAGTCTACTCCGGCCGCAACCGAACCGGCGACCACGGTAGCTCCCGAGCCGGAAAAGCCCGCGGATTACGTGTACAAGGATTCTGTAACCACGCTGTCCACGAACTGGAACCCTCACACCTATCAGACCACGGACGAGTCCTATCCGACCGACTTCCTGTACATGGGTCTTTATTCCTTCTTCTTCAACGATGAATCTCATCCGCTGGAAGGCAAGGAACCCTTCGAAGGCTATGTCATCGTTCCGGAAATGGCTGCTGAGATGCCCGTCGATGTGACCGCCGAGGTCAAGGCTGCCCGTCCCGAATTCAACATCCCTGCCGATGCGACCGAAGGCTATGCCTACAAGATCGCCCTGAACAAGGATGCGAAATGGTCCGACGGCACCGCGATCAACGCGGACACCTACGTGGAATCCATGAAGCGTCTGCTTGATCCGAAGCTCCTCAACTACCGCGCCACCGACTACTATGCGGGTGACCTGTGCATCGCTGGTGCCGAGAACTTCGCCCTGCAGGGCCAGAAGGAATACACCGCGATCGGCGTCACGACCACTGAGTTCCTGGAAAAGGGCGGCAAGGTCGAAGACCTGTATGTTGACGCTTACGATTTCTGGAATGCCGATGCCAGCTATACCGATGCTGACGGCAACAGCCTGCCTCAGTACGTCTCCGTTCTGGATGAGACCGTTTACGGCGAGAACGTTGACGACGCGTTCAGCGGCAAGGAACTGTACGATTCTTATCTTGGCGCTGGCGCCGATTATGAGTCTTATTCCCCTGATGAACTGTACACCATCACCGGCGAATATGCCACCGGCCTTGACTATGACAAGACCGTCGGCTGCTACAAGACCGGCGACTATGAGATCACCCTCGTGTTCGGCAAGTCCCTTGCTGGCTTCAACCTTCTGTACAACCTGTCCGGCAACTGGATCGTCAAGGTCGACCTGTACGACAAGTGCCTGACCGAAAAGGAAGGCGTCTGGACCAACACCTACTGCACCAGCCTTGAGACCTCCGTCTCCTACGGCCCTTACGTCATGACCGACTACCAGGCTGACAAGCACATGCGTTTCGAAAAGAACGAAAACTGGTACGGCTGGACTGACGGCAAGCACACCTATGTCGATCCGGAAGACGGTGAGACCTACACCATGTATCAGACCACCGCGATCGATACCCAGGTCGTGGAAGAAGCTGCAACCCGCAAGCTGATGTTCCTGAAGGGCCAGCTGATGGGCTACGGCCTGCAGTCGGAAGACTTCGATACCTACCGCAGCTCCGACTACTGCTACGCCACCCCCGGCTCCACCATTTTCTTCCTGATCCTGAACGGTCACAAGAAAGCCATCGAACAGCGTGAAGCTTCCGAAGGTTTCGATACCGCCAAGTACGATCTGCAGACCCTGACCGTGCTGAACTTCCGCAAGGCTGTCGCCGTCACCTACGACAAAGACCTCTTTGCGGCTACCGTTTCCCCGGCCCGTTCCGGCGGCTTCGGCATCATAGGCATCTCCTATCTGTACGATCCTGAATCCGGTTCCCGCTATCGCGACACCGACCAGGCCAAGAAGGCTCTGTGCGAATTCTATTCCGTCGACACGACCAAGTTCGCCAGCCTTGACGATGCTGTAGATTCCATTACCGGTTATGACCCTGAG
>Ga0129307_1002754_pt1 | contig 12809 bp, 9 predicted proteins | sample P1105metagenome_FD_94437 | JGI IMG/M metagenome (GOLD analysis project Ga0129307, IMG submission 94437) | Capybara group fecal microbial communities from Wisconsin, USA - P1105 metagenome | ecosystem: Host-associated > Mammals > Digestive system > Large intestine > Fecal | place: USA: Wisconsin... | reverse complement strand
TCTTCCATCCGTATTTTTTCGCATGCTCCTTGAATGCGTTTCTCAGTCCGTTGTTGGCCGACACCCCTCCTGCGAGCGCCACATGCTTGACCCCCGTCTGCTTGACGGCGAGGCGCAATTTTTTCATGAGAATATCGACAATGGTGTATTCGAGACTTGCCGCAAGGTCGGCCTTGTGGTTCTCCACGAAGTCGGGCTCCTCGGCCACCCATTCCCTAAGACTGTACAAGAACGACGTCTTCAGTCCGCTGAAGCTGTAGTCAAGCCCCTTGATATGCGGCTGTGCGAAGGTGTAAGCCTTGGGGTTTCCCTGCCTTGCAAGGCGGTCGATGATGGGACCTCCCGGATATCCGAGTCCCATGACCTTGGAGCACTTGTCGATGGCCTCTCCCGCCGCGTCGTCGATGGTCTGCCCCAGGACATCCATTTTGTCGTATGCGTTGACCATGACGATTTGGGAGTTTCCCCCACTGACGAGCAAGCAGATGAAAGGCAAGGGCGGTGCCGAGCAGTCGTCGTCGCTCTCCTTGATGAAATGCGCCATGACATGCCCTTGCAAGTGGTTGACGTCGATGAGCGGTATGCCCAACGCCCTCGCCATCCCCTTGGCGAAATTGACGCCGACGAGCAGCGAGCCCATGAGGCCCGGCCCCCTTGTGAACGCGATGGCCGACAGTTGCTCCTTGCCGACCCCGGCCCTTTTGAGCGCCTGGTCCACCACCGGCACGATGTTCTGTTGGTGCGCCCTTGAAGCCAGTTCGGGCACCACCCCTCCATAGTCCCTGTGCACGTCCTGAGAAGCCGTGACGTTGCTCAGCAACACGCCATCGCGCAACACGGCAGCCGACGTGTCGTCGCAACTGCTCTCAATGCCGAGAATATAAATATTTTTTTCGCTCATTCCAGCCCATTAATAAGTGAGTATTTCCACGCCATGCTCCGTCATGAGGAGCGTGTGCTCCCATTGTGCACTGGGCAGTTCGTCGTCAGAGATGACCTCCCATCCGTACGGGTCCTCCTCATCGATGAAGACCTTCCACGAGCCCATGTTGATCATGGGTTCGATGGTGAACACCATTCCCGGCACGAGCAGCATGCCATGGCCCTTTTTCCCGAAATGAGGCACCTCCGGGTTGTCGTGGAATTTCATCCCCACCCCGTGTCCGCAGAGGTCCCTCACCACACCGTAATGATACCTCTTGCAATGCTTCTCAATGGCGTATCCGATGTCACCCACGAATCCGTAAGGTTTAGCGGCCTCCATGCCTATTTCGAGACACTCCTTCGCCACCCTGACCAGTTGTTCCTTTTCCGGCGACGTCTTTCCAATGATGAACATCCTCGATGCGTCGGCATAATACCCGTCGAGGATGGTGGTGAAATCCACGTTGATGATGTCCCCCTCCTCGAGGATGTCCTCCTCCTTGGGTATTCCATGGCACACCACCTCGTTGATGCTCGTGCACACGCATTTGGGAAAACCCTCGTAGCCCAAGCATGCCGGCGTAGCCCCGTGGCTTGTGCAGTAATCCATGCAAATCTTGTCTATTTCGAGCGTGTTCATGCCCGCATGGATTTGCCTCTGCACCTCGTCGAGGACGCCCGTGTTGACCACTCCGCTTCTCCTGATGCCCTCTATCTCCTCCGGGGTCCTGATGAGATCCCTTGACGGCACCTCCTTCCCCTTGTTTTCCCAGTAAAGCACCTTTTTGTCCATGTCGGAGAGCGGTTGCCCCGGCAGGATGCTCCATCTTTTTTTTCTCTTGTTGGCCATGGCCAGTGATTATATTAGTTTTTTCTTGCATCACCCCTCGGCAAGGCCGTAGGAGTTGGCATCGATATATTTGTAGATTTCCTTTGTCCAGTCCTTTCCGTTGACCGGGCAATAAGTGGCGATTCCCAGTTCGCTTGCAGCAGCGACGTTCCTTGGCCCGTCATCCACGAAGAGCGTCTCCCCGGGCAGCAACCCCTCCTTGCGCAGCACGTTTTTGAAGAAAGCCAGGTCGGGCTTCATCGCGCCCTCCCTGTAACTGGCATATACATTATCGAAATAATCCCCCACGGGATGCCCATCTCCGTCGAAATCCTGACTTTCCGCCCATTCCATCATGAACGGGTTGGTGTTGGAAAGGAGAATGAGTTTGAAGCCCTGTTCCCGCAACTGTTGCAGCGCCTTGAGGTTCCTCCTTGGCACCTCCTTCCTGTAAGCGAGCCACGCCTCCGAACAATCCTTGTAGGAGAGTTGCTTGCCACAAAGCGTGCTGAGTTGCTCCACAAACTGCTGTGCGCCAATCCTCCCCATTTCCAGTTCCCCGAAAATCCCTCCCTGGGTGTAAGGGTCGAGTTGGCTTTCGGCATCCTTCAGTCCGAGAGCCTTGAATTTTCTCACAGCCTGTTGGTGGTCGAGCGTGACGACAACCCCGCCGAAGTCAAAGACGATGTTTTTTATCATAAAGTTTTGAGGTTTGAGATTTGAGAATTGAGATGAAATGACAAGCTATTTACTAACCCTATCGTGTAAGTGTCACGTCGCTTGCGACAATCATTCTTCAACTTCAGTATCTTATTGTGGGAAGAGGCGTGGTTTCCTTTTCCTTGCCTCCTCGATGGAGAGCAACTGCTTTTGATTGCTGTCATAGTCCTCCCTCAGTCGCCGATACTCCTCCGTGAGTTGCTCCTTGAAGTCGTCGCTCACCTTCTTGTCGAGCAATTTGGCTGCAGCCAATGCGTTTTGCGATGCATCCTTCATCCACACGATGGGGCCTCCATAGACCGGCGCGATTTTGAGTGCCACGTGCAGTTGGCTGGTGGTGGCCCCCCCGATCATGATGGGGATGTCGAGCCCCGCCTTGCGCAACTCATTGGCCACGTTGACCATCTCTTCGAGGCTTGGCGTGATGAGTCCGCTCAGTCCGATGAGGTCCACCTTTTCCTCGATGGCCTTCTTGACGATTTGGTTTGCCGGCACCATGACCCCCATGTCCACCACGTCGTAGTTGTTGCATGCCATGACGACGGCGACGATGTTTTTCCCGATGTCGTGCACGTCCCCCTTTACGGTGGCGAGGAGAATTTTCCCAGCCTTCGCCGCGCCACCCTTCCGCTGAGCCTCGATGTGAGGTTGCAAGATGGCCACGGCCTGCTTCATGGTCCGTGCGGTCTTCACCACTTGCGGCAGGAACATCTTCCCTTGTCCGAACAGTTCACCCACGAGCCCCATTCCCTCCATGAGCGGCCCTTCGATGATGTCCACCGCGCGGGGATATTTTTCCAGAGCCTCCTCCAGGTCTTGCTGCAGGTAATCGCCTACGCCCTTTCTCAACGCCTGCCTGAGCCGCTCGTCCACGTCGGCTTGTCTCCATTCCTCCGTGTCTTGCATGGCTTTAGCCTGCATATTGGCACCGGCCTCGGCCTTCATGGCATCAGCTTTCTCCTTGATGTCGGCGGCAAGTGCCACGAGCCTGGCCGACGGTTGTTCGGTGCGGCAGAGGATGGCATCCTCGATGATGTCGAGTTGTTCGGCGGGCAAGTCGTTGTATGTCACCTTGGCAGCGGGGTTGACGATGCCGAAGTCCATACCATTGGCGATGGCGTGGTAGAGGAAGACAGCGTGCATGGCCTCGCGAATGAAATTATTACCCCTGAAGGCGAAGGAGAGGTTGCTCACCCCCCCGCTGATATGCGCCCCCCTGAGGTGCTTCTTGATCCAGGCGCAAGTGCGTATGAAGTCAGCGGCGTAAGCGTCGTGCTCCTCCATTCCCGTGGCGATGGCGAGGACGTTAGGGTCGATGATGATGTCGAGCGGCGGCATGCCAGCCTGGTTGACGAGCAAGTCGTATGCCCTTTTAGCAATGGCCGTCCTTCGCTCGAAGGTGGTAGCCTGCCCTTGCTCGTCGAAACACATGACGACGGCGGCCGCCCCGAAGCGCCGAATGACGCCGGCCTTCTTCAGGAAGACCTCCTCGCCCTCCTTGAGCGAGATGGAGTTGACGATGGCCTTGCCCTGCACACATTTGAGAGCCTCGACGACGACCTCCCAGTCCGACGAGTCAATCATCACCGGCACACGAGCGATGTCTGGCTCGGCAGCGATGATGTTGAGGAAGGTTTTCATCTCGTGCTTGGCGTCGAGCAGTGCGTCGTCCATGTTGACATCGATGACAAGAGCCCCGTCGGCCACCTGCTTCCTTGCGATGGCCACAGCCTCGTCGTATTTTTTCTCATTGATGAGTCGGAGGAATTTCCGTGAACCAGCCACGTTGCATCGCTCTCCCACGTTGACGAAGCCCACCTCCGGGGTGACGAGGAGCGGCTCCAGACCGCTGAGTTGCATGAAAGAGGATTTTGCCACCGGCGTTCTCGGCGTCTTACCCTTTGCCATTTGGGCGAACATGCTGATGAAATGCTCGTCGGTGCCGCAGCATCCGCCAATGATGTTTACCAGCTTCTCATCGACGAGTTGCTCCATGAGCGGTGTCATGGTCTCCGCCGTCTCGTCGTAAAGCCCCATGGAGTTGGGCAGTCCAGCATTGGGGTAAGCCGCAACGAAGCACGGTGCCTTTGCCGCCAAGTCGCGCAGGAAAGGCCTCATCTGTGCCGCCCCGAAGGAGCAATTGAGGCCAACCGCGAAGATGTCAAGGCTGGAGATGGTGGCGAGGAAGGCCTCGAGGGTCTGTCCGCTGAGCGTCCTTCCGGCGAGGTCGCTGATGGTGACGGAGAGCATGACGGGCAGTTTTCTCCCCCTTCTCTCCATGGCTTGGTTGGCGGCGTCGATGGCCGCCTTTGCATTGAGGGTGTCGAAAATGGTCTCGATGAGGAAGAGGTCGATGCCCCCCTCGATGAGCGCATCCGCCTCCTCGAAATATGCATTCAGGAGTTGGTCGTAGGTGACAGCCCTTGCCCCCGGGTCGGAGACATCGGGACTCATGGAGCAAGCCTTGTTGGTGGGTCCCATGGAGCCAGCCACCCATCTTGGATGCTCAGCCGTGGCGTATTTGCCCACTGCGCGCCTTGCCAGTCGCACCCCTTCGAGAGCCATGAGGCGTGCCTGGTCCTCGAGATGGTAGTCGGCTTGCGAGATGCTCTGCGAACTGAAAGTATAGGTGGTGATGATGTCGGCCCCGGCGGCGAGATACTTGCAATGGATGTCGTGTATGACGTCGGGGCGTGTGATGTTGAGCACGTCGTTGTTGCCCGCCATCACGGCATGGATGTTTCTGAAGCGATACCCATGGAAGTCCTCCTCCTTGAGGCGGTATTTCTGAATGCGTGTGCCCATGGCCCCGTCGAGGATGACGACGCGGCGCCGGAGGGTCTGCTCCAAAGTAGGTGTCGATTGTTGTGTTGTGTCAGGTGTCATCAATACACTTTCTTGGCTCTGTCCATTTCTCTTCGGTCTTCCTTCTCTTTGAGGGTCTGGCGCTTGTCGTAAAGTTTCTTTCCCCTTGCGAGTGCGATGTCCATCTTCGCCCGCCCCTTCTCATCGATGAAGACGAGCGTGGGGATGATGGTGAAGCCCGGCTGCTTGGTGGCGTCCTGCAACCTGTGTATCTCTCTCTTGTTGAGGAGCAACTTTCGGTCGCGCCTCATCTCATGGTTGGAATAGGAGCCATAAAAGTATGGGGCCACGCTCATTCCCTTCACCCACATCTCTCCATTGATGATGGTGCAATAGGTGTCCACCAGTGAGGCCTTTCCCAGCCTGATGGACTTGATTTCGGTGCCGGTGAGCACGATGCCGGCGGTGTATTCCTCCACGAGGAAATACTCGAACGATGCCTTTTTGTTCTTTATCTGCACCGGACTTTTCTTCCTTAGCAGTTGCTGTTCCTTATTCATCTTAATGCTTGTACAATGTTACGGCAGGTGTTGTCCTGCTACTTCACGATGTTGGCGAAACGGTCGATGTGCTCGTCGATGTAGCAAGCCACGGCGCCCGTCCACTCCTCCTCGTTTTCCACGAACTCGTCGTCGAAGTCGTCGAATTCCGGCAATTGCTCGAAAAGAGCCATGAACTCCTCGTCGGTGCAATCTCGCTCTATCTCCTCATGGTGATGCGAATAGGGTTTGTGTGCCTTGTTGACGAGCGAAGCAAGGGCGTCGAGCCCCCAATTCCTCATCATTTTGGAGAAGGGGTTTTTGAAGATGAAAGGCCCGTAGCCGTTGTGTATGAGTTGGACGAAGCCACCGTCCATCACCTCGTCGCGCAAGATGACGTAAGCCAGCAGCGTCACCTGGTCGGCATTGAGCAACGCCATGGTGTTTGCGTCGAGCTTTCCTCCCACGCTGTCGTATATGGCATTGACAAAAACGCCAACGAAGGCATCCATGCCTTCTTCGGCCGCCTTCACCAGTTCGCTCTCCTTTACAAAAACCTCGCTCATGATGATTTGAATGTCTTTTTGGGGTGCAAAGTTACAAATAAAAATGCAATCTGCTGCAAAAGTGAGGGAAAATCGTGATGAAAGAGGGAAAAAGGTGAGGGGTGCGAATGAACGCTCTTTCCCTTGTGTGCATGATGGTGAGAAAAAGGCATGGAAAATTGCAAATAAATTTGGCGTTTCAAGTTAAAATGACTACCTTTGCGCTCGTAAACGTGAATTAACACTATCACATCATTTCAAAAATACAAAACAAACAATCAACATGACTTATTCCAATGAAGTCAACAACATGTGTGTTGTTGTGAAAGGTCCCCACCACGGACCCGCCCCCATCCCCGAAGAGGGCAAATGGATTCAAGCAAAGGAGATCAAGGACATCTCCGGCTATACGCACGGTGTGGGTTGGTGTGCTCCCCAGCAGGGTGCATGCAAGCTCTCCCTGAACATCAAGGAAGGCATCATCGAGGAGTGCTTGGTGGAGACCATCGGCTGCACCGGCATGACCCACTCCGCCGCCATGGCTTCCGAGATTCTCCCCGGCAAGACGATTTTGGAAGCTCTGAACACCGACTTGGTTTGCGACGCCATCAACACTGCCATGCGCGAGCTGTTCCTGCAGGTGGTCTATGGCCGCACCCAGAGTGCCTTCTCCGAGGACGGCCTGGTGATTGGCGCCGGCCTGGAGGACTTGGGCAAGGGCCTTCGCAGCCAGACGGGCACGCTCTATGGCACCAAGGCCAAAGGCACCCGCTATCTGGAGCTCACCGAGGGCTACATCACCAAGATGTTCCTTGACGCGGACTCCCAGGTTTGTGGCTACGAGTATGTACACCTCGGCAAGATGATGGAAGCCATCAAGAACGGCATGGACGCCAACGAGGCAGTGAAGAAATTCACCGGCAGCTATGGCCGCACGAAGGCCGAGCAGGGTGTAGTGAAGACGATTGACCCACGTAAAGAATAAAGGAGGAAGAAACCATGATAAGAGAAGTGAAATTCGAGAGTCAAGAGCGTCGCATCGACCAGGTCATCGCCGCTCTGAATGCCAACGGCATCCAGTCCATCGAAGAGGCCAACGCCATCTGCGAGGAAGCCGGTGTGGACCCCTACCAGATTTGCGAGGACACCCAGGGCATCTGCTTTGAGAATGCGAAATGGGCCTACGTATGCGGTGCAGCCATCGCCATCAAGAAGGGTGTGAAGAATGCCGCAGAGGCCGCCGAAGCCATCGGCATCGGCCTTCAGAGTTTCTGCATCCCCGGCTCCGTTGCCGACGACCGCAAGGTGGGCATCGGCCACGGCAACCTGGCCGCCCGTCTTCTCCGCGAGGAGACCGAGTGCTTCGCCTTCCTTGCCGGCCACGAGTCATTCGCAGCCGCCGAGGGCGCCATCAAGATTGCCGAGATGGCCAACAAGGTTCGCAAGAAGCCGCTTCGCACCATCCTCAACGGCCTTGGCAAGGACGCAGCCATGATCATCAGCCGCATCAACGGCTTCACCTACGTGCAGACAAAATTCGACTACTACACTGGCAAGTTGGAGATTGTGCAGAAGAAGGCCTACAGCGACGGCCCACGTGCAAAGGTGAACTGCTATGGCGCCGACGACGTGCGCGAGGGTGTTGCCATCCTGTGGCACGAGAACGTTGACGTGTCGATTACCGGCAACTCCACCAACCCCACCCGCTTCCAGCACCCGGTGGCCGGCACCTACAAGAAGGAGCGCGTGCTTGCCGGCAAGCCTTACTTCTCCGTAGCCTCCGGTGGTGGTACGGGCCGTACCCTCCACCCGGACAACATGGCTGCCGGTCCCGCCTCCTACGGTATGACCGACACGCTGGGCCGTATGCACAGCGACGCACAGTTTGCTGGTTCGTCGTCAGTGCCCGCCCACGTTGAGATGATGGGCTTCCTGGGCATGGGCAACAACCCGATGGTGGGTGCCACCGTGGCCGTGGCCGTCACCGTGGACATGGCCCTGAACAAGAAATAAGCCAATAACACAGATACTTATACCAAGCCGCTCTCTTTTCAAAAGGGAGCGGTTTGATGTTTTTCTCCACATTTTCTATCACGAATTTGAGAATTAAAGAACCAACGGTCGACGTACGAAGTGGAAGTCAATTTTCTTTCTGATGGAATTTATAGGAATTTGAGATGGCAGGCAAGCCATTTTCTTACTCAATCGTATAAGGTTCACGTCGACTGCGACGATAATAATCCTGCATTTTTTTGAAAGTGCAGTATTTTTGAAAGAAATTCTTGAGTAATACCAGCGAAAAAGACAGAAGCAAGATGAATTCTGTCCTATAGATAAAACAGTTCGCCAGCATTGCATCTTCCGTATGTACCTCGTCGCCAAAAGGAAAGAGCAAAAGAACAACTCCTTGGTAAGGCTTTTGCCCTTGCAGGGCGACATTTACACTCATTCTTTTTTACCCAGGGTGCTACCCTGGGCTAATATCTTATTGGCCTTACAGGCCGCTGTGATATCTCATTGCATATCGCCTAATGCTGCTGTAGGGACCGGCTTTAGGTAGTCGTAAGGCCAAGAAGCCGTGTGTCAAACATTCGTCCTAACGGACGAGCGGATGGACATAAAGTCCACCCCTACAGCAACCCCGTCCTCTTGGAGTTATTGGCAATCGCTTGCGGAAAGAAGCGGAGAAACATGTCTCTCAATACATCCTCGGGGGTCGGTAATGGATTTCGTAAATCTTGTCGAAATACTTGTCCCAGTTTGACTTTCCCTCCCCGATTTTGAATCCATAGAAGCGGGTGCCAGTCTTCTGGTAATCCTTGAAACGACGCATCAGATCCTCGGTGGTACGGGGAATGAGGAAGTCGGTAATCCACAGCACGTCGGCATTCATGTAGCGGTCATCGCCATTGTCCAAGAGGGCGAAGGCCATGTTGAGCATCTTCTGGGCATCCGTGCCTCCTCCAAGGAAAGGGAAATAACCCTTCTCGAAGTTCTCGTTGTCCTCGGGCCTTATGCCCATCCTCTCCAAGGCCTTTTGCTTGCGCCGTGAGCGCAGTTCGATGGGACGGACGCCCACGGAGAAGTCGATGAGGAAACAGTCGCGCTTCAGTTGCTCGGCTGTCTGTTCCAACTTGGAGAGCAGCGATGCCTCAATCTTCTGCGGCACGCCATACATGCTCGCCGACGAATCGACACATACAATCATCGGGCCTCGTCGAGAGGCGTTTTCCGTGCGGAGCTTCCGCGACGGTTTGGTGATTTCCGACTTGTATCTGAAGACCTGCAAGCGACTGGTAACCCATTTTTTCAAGAAGAGTCCTTCCAAGTCAGCATCCGTATATTGCGCCATCTCCGCCGGCATGAGCGCATTGAGGTCACGTCCTATGGTCACTCCCTCGATGTCACTTCCCGCGGAATGGTCGAGTTTGTGCTTGAAGCCCGTCTGCACCGTCAGTCGGCTTTTCCCCTCCTCGTCCGGCAGTCGTCCCATCTTCCTGACCACCTCGCCAATCTGCGGATATTTGTTTTGGATGCGCACGATGTGGAGTTTCTTCTCAAACTCCGATTCCACCCATTGCCCATCCATCATGTTCCATGCCTGCAACGCCTCCGTTTCCGTCATGCCCTGACTGCGTATTTGCTGACCCAGTTTCTCGAAGACCCGGTTGAAGCCACCACCTCCCCCACTCTCTTTCGCCTTGATTTTCCTGTCCACCTCCTTGCGCACCCGCTCATCGATGGCGGCCATCCACTCATGCTGGAGTTTTTCCCAGTTCTCCGGTTTCGTCCATCCATCATGCTTGAACTGTTTTTTCATGTAGTCGATGTCGAAGCCATCGTCACGGTGTTTCTCGTCGATGGCAGCGAGCAGCGACTGCCAGTTGTCCTGTTTCTTTTGCATCGACCACTCCGTCACCTTCCCTGCCTCCTTTCGCTCGGTGAAGAAGCGCTGGTTGACGAAGCCCTCCGCATGGAGACATTCTGCGACGAAGCGTCCCACCGTCTCGTAGAAGACCTGCCCCGTCAGTTTGCTTGACAGCACGGCAGACTGTATGACCGGGTCGCTCATCAACCGTCCCAAATAGCGGAGGACGGGGTCGGCATACATCTCCCATGAAAATTCCACGGCGACATCCCTCTCCACGTCCAAGACATCGCCTATCTCCACAAATCTCCTGATGAAGCGCAGATAGTCGCCAATCGGCAACCGCTTTCGTCGGACTTTCTCCATGAGGACATCCTGGGTGTCCTTGTCGCCATAGGTGATCATGCCATGCCAGGTGATTATTCCTCCTCCAATTTCAGCACTTCATAGCGCATCTTGGCCAGTTCCTGATACATCGTCTGTGCATACGCCTCGACGGTCTTCTTGTCAGTCGGTGAGACAAACATGTTGTCTTTCACCTCCTCGACACGTTTTCCGATGCGGTCGGCAAGGAACTCTATTTCCAAGAAATAATTGCGGTCGGTGACCACCCCCTTCGGGTCGGGCAGGACTTGCTGCTCGCCAGGTTGCAGTTTCTCTATCTTGAAATACACGCCGTCGATGTAGATGCCATCCTTGTCGCGTGTGAGCAAGACGGTCCTCGCCCCTTTCGGCGTGTCTGCTCCGTCATAGGAGCGGATGATGGAGCGTTGCGGGTTTTTCGGGTCTTTGTAGATGCATCCCAACTGCCCTGCATTTTCTCTCGTCCTCCCTTTCATGTTTTGGTAATCACCAAGGATGACGTAGGTGTTTCCCGTGTCATGGTCGAGGAGATGGTAATAGAACGAGTCGAAAATTTTCTTGTCGCCGTCGTTCTTCTCGATTTGCTTGCGTGCCTTGAAAGTGGCGCGGTGCTGTCGATAGACCCGGATGTCGTTCTCCAAGTCGAGTTTCATCTTGGCAAGCCTTGCCGAGAACACACCCACCAAAGCCCCAATGACGATGTCCCTAACGCCCTCCGCCTCCTCCGGCTCCTGCCAGAGGCAGTGGTAGATGGGCAGCATGTCGGCAAGGGCCACCTCCGTCCTGTCGTGCATGAAAGCCGATGTCTTCAGCAGCCTCACGATGTTCTTCCATCGCCTGTCGCTGACATAGACGTTGTGACGCTCGTCGCTGTTTCCCACCGGCACATTTCCCAGCGCCCTTCGGATGACGTTGATGCATTTCAGCACATCTTCGCTCACGGCGACCTGTCCTATTTGTTCTGTCCACGACCGATATTCCTCCTCTGCAATCTGCACCCCCTCCGGCACGGTGACCTCCTTTTCCGAGGCATCGTCCAGCAGCATGGCGTTGAAATGGCTCTCCTGCTTGATGTTGGAGCATTCCATGCGAATGATGAAGCGGTCCCAGAGTGCTTCCAGCCCCTCCCCCTGTGCAGGCAGTTCGTTGCTCGCCGAGACCAAGAGTTTCAACGGGATTTGCATCTCCGTGTCACCGTTTCGGAACCGCTTCTCGTTGATGACAGTCAGCAGCGTGTTTTGTATGGCCGGTCCCGCCTTCCATATCTCATCGAGGAACACCACGTCCGCCGTGGGGAGGTAGCCGTCGATGTTGCGCTCATATCTGTCCTTGTCCTTCAACTTGCTGATGCTCACCGGTCCGAATATCTCGTCGGGCGTACTGAAACGCGACATGAGGTATTCAAACGAGCGCCCCCCCTTGAATGCCGACTTCAACCTACGCGCCACCATCGACTTGGCCACTCCCGGAGGGCCGAGAAGGATGATGCTCTCGCCAGCCAGGGCAGCCAAGAGCGACATCGCCAACTCCGTCTCTTTCTCGTAAATTCCCTTGTTGATCTCCCGAAGGAGGGCTTGTATTCTCTCTTTCATATAAAGGAGAAAGTCATGTTGCTGTAACCGCCCATCCGGAACCATTCATCAGGGGAATCGCCAGGTGCATTCGTCACTTCCTTGTACTCCCCTTCGCGAGGGATGTCTTCACCATCAATCTTGAAGCCCATCATTCTCTTCTCTGTGCTGACTACTCGCTTGTTCGTGGCATCCCACGACCGTTCAATGAAACATACAGGATTCTTGGTAGTCACGCATGCCTCATTGCCTTCAAGATCCACTGTCAAATCATTTGAGAAGTCTGCGGTGAAGATGCCAGAGGGGTTTTTGCCTCCCCATCCGCTGGTAAACGTACCTGAAATGTTTTCCAAATCTATGCCGATGGTGGAACCAGTGAGGTCGCCGGTCACGGTGATGACATTGCCAGTCTTCAGGAACACGTTGCTGGCCGAGCCGGAGGTTCTCTTGTTGCCAGTCACCTTGACAGCACCCTGCATGTTCAGCGTTCCTCCGTTCCAAATGCCTCCGCCGTTGCTGTCGGCTGTATTGTCCTGTATGGTGCAGCCGTCGATGGTCATAACTGTATTGCCTATAGCATTGGCCAATGCGCCGGCACCCGTGTCACCCACGTTGCCGGTAAAGGTGCAGTTTTTCAAGGAGGCC
>Ga0129307_1002753_pt1 | contig 12811 bp, 9 predicted proteins | sample P1105metagenome_FD_94437 | JGI IMG/M metagenome (GOLD analysis project Ga0129307, IMG submission 94437) | Capybara group fecal microbial communities from Wisconsin, USA - P1105 metagenome | ecosystem: Host-associated > Mammals > Digestive system > Large intestine > Fecal | place: USA: Wisconsin... | reverse complement strand
CGAGGCAACAGCCGAAGAGAAGACCGAGGAGAACAAGGAGAAATAACCCCTTCGACTGACTTCGCAAAAAATCCCACTTCCAGGCATTGGAAGTGGGATTTTTCTTTCTTTATGTAATTCCTAAAGACAAGAATAAACAACAACATACCATCGCTGGACAACATACCACTCCCCTCTCCCCTCGGGGGTGAGGCTATGTCAAGAGGCCGGGGGTGAGGCTTTGTTCTGAGGACCAACAGATAAAGTTGGCCAAAAGTGCATATTTTTGCGAGAAATCTTCGTAATTCGTTGTTATTTTCAAGAAAAAGCACTATTTTTGCATTGAATATTACTGAATGATGGCAACAACGAGGATAAGCAATGTAAGGCCTGAGATTCTGAGATGGGCAATCCAGAGGGCTGGCTATAACGAGGAGAGTGCTGTTGATGCGTTCCCCAAGCTAAAGGATTGGCTGTCTGGAGAGAAAGTGCCTACTATTTGTCAATTGCAGACCTTTGCTTCTAAGTTCTTCGTGCCATTCGGCTATCTGTTCTTGCAACAGATACCTACTGAGACCATTCCCTTTCCTATGTTTAGGGGCGAGGTAGGGCAAAGCAGCCATTTCGACTTGAATGTCTATGATACGGTGATGAATGTACAGAGCCGGCAGGACTGGCTGGAAGACTATCTTCTTGACAACGAGATTGATACTTGCCAGTTGGTAGGTTCTGTCGAGATATCTACTCCTATTGGAGAAACAGTAGCACGTCTGCGTAAGGCCCTTCAATTGGAACCGCGTTGGGCATTTGGATTGCTAAAAGTTGAGATGTCTCTGAGCATTTTGACGCAGAGACTGGAAGATGCGGGGATATTCTCGGCTTTCAATGGTGTAGTGGGCAACAATACCCATCGTGCTCTTAAAGTCAGCGAGTGTCGCGGCTTTGCACTTGTCAATAAGACTGCACCTTATATATTTGTGAATAGTGCAGACAGCAAATATGCTCAAATGTTTACGCTGATACATGAGACGGCGCACATCATGTTAGGTGTCAGTGCTGGTCATGCAGGTGACGGCTTTATTGGTCACGATATAGTAGAGAACTTTTGCGACAGGGTGGCTGCAGAGTTCCTTGTGCCTGCCGAAGTTATCCGTAAAGTTTGGAATGGTGACATTAAATGGGCTTCTCACAAATTCAAGGTCAGTGAGATTGTCGTAGCTCGACGAGCATATGACTTACGGCTGCTGAGTGATGATGCTTACAAGACATTCTGGCTGGAATATAATAAGCGTCCTGTAAGCGCAAAGAAAGAAAGTAGTGGAGGAAGCTTTTATCTTACCAGCGTTAAACGAGTGGGAAAGTTGTTCGCTATCCATGTGCGCAATGCCGTCAATAACCGTCAATTAAGCTATACTGATGCCTATCGTCTGACAGGTTTATACGGCAACACCTATCAACATTTTATGACTTACAACATCTGATATGGCATATATCTTTGACACCAACATATTCATCCGCTCCAAGAACGAGATGCCAATGGACATTTGGCCTACTTTTTGGCAAAGATTCAAGGAAATGGTGAACTCTGGGCAGATATTCACAAGTGTGATGGTGAAAGACGAGATAGATAAAGGTAAAGACGAGTTGACTGAATGGGTAAAGAACAATGCACCCAAATCGTTCTTTCTCTCTTTGGATGCTGATGTTATGAATCATTATACCGCTACTCAGAACTGGGCAAGGTCAAATCCTTTATACAATCAGCAGGCTTTAAATACCTTTGCTAATGTGGCAGACGCTTTCCTTGTTGCTACTGCTGCAGCCAAGCAGATGACGCTTGTGACATACGAAGCCTCTAGTCCTTTCAGCAAGAAGCGCGTCATGATTCCCGATGCTTGTAATGCCTTAGGTGTTCGCTATTGTGACCTGAACACCGTACTGAAGGAAATGGGAATCAAGATTTGATTGTCAAACATCATCAGAAATAGGACGTAACCTTATACGCACCTTCCTGGCAACCCGCAAGGCGCATCAGGTGAACCCACGCCTCTACCTGAACAGCATCATCGCCGACATGCCCTACAAGACCAAGGCTCCTGAGAATGAACTCTTGGAAATGCTGCCACACAAGTGGAAACTTAGACATCCCGAAGCCATCATCAAAAAAGAGGAACAATAGACAGGTACCACACCATAGCAACAGCAGCTACATCCACACCATGGTTGTAGCTGCTGTTGCTATATGTCGCCAATATTAGTACCTGTACTTCATCGAATGCTTATCTTTGGTCAAACTGGATGCTCTTAAACGACACATTCCAATCTGAAAAGTCGGGGACATAAACATCAGGAAGAAGCCAAACCTCCTTCTCTGGACATGTCGCTTTCAACTTGATATCCTCTATGTCATCAGGGTTAGGCAATATAGGCATTATGTCTTCATCAGATATAGACAAAATACTGCGAATACGCTTGAAAAACTTAATTTCAGAATATTCGACCTTATTATCCGCCATAATAGTTTCAACTGCAATCCTAATAACCTGGAGCTGTTCATCCTTAGACAATTCTGCTTCAGATAAATCAGATAAATAAGAATTAAGGAAACTTCCTCCTTGCTCGTTTATCTCATTTACATAACCATTTAAAATGCCTTCAACATCCATACCTTTATAGAGTTCGTCTATTTCTGACATTTTCTTGACAAAAGCAATTTCTTCAGGAGCTATATCTCCATCGCAAGCCATACAGCAAAACTCTGTCTTCAAATATAATTCTTTCTTTAACATAATTAATATATTAATTAAATCCTATTCTTGGTTTATCTTTCTTAACTGGTTTCCCCTCCATTTTGGCTTTGATAATCTCATATCGATCTAAATCTTGCAAAGACAAAGATGGCTTTGTCAAAGCAATGGTTTCTTTTAGCAAGCTCATGGTTATCTTGCTACGACTTTCATATGCCTTTCTCGAAGCATCATCTACAATGAGTTTGATATCGGCAGATACATAATTTTCTGTCAGATCGGCCAATTCATCATAGTCTATTCCGAAATCATAGGGCCGTTGCAATAGATACAATTTGAAGATTGCGATGCGGGCTTCCTTGTCAGGAGGACCAATGTAATATTTCCTATCCAATCGTCCAGCTCGAAGAATAGCGGGATCTATCATATCGGGGTAGTTAGTAGCCCCTACAATAAACACCCCCTTTTCTCCAGTCCTATCCATTTGTGCTAACATTTCATTAACTGCGCTTGTAGACATTTCGTGAATGTTGCCCTGTCTGTTAGGCACCAATTCATTTATCTCATCAATAAATATAATTGTTGGTGCTTTCTCTTCAGCTTCTTTGAACATATTGGAAATATTCTCTTGGGTAGCATTCATCCATTTGCTTTTAAGTGCAGCAGGTGTGATGCACATATAGTTAAAACCGACCTCCTCTGCAAAATGTTTAGCAAAGAATGTCTTTCCGCAGCCCGGAGGCCCATATAAAAGCATGCCATTGGGAATGGATATACCATAAGCCTTACAACCTTCAGGGTCTTGGAGGACATTTATCACATCTTTGCGCATTTTCTCCTTCAGTTTCTGCATACCTGCTATAGCAGAAAAACCTTCTCCCTTTTTAGTTGGCTTGGATATTTTTTTCTTATCCTCAACATTGTCTGATAAAATCCTTCGCTTTGTAGATTGCTTATCAACCTTTATCTCGCCATCTATCGCTTTGATGAATTCATCTGATGTTTGGAATCGATCTTCCAAATCATAACTCATAGCTTTGTACATAGTATTGATAAGCTGTTCATCCAACTCGAAAACTTTTCGATTTGGTATTTCAAGTTCCCTGTCTCTAGCCTCTAGCACATAATCCACTCTGTCCTTGCGACTTGCACGAGAAACATCAATGAACCAAGGGAGTTTACCAAACAGACAATGATACATCAATACACCTACAGAAAAAAGGTCAGATTGAATGCAACAGGTTCCGTTGAACCTTTCTGGAGCCATATAGAACAGATTAAGTTCGTCAATGTTAGGTTTGAAAGGTGGCAGGTTGAGTAAACGTGCATGACCGAAGTCTATCAACTTCAGGTCACTTATTCCACCGAGGAAATTGAGCATTGTATTCTGAATGGTCACTTCGTTATGAATAACAGGCACATCCAAAGAATGCAAATACCCCAATGCTTTAAGTAGGGCCTTGGCAACCTCCTTTGTATAATAAACACTGAGGTTTCCATCACGACCTATTTTCTTTGCAAGCGTCTCTCCGCTTATGAAGTCCATGACAACATAAGCATATTGCTGGCCACCCATTATCAACTGGCCGTTATCTACATAATTGCACAAGTTGTGATGATGGACCTTCTTCATAATTTCCACCTCTATCACTCGACCCTGATCATCCAATTGGTCACACTTTAATCTGTCATAACTAATCAACTTCAAAAATTTTGTTTTTCCCGAAGCATCCTTGACACGATAGGTCTCCGCATAAGTACCTTGTTTATGCGGAAACACTACCGTGTAGGATTCTATATTATTTCCTTTTTTAAAGAACATACTATATAGACATTGAATAAGAACTTTACTTATGCGAAAACCATATGAGTACCTATGTTATAAAGAATAGACATATAATTTAGTCTTCAACATCTGGCCCATCATCATCTGGGTCTTTTCCTGTAGACGTAGGATCCAGTTCCACAAGAGCAACTATTATCGGATGAAGCTTTTCAACAGATGGTTGATCATTTATTATTGAAACAGCCTGATTTATAAGCTGTTTAGCATAAACTTTGTCTTTCCATGGAATCATATTGAAACGTTTACTCCAATCATACACCCATGCCATATAGTGTTGCACCCTTGCCAATTCGAAGAATAATGCAGATATTTGTTCTAAAAGGCCACGACCGGAAATGACATCTTTCGAACAGATAATAGTATCAGCTTGACTTCTTAGCTGCTCTACGATTATTCCTGTTTTTTCGTTTCCAAAGTCGTCTTGGGCACGTTCAAGCTTGCTAAACCCATCACGTATTTCCTTTTCAAGTCTTGCCCATTCTGTTCTAGAGTCAACATCTTCTATATCACGCAGAACTTCTTTTAAGTGCTGAAGAACTTGTTTGGGCTGTGCAGCAGTTTTTAACTCTTCATCAACCTTGTCTAATTCCTTTTGCAATAGAGTAGTATCAATCCCTTCGTTCAATAGTTTTTTGATACTTTTTTTGCCACCCTGCAATTCTGTGCGCACCCACGACAATGCCTCCTCATCGGACCAACGATGTCCAAGATCAAAGTTTTTCACAATAGTAACATCTTGTTCTGGAAAATAGACTTCCATTTTCCATTCTCCAAGAGACTCTGCATGAATAGTGATATCCATCTGTGCCCCTTCTGGAAGAAGCACATCGAAATCATCATCTCCAGTAAGGACAACATCTGTAACATACTCGAACAATGCAGCAGTCATAGGCTCTGCAGTTTCTGATTGATATACAGGTATAATCAATCTGTCTTCAGAAACGCCTGGGCGGAGTTGCTGGCGCGAATGGAGTTTGTTGAGAACACCTACCGCACCTTTCATTGGCTTATCCTTTTCTAATCCCTTTGCAATTCTAAAAAGGCCACGTTCCTTTGTAGCATTCCATACAGAGATGCCTATGTTATAGGCTAAAGAGGCTGTAGGGATACCGCCAGGAAGAATGGTAAAGTCGCTTGGAAATACTTTTATCTTATTTCCATTTTTATCATAGCCATTAATTTTGAATATACTCGGCTTGTTTTGAAGCAAGTACACCTCAACAACTGTGCCATTTGTATCTACAGAGAATTTGTCACTTTGAAATGCTCCATCATTTCTTACAAATTCAATGATAATTGAAGAAGGTGGATTAGCATTCTTTTCCTTATCAACACTTATACTAACCCATTGTGATTTTTCCACAGAAGATGCATCATAACCTAAATCAAGAATTACAGTTTCTTCTTTCATAATCTTCTCTAATTCTCCCTTGTCTATAGTACGGTCTATTGAAGAAGCATAAAGTGCTGCACCTCGAGCTACAGCGGTCATGGGGTTAACACTTGTATCAACATTGGGAGTAATTTGCTCTTTGAGCATTTCACGTATGATAGGAGAATAAGTTGGGCCTCCTACCAAAATAAGAGATGTGATGCTACTTCCTGTCAATCCTTTATCTTTAAGCAATTTCTTACAATAATCAACAGCCCTTTGATAGTCATCTTTCAAAGCTTCAAACAAATCTTCTTTTGTCACAGTTATCTCCAAATCTATCTCGTTCCCGTTATCATCATTTCCAAGATTAAGGTTCCTGTCATAAGTAGAATAGTCTGTACTATCATCAAAAGACAACGCGATTCTGATTTCCTCAGCCGGGCCTTTAAGAGCATCAAGTAGTGCAAGTTTTTTCCATTCTGTATTTTCAAATGAAGTCAAGTCATAATCCTCCTTCAGTTTGGGTATCAGAATTTTGTTTACCACATCTGCATCTAGATTCTTGCCTCCAAGAAACTGATCGCCTTCAGTGCCAAATACTTTGCTTATTCCATCTTCGATACGCAACAATGCAGCATCGAATGTACCACCACCAAAGTCAAATACCAACCATATGCCATCTTTCTGATCGGTTGAAAGTCCATATGCCATAGCTGCGGCAATTGGCTCCTGTAATAGTTCACATTTCTTGAAACCAGCTAATTTTGCAGCACGCATTGTCGCTTCATTTTGTATAGCCGTGAACTTTGCAGGTACAGTAATCACAACGGAATCAACAGATTCATCATTAATATAACTTTTAAGGGTCTTAAGAACTTCTGCGGAAAGCTCTTCCGGAGTAAAAAAGTCTTTGGGCATGTTCTCATTGGAATATTTTTTATCATTGCCCATTTCCCTCTTAAACTCTATATATCCGAAAGTCTTGGGAGTTGTTCCTCTTGCTAAAGCCATAATTGCATCTGCATCTATTCGGGCTTTTGCTTGCGTACCCACACTAATGGAACAATCACCTCTCCTATTCCTGGAGAAATACACACACGAAGGAGTGGTATCAGAATTTGTTCCCTTGCTCTTGATAACCGACTCACCATTTTCCATTCTTGCAATGGCAGAGTTGGTTGTACCCAAATCAATGCCATAATCTATTTTCAGTCTTGCCATAACTGTATATGATTAAATATTTTGACTAACTACTATTTCTGCTTCTTGTATCATTACCCCTTGATAGTTCACCTGCATTTTCACCATGCCCGAAATCACGCGTGATCCTTCTGGTAGATTAAAATCGGGTACAAATCGTGCCTTGAATGGCATCCCCTCGTTATATTCCTGACCTATCAAATTTATTATCTCATAACCGTTTGCCTTCACATTATTTCTCATTCTCTCCAAGGCTTGGACTAATTGTTTATAGCCTCGAACATTCTTGTCCATTTTTGACAGATTTGTTTCAATCTTGGCAATTTCATCAGTTATCTTTAAAATTAAGGAATGATCGGGTCTTACTTCTTGAGGCTTTGATGCAAATTGTTGTATTTGCTTGTCTAATACTTCAACCAATTTTTCATCAAGTTTAATTGATTCTTCTTGCAATTTATTCTGTGCCTCTTGAAGTTTGGTTTGTGCGGTTTTTACTTCCTCAATTGTTGATGTTCCCTTAGAAATGCGTTTACGAAGAAGGTAAACAGCAAGGCCAATTAAGGCAAGTAAAAAACATACAGAAATGAATCCCCATGTTATTCTTTGGCCAAGAATTGATTTGTTCTGTTCTATATCACCTTTCGTCTCCTTTATCTGTCCTTCTATACGCTTTATTTTATTATCATAGCTTGACGATAAAATCTTTATATCATCAGCTTGTTCTCTTGTCAACGATTTAAGACTATCGATATCTAGTTGCATGGAATGACTCATGCGAGCCATCTCATCGACGATGGTATTCAATTTGGCATTTTCTTGTTTCAATGCCGTCATCTCTTTCTCTACTTGCTGAAAATTTTTAACTGCATTTTGGGCATACGTTTGCAGAAGAGAAAAACCGGAAATAAGCACTAAGAATAAAAACCTTCTCATATTCAAAATATAAAACATAAAGTTGCACATAAAATGATGAAAATCGTAATACCAACCATACAACCACTGCCACTGCCAACTCCATTTCCTGAGCCACCAGAGGTAGCAGAGATCGACACACCAGCTTTATCGCACAATTCCTTCAGTCTATTGCGATTAGGAGTGTAACGATTGGTTTTGAATGCGGGCTCCATATCAAAATCATCCATTAACATAGTCGCTTTCCAAGCCTGTCTTAAGACACCATGATAGACTTCAACCTGCTGATTGTGTTCACGTACCCATGCATTATAAACTTTATTCGCTTCACCAGATAAACCTGTATAATCTTGAATGGTAGCAAGCATGGCATCGGGATGGCTTCTTAAATAATCCTCATAACTTCCAATACCATTTTGTGATTGATTCACTTCTTCTATCACATTATGTAATGCCGCAGTGACAATTAGAGAAGAAAGTTTTAGATAGTAACTATTGGAAACTCCTACCTTTTCTTTTATAGATATAAGATTGGATTTAACATTTTTGAGCAAATTAATAGCATGACTGATTTTGTCTGGCAATTTATTGTATTTATCCAATTCATCCTTTATAGCCTTATCCTCTGCATAAATCTCTTTAGGAGGTAATTGTGCTATTATTTTTGTAAGGATATCTACGTTCTCTTTACATCTGTCTTTAGCTATCTGTCCAACAACTATAGACTGAGCATATTTTTGTAAAACCATTGCCTTATGGGCACAGTCCTCGTCATCTGAGCTGTTATAATAATCTATACCGCATTGAAGAATTTCCAGTCCCAATTTGTCTGCTATCATTTGGTATTGAAGATCACCCGATGGTAGAAGTGCTTTTAATTCCTTCAGCGATTGCTTGGTATCATTAATGAGCTTCGTTCCTGCTTGAAGTCTGGCAACAGAATCATTTTTACCCCTGGAAGATTTTGCGATAGCGATAGCTTTGTGTAATTCATCAATGATGGGCTTTATCGAGACAGATGCTAGATGTTTTCGCCAATTTGGATCTGAAACAAAAGGTAACAGTTTCTTCGCAGCAAGTTCCTCGGATAACTGATCAATGAAATTGTAGCCTAATTTAGAAGCATCAAAAGAGATATCGTTCCCTAGAATCAATTCAACAAACTGCGTTGAAAAAGTTCCATATAATTGTTCCGCAGTAGAAATCGCATCACGATAATCCTGTTTGATAAGATAACACACCACAAGATTATGCAGCGTGGAAACATCCTTTTTCTTCTGCCAGATAGTGATAGCTTCATCAAGATTGCCAGAAGTAAGATGATTGATAGCTATCTGGTCAAATTTAGAAGCATTAACAAACCAGAACTGAGCATATTTCACCTGCTCATTTGGTAGTGCCAACTGAGCATCTGCATAAGCTACACTGTCTGAAGTCCTTTTTACTTCTGACATCATAGGATTCAAATCCAAAGGAAATGAGATAGACTTTTTTACCTTTAAAAATGCATTCATCTTCCCTTGGTTGGCAGCCCTTTCCCTCATAGAGGCATTAGCTGTCACGCCTAGCACTCTGTAAGGATTCTCTTTAATTATAGATAGTATTGCCATTTTCTGTTATACGTTATTCATAACTAATTAATTATATTTTACCTTTCCACCAACAGCCAGACCAACACCTCCCCAAGCCTTGTCTCGATAGGCGACCAAGCCCTTTTTACACAGCAAGGGAGTTCCCTTATTCTATTTTTGTCTATGACGATTGGTGGTCTTTATCGAGCCTAAATCTGTCTCTTTTTAAGAGACTGATATTTGGTCACAAAGATAATCATTTTTCTTCAAAAAACGACATGTTGTAAAGGAAATTTTTCATTTGCTAAGATGTTTTTTGAATCTGTTTAGCAATGTGAAATACAAATTTCTTATAAAATACTGAGGTTTAAGTGCTTCCCATCCCCCACACATCTCTTAAAAAGAGATTGAGAAATTTGCTAAACAACAGCCAAGTTTCCCCCACCCTCCTCCTTAATCCTACAGAAGGTCGTTCTATATAATCATTCTATAATAGGATGGATATTTTATACTCAAATGAGTATATGGGGGGCTTAACTAACGAATGAATCAGACCAAAAAGCATAATAAGAAGATTTCGTTGCCCTCTTGGCTTTAGGAATTACATAAAGTAAATTCCCTACGTGTGGAACGGCTTCTTGCCGTTAGGAATTACATAAAGTAAATTCCCTACGTGTGCACCAACATCTTGCCGTTAGGATTTACATATAGTAAATACCCTACGTGAGGCTAAAAATCATAAGAGGGGTTGTTTTGGTGCTTGCGTAGGTTGGCGGTGTCCGTATATTGCACCTGCACCAAGTAGCCTTCGGGGGTGCTCTCGTCTTTGCCCACGAAGAGGCCGACATCGCCTATCACCACCCTTTGCTCAGACAATATGGAATAGCCGTAGGAATCATGTCCGTATTGAATGCTTTTGGTTGACAGCAACGTGCCGTATTTTTTCTGGAGCTGGCTGTTGAAGTCATTGAATACCGCCTCGCATGCCTCCTCACCTTGGCAGGTGATGACGGCTTGCGCCTGATAAACCAAGTTGGACGTTTCGTCGTAGAAGACAAGCAACTGTGCGTCGTGACCTGCATAGAAGCCCTTGAAAGCCCTTATACCCTTGGGCAGCAGGGCGTTGCCATCTTGGTCATAGGTGCAGCCCTTTTCCGTCAGTGCCTCCTGGAACTGACGGATGTTACCGTCCAGCGGAATGCCCAAGAATCTCACATGTTCTGTCTGTGCCATTGTTGCAAGGGCAAACAGTAAGAGCAACAAGGTAAGTGTCTTTTTCTTCATAGCTGATTCATTTCTCCTTATTTGGTAGTTGCAAAGTTACAAATTCTTTTTGATATTCCTATTTCTTCAAGTAAAATCCGCACATGCGCACCAGCCTCTTGGCGTTAGGAATTACATAAAGTAAATTCCCTACGTGCGCACCGGCCTCTTGGCGTTAGGAATTACATAAAGTAATTACATAAAGTAAATTCCCTACGTGTGCACCGGCATCTTGGCGTTAGGAATTACATAAAATAAATTCCCTACGTGTGCACCGGCATCTTGGCGTTAGGAATTACATAAAGTAAATTCCCTACGTGTGCACCGACATCTTGGCGTTAGGAATTACATAAAGTAAATTCCCTACGTGTGCACCGGCCTCTTGGTGTTAGGAATTACATAAAGTAAATTCCCTACATGCGCACCAGCCTCTTGGCGTTAGGAATTACATAAAGTAAATTCCCTACGTGTGCACCGGCATCTTGGAACGGCTTCATTTTGTTAGAATGTTTTTATTTCTTTTTTTTCCATGCCTTGGCATTTTTTCTTAAGCATCCGCGTTTCCAAACTGACAAGATTTTTTATTCCTTTTTATTCTTTTTATCCAGCGAAGCGATTTTTTCTTCTTTCCTTTTTTTCATCACTCGCACCTCCGCACCATCCTTTATTATGAGAAACTGTTTTCATCGTCCCCCGAATGAAGATGATGTGTGCACAAATGCTTGACAACAAGAAGAAAAAAAACCGCTAAGACGCTAATAAAAACGATAAAAAGGATAAAAATAATTTTACAAGCCAATGAGTGACTATTCAGTTCACCACGGGATTGCTCCCCAGCGAAACAAGGAATTACAGGTATGTAATATAGGAGCGAATATTTTTTTAACACGAATTTCCACGAATTAATCAAAAATTTTTTGCATAACACAAGCCAACCGAGTGAGTGACTATTCAGCGAATATTTTTTAACACAAATTTCCACGAATTAATCAAAATTTTTTTGCATAACACAAGCCAACCGAGTGAGTGACTATTCAGCGAATATTTTTTTAACACGAATTTCCACGAATTAATCAAAAATTTTCGACCTGTACGGATGAAAGAAAGGGCAAAAGAATGGTGTTTTGGTAAAGCTTTTGCCCTTTCAGGGCGACAGACGCACATCACGGATTCCCAGGGCGTTGCCCTGGGCTGATATCTCATTGGCCTTACAGGCCGTCCTACATAATTAATCCAACCGTACAGGTTGAAAATTTTCGACCTGTCCGGTTGAAAGGAAGGGCAAAAGAATGGTGTTTTGGTAAAGCTTTTGCCCTTTCAGGGCGACAGTTGCACATCACGGATTCCCAGGGCGTTGCCCTGGGCTGATATCTCGTTGGCCTTACAGGCCGTCCTACATAATTAATCCAATCGCAGGTCGGTAAATTCCCTACGTGGGTAACGGCTTCTTGGTGTTATGAAATAGACAAAAGCGGGGGGATAACTTCAATTCATACAACAAACTGGGCATTTCATACAAGATGGCCAAAAACATTTGGTGCGAGATGGAAAACCGTCGTATATTTGCATCGTCAATCAGACAACATAGAGATTTTAATTTGTTTTACTAACTAAAAAAAGGAGAAAAGATTATGAAAAAGTTTATGATGATCATGGTAGCAGTTGCAGCAGTTGCTTTCACCGCATGCACGACGTCCAACAACGAGGAGCAGAAAGCCAAGACAGAAGTGACCACCAACGAGCAGAAGGTGGACGAGAATGCCACCGAGACCACCGAGCAGGACAGCGCAAAGGCTGAGGCTGCCACCACCGAGGAGAATACCGAGGCAACAGCCGAAGAGAAGACCGAGGAGAACAAGGAGAAATAACCCCTTCGACTGACTTCGCAAAAAATCCCACTTCCAGGCATTGGAAGTGG
>Ga0129307_1002751_pt1 | contig 12820 bp, 11 predicted proteins | sample P1105metagenome_FD_94437 | JGI IMG/M metagenome (GOLD analysis project Ga0129307, IMG submission 94437) | Capybara group fecal microbial communities from Wisconsin, USA - P1105 metagenome | ecosystem: Host-associated > Mammals > Digestive system > Large intestine > Fecal | place: USA: Wisconsin... | reverse complement strand
CCTCGGTACTCTTACAGAAGTTTTTACACGTGTCTATTGAGGAAAACCCTTTTGAAAAAGGGTTCTTCCTCAAACTCCTTTCCTAAAACTTTCAGTATTAATTTTTCCCCTGAGAGGGCGCTCACAGTAATACTACTGGTTTTCACATCTTTCGTGGAGCGCCCTCTCAGGGGAAAAATTCTATTAAAAGTCTTTGGAAGGGGGTACGGGGCCGACTCCCCACAGTGTGGGGAGATGTCAGCATAGCTGACAGAGGGGACGGCCTCCGTCAGAGGGAACCTTTCCTCAGAAAGGTTTTCCCCCGATAAATGCGTATAAAGCTTCTATATGAGTACCGAGGTTAACGTGTCAGGGGCATATTCTTATTATCAGCGGCATCATTTTATCAGGCCGTTAGTGATATCGCTCCACAGCTGATGGTCGATATCGCTGTGCTCATATCTGAACCAGTCGCTGAGGTAGCCTGCCTGATTGTTGACCTTGATGACTGCGGTAACATCGTGGCTTGTGCCGTGAGTATTGTTATCCGTTATCCATAGCTGCATAGTCTCGATATCCTTGTCATATCCGGGGAAGGATTCCACGCCATCGGTATCTATCTCGTAGAAGATAGTATTTTCCGTACCGTTGATAATGGCAAGATCGGGGTAATACTGCACCTTTGAGACCTCCTCCACAAGCTCGTTCACGGATGTGCAGTTTGAGAAAAAGATCTCCGCTTCATAGAGAGTGAGCCTGTGCGATGATTCGGGGAGCTTGCCGCTGAGTACCATTTCGGCTCTCGGGCAGGTCGCTCCGTTGAATGCTTTCAGCGCTTCGAGGTCTTCCTCACTGGTTATCATCCGTGTATCGTATCCGAATTTGTAACTGCCAAGATCGCTGTAGCCGTAGGAATCGTTTCTCAGCGACGGCCAGAGATAGCCTTTTTTGAGGGTGATGATGCCCATATTGTAAAGCATTCCCTTCAGAATAACAGATTCATCCCTGATATTGGGAGAGCCCATGATGATGTATTCACGGCTTCCGTTCATGCGTGTGATGCTCTCCTCGCTCTCATTGATAACGATCTTATCCGTACCGTCGCTGTTGAGCCAGTATTCGGTGATATTTCCGCTGTTGTCCGCAAAATCGGGGACACTGAACGCACTGCTGATAAACTCGGTTATCTCATCATAAGAAAAACTTTTTATAGCAGTGACTGCTATTTCTAAAACGGAAGGTCTCGGAGTATCGGCAGGTATTTCGCCTCTGATGATCTTTTCCTCCCTTACGAAAGTGCCTGATGCCGCCTTTCCCCTTGCTATGACCTCAGCGAGGCGCTTATCCGTTTCATTTTCAGGCTGTGATGTGACCTGAGCGGCAGTGCTTTCAGCCTTTGCCTGAGTTGCTGACGGAGCGGATGTTCTTACGGACTGTACCGCAGATGTGGCATCAGCTGAGTTTCCGCCTGCCGTGCCTGTGACCGTACCGCTTACTGAATCGGTGACGTTCCTGCTGACGGAAGTTGTCTTTGCCGCAGCAGATGAAACTTCCGTTTTACTTGTAGTAATACCTGTGATATCTGTTGATGTGACTGTAGTAGTAACAGCTGTTTCTGTGAAGAATACGGGCTGTTCCGTATCAGGCTTAGGCTGCGGGGCTTTCATATTTGTAAGGCCATAGATAAATATCCCCATAGCCGCAGCACAGACAGCTGTAAGGCCTGCGATCCTGAAAAAATTTCCTTTTCTTGCGGGTTCAGCGGAGAAAGTCTCCGAAAATCCGTCTTCGGCCGAATAATTCTTTATCCTTGAAACGCACCTTTCGTACATCCTGCGGCTTGTTTTCTCGTCGACGGCTCTGTAATTTGCAGCAATTTTATCGACAGTACGGCTATCGGCATTATGGAGAATCTCATTAAGTTCAATATTCTTTTTCATACTTATCCTCCCTTATAATGTAATATCCAGTTCGGTGAGAATCTTTTTCAGACGCTTTACCGCCCTGCTGCACCGACTTCTTACTGTGACAGGGTTCATTTTCATGACCCTTGCTATAGCTGTGGAATTCCTGTCGAAGAAATATTTCTGAATGAGTATCTCGGAATCGGGAGGTCCCATCTCCTCGATCTTTTCCATTATTATCCTTGCGATATCCGCATTTTCGACATTGGAAGCCACATTTTCATCAGAAACAAACTCATTTATCGGTGAATCATCAACAGACAATGTCCTCGCCGTCTTTCTGCTGATCGCCCTGCTGATATCGATGGCACGATGTTTTGCGAGAGTACCGATATATGCTTTCAGCGAGCCGCCGTTATCATGATCGTAGTTCATCATAGTATCGCTCATGACATCGACCACGCAATCCTCGATATCACGGCTGCTTGCCGTGTTTCTCAGGATATTGTAGGCAATGGTATAAACGTAATTATGATACTCATCGAACAGCATCCTGAAGCCCTGTTCAGGGTCAGAAGCCATCTTTGCAGCGATCTCACTGTCAGTCATCGAGCTGTCTCCTTTCCGAAAGAATATGCGCATTTCTTCTTTCATTATACACATACGTCGGAGATATGTCAACTGTTGCACATCCCGAAAAAAAGCCGCATTTCATACCGCACACTTCATCAGCTTGTACCAAAAGCTGATTTTTTCTGCCATTTTTCGCCATAATAGTCTTATCGCCACAGAAACCGCAAAGACAGGAGGTGAGGAACAAGCAATGTTCCGTAAAACAGCTGTTATCGCCGATGCGGACAAAGCCTCGGCAAAAAGCATAAAACACACACTCCGCCGCTCGGGGTACAAGGTCATACTGACTGATACCGCCCGAAAATTAAAGATGAAGAGCAGTATCGATCTGCTGATACTGTTCGCCCCCGTGAACGTCCTCGGCATCGCTCCCGACATCTCGGAGAAAGGGCTGATAATCGGCATAAACCGCCTCACCGCCGCAGCCCGTAAGCTGAGAGAGGCGGCAGTGCTTTCCTCCTACGGCACGGAACAGCTTCTCCGTGAAAGATACCTCGGCACTTCGGTGGGTGTGAGATTTCTCCGCACAGGCAGCGGATGGGATGGTGATACCGTTGAGGGCGGACTCCACGACTTTGCAGAAGCCGATATACCTCAGCTTATCGCCCGAACCGCCTCCCTCCACTTTGCAGACCGCAATGCCTGAGCACAAAAAAAAGACAGCCGGAGCTGTCAGAGATAAATAGCAGATTACATAAAACAATTAAAGGCAGGTATAATAAAGGTCAGAGGATCACGCCCTTACATCTGAGGTATTCCTCGTAACCTTTCTCGGTAAAGTCCATGATTCGGTGATCCTTATAGGTTCCCGAATAGTTTGTCCTGATCATATCTCTTGCCTCCAGCAGGTGGAAAACGGTAAGAATGCCTTCCTTAGGACATCTGTCATTAGCAAGAGCCTCGATCATTTTATTGAGCCAGACGCCTTTGCCTTCCTCGGAAAATTCAAGGGCAGTTATATCTTTCGGGTTAGCGGGATTTTCGATGAAACGAATGTTGAAGAAGATATAGTCCAGAACGTTCCAGTAAATTTCTTTGTTAATGATCATATAATAACGCCTCCTTAGTGGTGTTACCTGAATTATAACATATTCACAGTAAAAAATCAATAGAATTTCAGAAATTTTTTATATTTTATTTGTCTGAATTGTCATTCAGGTGACAGGCTTTCATTCAGGGCTTTATCTTTTCCAGAACATCCGAATATTTCCCGAAATTCAACTTCACGCCGTCATCGGTGTCGATACCGCTTTCAAGAGCATGAGCGGACAGCTTTTCCCCGAATTCCCGGAGTTCGCCCAGCTGTTCAGCGATACGATTGAGGCGGCGCTTGATACGTGGCCTGTCTGCGGAGGGCACGATCATTACCATTTCACGCAGCTCCTCCGCCTCGCTGTCAAGGCTGTCGGTGTAGATCTTCAGCCAGCGGTCACGGAGGATCTCAAGGTCACGGGGCGTAAAACGGTGCATATAGACCAGCGCTCTCAGATGACATTTCCTCCCCGAATCGAACATCCAGTAGATAGGGCGCTTGTGGTAGACACGGCAATGATCGTGAAAAAAGCCGTTCATCAGGTACTTTTCGATTACCTCCTCAGGGCTGCCTTCACCGCCGAGAGCATCAGCAATAAACCGCAGATTTTCGCTGAGAGTTTCTGTGCCGTAGACTTTTTCCACAAAATCAACGATGAGAGATGTCAGGTCGCAGCCGAAAAGCTGCCTGCCGATGGGAACAACATTGTCGCTGACGGGGATGATAGTGGTGTACTTTTGCGGCTCCCACTCGCCGCCTGCATAGCACAGCCCGTCGCAGTCAAGGGAATAACGTCCGAAAATACAGCCCACGGCGTAGCTGATGAGACTTCTTATCTCACGCTGAACATCGGCCCTGCGGATGGTGATATCCTTGTCGGCCACATAAGGGTCAAGCTCGTCACCGAGGCCGTACTGCCCAATAAAATAGCGATTTATCTCCTCCTCGGCCGCCTTTAGCCTGTTGAAGCGTTCCTCGCATTCGTTCTCCCATTGTCTGAATCTGTCACTGATAAGCCTTGCCATAAGTCCTCCTGAATAATGGTTATTGTATATGGTTATTGTATATATTTTACCATTTTCCTAAGTCGGTGTCAATAAATCAGAAACTTTAATATGTGAAAAAAACAGGTCAAATATTGTTGATTGTAACTAAAAATTGTGATTATTCATTTTTTTACTTGACATTTTGCACATAATGAAGTATAATATAATTATAGCAGAAATACAGCATCAGTTCACGAAAAATGGTGCTTCTGCCACTAAATCAAGGTGTTCATTATTTTCTATAAAAAATTCCGTACCGCAGTGTTACAGATGCGGTACGGTTTTTTCCGGTTATTTCAGGGAGGAGAAATATGCTTCCAAAAAAGAATATTGGCGCAATCACCGTAATGTCCGCATTTCTCGGGCTTGCGGCTTCAAGGCTGTGCACTGCACTGCTGTACAGATCAGGCTGCAGGGCGGATGCGGATCTCGCCCATATCACCGACCTTCTCGGCATCGTCGGCATCGTGGAGATGCTGCTGATAATCGCTCTTGCTGTCGGCTTCGGGCTTATCTTCCTTTACAGCGAGGATAATTACAGCACTGCCCTTCTCGGCAGTTCGGCATTGCTTGCGGTGCTGTGCGTGTCATCGAAGATCCCATTCGTAAGCTCGGCAGAGCCTGTCATATCGGCAATAGGCATCGCCATGAATATCTGTCTGCTGGCGATATTCGGCATATACGCCATGTATTATTACAAACGTGACATGAAAACTCTGGCAGCCGTTACAGCGGCGGCAGGCTTGTGGGTAGCGGTCTTGTCCGTACTTATCCGTCCTTTCGCTGCGGCCTCTGAATCACAGGCAAGGATATTCGGCGTATTTGCGCTGATTTCGTTTATTTCGGCTGTATGCTACGGTATCGCATTCTACTCACAGAGACAGTCCTTTGAATAAAATTTGCCCGTACAAAAAGTACGGGCGTTTTTATGATTTTTAACAGAATGTTATTGAATTGCCGTGAAATATATGTTATAATATAATAAACTTATGACTATACATATTTTTTTACGCTAATTTTCTAAGGCATCATGTTACAGGACAAATAATGGTTGTCCGAAGGGGGATGACAATTTGAAACCACGCAGGAAGATCGCATTGCTTACATCCTGCCCCGAAACAGGCCACGGACGCAGGATCATGTACGGGCTGACCGCTCAGTGCAAAAAATACAACTATGACCTTGCCGTTTTCTGTGCCCTCAGCGCTCTGAATACGGCTATGGAGGACTATACCCTCGGCGAGAAAAATATCTTCAATCTGCCTAATTTTGACCTTCTTGACGGAGTCATAGTTGATACTGCTCCCCTGCTTGACGGTCACGGCACCGAACATCTTGATGTCATATACAATATGCTGAAAGAAAAATGCAGTAAGCCTGTGGTGGCGCTGGATATGCCTATCCACGATATACCGCTTATCCAAAACGAAAACGAGGAAGTCCTCAGAGAGATCGTCCGCCATGTGGTAAACGTCCACGGCAAACGGAGAGTCTGCGTTATCTCCGGCTCTAAGGACAATTTCGCAGGCAGATTCAGACTTGAGACCTATGTGGATGAACTGGAAAAGCTTGGTATCGACGTCCCCGAGGAATACAGGATCTACAGCGATTTCTGGTACACCGGCGGAAGCAAGATCGGTCAGGATATGGTCGACGGAAAAATACCGCTCCCCGAAGCTGTGGTATGCGGCAACGATTACCTTGCTATCGGCCTGATCTACCGCCTTACCAAAAACGGCATAAAAGTCCCCGACGACGTTATCGTCATGGGCTATGAGGCATCCGAGGAGGGCGCAGGCTACGATATAAGCGTTTCCTCATATGAGGTAAACGACGCCCTGTCCGCCGCAAACTGTGTTGACTACCTCAGACAGCGTATCGACCCGGGACTGGATATCGACCCGTATACGACCACACCGCACCTGTGTCCGGGTATGAGCTGCGGATGTCAGCCAGATTATGCCCGCTCTGTAAAGGCTATCCACGACCATCTTTACTTCACCTGCCCCAACTATGCAGATGAGGATATAAAAGACAACGTTGATATCGGTCTGCTCATGGAAAGCTATATTTCCGAGGAATTCACGGCATCCGAGACCATCGCAGACTGTATCCGCAACATAAATCTGAAGACCTATCTCATTTTCCCGTTCCTTAATTTCTACCTTTGCCTCAAAGAGGACTGGATGGACGTGCGCAACGACATTACCGTGGGCTACCCCGACAAAATGAAGATAGTAGCCGTGAACACCACCGTTCATGAGCTTTATTTCCACGACGACGAGCACAGCATAGTCTTTGACACGAGCCTGATGATACCCCGTCTCTACGACAACAACGACGTGGAGCCGTCGGTCTACTATTTCGCTCCCATCCATTTCAGCCGCAATACCCTTGGTTATGCCGTTTTGCAGCGCAGTCTGGACGACAAGCATATACCCAATCTGGTATTCCGCAACTGGATAAGATTCGTCAACAACGCCCTGGAAATGGCAAGAGCCAAACAGCGTCTTCTCACCATGTCAGTGCGTGACGAGATGACCGGTGCTTTCAACAGACGAGGAATGTACATCGAGGTTGAAAAAATGCTGGAGGAATGCTCCGACGGCGACAATGTATTCGTCTGCGTAATCGACATGGACCGCCTCAAATTCATCAACGACAACTACGGCCACCACGAAGGCGATTTCGGCATAAAGACCGTCAGCAATGCGGGATTTGCCGTGACGGGCAAGGATGAGATATTCGTCCGTGCAGGCGGTGACGAGTTCTACATAATCGGCGTGGGAGACTATTCCGCCGAATCGGGAAAAGACAGGATAAAGGAATTCAATATCGCTATACAGAGGCTTACCGACAAGGCAAGAAAGCCCTACCCCATTACCGCAAGCGTGGGCACTGCTCTGCGAAAAGCCGAAAAGAATATAAATCTTGAAGACCTCATAAGCAAGGCTGACGAGGAAATGTATCAGCACAAGGCAGCCAAGAAGGTCCAGAGAGTATCATAAGGAGGTACACCGCTACGGGTATAATAACTGTAACAAACGACGCAAAACCGGTCCTTGACATCTTCACAGCACTGAAAGAGCCTGAGCTTCTGCACTACTATGAGCCCGCCCCCGGACTGTTCATTGCGGAAAGTCCGAAAGTTATCGAACGTGCACTGGACGGAGGCTATGAGCCTCTCGCTCTGCTTATGTGCAGAAAGGACATCGAAGGCGAAGCTAAGGGCATCGTGGCACGATGCGGCGATATCCCCTTGTACACAGGCGAAGAGGAAGAAATAACAGCTATTACAGGCTTCAGGCTTGTACGAGGTGCTCTCTGTGCTATGCGGCGCAGAGAGCTTCCCTCTGCCGGGGAGATTTGCAGGGGAAAGAAACGCATTGCCGTACTGGAAAATGTGGTGAATCCCACTAACATGGGCGCTATTTTCAGAAGCGCCGCCGCTCTGGGAATGGAGGCTGTAATACTCACCTCCGACTGCACCGACCCGCTCTACAGGCGCTCGTCAAGAGTGAGCATGGGTACGGTGTTTCAGGTGCCGTGGACTATCATGAAGTGCCGGAATGAGGAATATCCCGGTATACTGCACGGTCTCGGATACAAAATGGCGGCAATGGCGCTGAAGGACAACTCGGTGGACATAGATGACGACAGACTTAATTCAGAAGAAAAACTGGCTGTAATTATGGGAACAGAGGGCGAGGGTCTGGCTGACCACACCATAGATGCCTGCGATTATACGGTGAAGATACCGATGTATAACGGTGTGGACTCCCTTAATGTTGCGGCGGCAAGCGCTGTTGCTTTCTGGCAGCTGGGCAAAAAAAGGAAATGAGGAAATTCAATGGAAAAAATCAGATGGGGCATTATCGGTACAGGTAAGATAGCCCATACTTTCGCTGAGGCACTGGCAGGCACAGAGGATGCCGAGCTTCTTGCAGTTGCTTCGAGAACACAGGAAAAAGCTCAGGCATTTGCCGATAAATTCGGATTTGCAAAGGCTTACGGCAGCTACAGGGAGCTTGCAGAAGACAGCGAAGTGGATGTGGTCTACATCGCAACTCCCATGGCTTCACATTACGGCGACGCAAAACTCTGCATCAGCGGCGGAAGAAACGTGCTGTGTGAGAAATCGCTGGCTCTCAACACCGCTCAGACCGAAGATATACTGGCATACGCCAAGGAAAAAGGTGTGTTCTTCATGGAGGCAATGTGGATGAAATGCCGTCCCGTTTTTCTGAAAGTCATCGAATGGATCAACAGCGGAAAGATCGGTGAGCCACGCTGTATCAAGGCGGATTTCAGCAACTACATCCCCTACGATGAAAACGACAGACTTTACCGTCCCGACTGCGGAGGCGGCGCTCTCCTTGACCTGGGAGTTTATCCCCTGACCTTCGCCGACGCAATTTTCGGCACTCCCGACGAGATCATCACCACCGCACAGATAAGCGGCGACGGAGTGGATGTGAACAACTCCATTATCATGAAATACAGCGGCGGACGCTATGTCTCCGCTGACAACGGATTTCAGCTCCAGCTCAGCAATAACGCCCTTGTTTCGGGCACTGAGGGATTCATCACAATGGGCAACTGGTTCCACTGCACCAGCGAAGCCACACTTTTCAACAGCCGCCACGAAAAAGTTGAAAAGTTCGTATGCGAGCCCGAGATCAACGGCTACGAATACGAGATACGTGAAGTTCACCGCTGTCTCCGCCAGGGACTGAAAGAAAGCCCCATGGTGCCTCACGCCGACACCGTAAGGGTAATGAAGCTGATGGACGAATGCCGCAGACAGTGGGGGATGAAATTCCCCGAAGAATAAAAAAATGCACCATAACTGTTATACACATACGGCAGTTATGGTGCGTTTTTATCTGCTGAACATCCTCATAGGTTACAGCGTTAAACTTTCTTTTGTAATTTCGTATATTTCTGAATTGCGGCTCAGTCAAGCATAAGGAGCTTTTTCTGGATATTCAGGGCGTCACCGTTAGTCACGCCGTCGCTGTTGCTGTCGGCATTTTTTCTTCCACGGGGAGTGAGAGTGTATTTGTCGGGATTTGAGATGGACTGCATGATAAACACAGCGTCGGAGATATCCATACTTCCGTCGAGGTTTGCGTCACCGTCAATACCCTTGAAAACCTCTAATGAGCTCATATAGCCCTGCATATTCTCGCCGTCAGAATTGACACGTATCTTTTCTTCTGTCTCGCCGCTCATGCTTCTGATGATATCATCAAGCTTAACCATGGGGTCGAGGTCCGGATTATCCTCATAGTACTTTTTCAGCATATCGCCTACGTCACTGTAATCAGCGGCGCCAAGCTCATTTGCTATGTAGAGCTCGATGCATTCCAGCTCGCCTAAGTCACAGCTCACGCCGTTGCCGTTGAAGTCGTAATCGTTGTTGAAAGCGTCACGAACTGCCTGTGGAGCATCTATAGTCACGTATATCATGTAAGAGGGTGCGCCGGGGATCTCGATCTCATTGAAGAGATCCTGGAAGAATGCGTAATCCTGAATATCTATCCTGCCATTTCCGTTTATGTCGGGCTCGGGCAGATCGCCGCTCTTTACAGCCTCATAATACTCAGGGAACATCTTTTCTGTGTCATATCTTGCAAAGCGGAGATCAACGGGCGTGTCTTCGGGTGCTCTTACAGCGTTAACGCCATAGGTCTCGCAGATATCCTTGTATGTATACATAAAACCCCAGAGATTATCGCCGAGATATCGGTCTTTATTATTCTGATAGATGCTTTCGTCGAATATTATGGGATCAACGTTATAGTGAGTTATATAGTAGATGAACAGGGTCTGATCGATATCCTTGAAGCAGTGGAGCGAATATTTTGAGGCGATGTCATAGAAATCGGTAGCCTTATTCCATTCGCTTTCAGTAAGCTTATGATTTGTCTGATAATCGGTATCTTTATTATACCACGGGAATTCCTCAAGGAAAGCGATGTATTTATCATAGTCTTCGGTATAGCCTGCGTACGTTCTCTTCTTTGCGTGTATGGGGGCAGGATCAAGTTCGTGATAATCGTCGTTTTCATCCCAGTAGCCGAAAATATCTTCGTAGTAATCGTCATAGAAGTGATCGCCGAAGCTGTAAAGCAGCATTATATCGTCATAGTTGAATTCGCCGTCGGAATTGATATCAGTATCAACAAGCTTTTCATCCATGAGATCGCACATCATTTTGTAGGATGCATTTGTAAAGCACATATAGCCCTTGAGGCGGTATTCGATAAAATAATGTACCTGTGACATTACTTTAGCATAATTATCGGTATGGTAATCAATTCTTACAAATCCATCCTCATTTTCAATATAGAACATAGAATCGTAATACTCTTTTATGCCGAATTTACCGTCGCCATGTCTTATATACTCAAGAGGAACAATTTCATCATACGTGTCGGGGCAGTTGTCGATATAGTAGTCAGGATCGAAATATTCAAGCTCCATGGGCTGAGTATAGATAAAGTATTCCGGCAGATCGGACAGACGTGCCTGAATGCCCGTTTCTTTTGAGAATGCCTTCATCTTTTCATCGCAGGCATTCACTTTTTCCTTGATATAGTCAGGACAGCTGCTATACTCGCAGCGGTAATATGCGTAATCGTCGAAGATATCGAACTTTCCGTCGCCGTTGAAGTCAAGGTCAAGATCACATTCTTCCACGCATCTTGCGAAATTCTTAACATAATCCGGCAGCTCGTCGGTGCGTTTGTACTGTAAATTTCCGTCAGCTGCTGCCTGTGTCATATTGGCAATCGACAGCAGCGCAGTTGAAAGTGCGGCAAATCGTTTCATAAGAACTCTCCCTTCGTTATAAACAAATTCATGGTCATATGCGGTAACTGCTGCGGTAGTTTCCGCAGGAACAATGCTTACAGCTGCCTCCTCCGCCGATGAATATACAGCCGCATCAGAAGAAGTAACTGCCGCTGATGATACAGCAGAAGCAGAAGTTCTGACAGCAGCCGTAGTCGGAGCTGTTTTTGTTACCGTAGTTGTTGCGTATGTGCGTTTATTGGTGACAGCAGCCGTTTTTTCCGCAGTTGTAGCAGGAACTGCGGCAGGAGAAGAAGTGGTATCGGCAGCCTCCTCAATGATATTACCATTATCAGGATGTGGAGCCATATATCTGACGGTGCCCTTATTATGCCAGATACAGAATGCCGCAGCAGCTGTTGCAGCCAAGGCAGAGACCGAAAGAACGATACTCTTTCTGCGGCGGGCACGTACTGTTTTTTCAGCGATGACAGCATCGCCTCTTTCTTTGACTATAGAAGCCATTTCCTTATAATCCATCATAGTCGGCACCCTCCTTTTCAAGTTCTCGTTTCAGTGCATTTTTAGCTCTGTACAGCAGGTCACGTATCTGCTTGCTGCTTTTATTCATTATCCTCGCTGCTTCGGAATTGTCGAAATTCTCGAAATAGACAAGGCAGAGTATCTGACTGTATTCAGGTTTCAGCCTGCTCACGGTGCGTCTGAGCATTGAGCCCTCCTCCTGTTGAATGTAATTCTGCTCGATATTCTCATCAGATGGGACAGGAAAGTCGTCATCAAGAGATAATACCGCAGACCTCCCCCGTTTTCGCAGTATGTCATAAGCCTTGTTTCTGCCTATGGTATAGAGCCATGTCTTGAACGCAGAACCGCCTTTAAAAGCAGGCTTGTCAACATAAAGCTTGATAAACACATCTATTGCAGCTTCCTCGGAAAGATCCATATCTCCGATAATACTGTTGATATAGTAGATCAGGCCATCCTTATAATCTCTTATAACTTCGTCGATAGCATCCCTGTCACCCGAGAGAAAACGGCTGTAGCTACTTGAACCGTCACTCATGGTACTTCTCCTTTCGGCAGGAAATATTTCCTTTAATTATTAGACGCACATACCTGTGCAAATGTCGCAGTTGAAGATAAAAAATATTTGAAGGGATTTTAGCATTTCTGTTTTTATTATAAGACAATGACAGCATAAAGTCAATCAGCCTGCTGCTTCGCTGCATCCGGTCACAGGAGAAAGATCATTCTTCAAGGCAACAGCGTTTACTTTTAAATAGATAATAAAAAACCGCCGAAGGCGGCATTCCGGGGTCAAGGGGGATGTTATCTCCCTTGCAGGGGGTGAATGAGGGGGACAGCGTCCCCCTGACAAAGTAGTAAAGCAAGAGTAGCGATGCTTT
>Ga0129307_1002750_pt1 | contig 12823 bp, 9 predicted proteins | sample P1105metagenome_FD_94437 | JGI IMG/M metagenome (GOLD analysis project Ga0129307, IMG submission 94437) | Capybara group fecal microbial communities from Wisconsin, USA - P1105 metagenome | ecosystem: Host-associated > Mammals > Digestive system > Large intestine > Fecal | place: USA: Wisconsin... | reverse complement strand
GGACCACCGCTCGCTCACGTGCGAGCGCAACATCGTCATCTGGTCGAAGGGCGACGCCTTCGTGAAGTACGGCGGCACGAAGTCGGAGCGCGCGAAGATCGACTGGCGTCGCAACCTCTGGTGGCGCGCCGACGGCAGGGAGGAGTTCAACGGCACGTCCTTCGCGGATTGGCGCGGACGCGTCAAGGACGAAGGCAGCGTGTTCGCCGATCCGCTCTTCGCGGACTGGAAGGCGCACGACTTCAGGCTTTCTCCCGACTCCCCTGCGTTGAAGCTCGGGTTCGTTCCGTTCGATCCGTCGCTTGCAGGACGCAGGAAGCGGTGAAGGTCACGGTAATAGAGCCTCACGGATTCTGCGCCGGCGTCACTGCTGCGCTGAGAAAGGCCGTCGCCGTCGCGGCTGAGGCGCGCCCTGTGTTCTGCCTCCACGAGCTCGTCCACAACGAGCTTGTAGTCGCGGACCTGAAAAAGCGGGGCTTCTCGTTCGTGGAGTCGATTGAAGACGTGCCCGCGGGGGCCACGGTGCTGTTCTCCGCGCACGGCGTCCCGCCGTCCGTCTGGGCGCGCGCCGTGGAGCGTGGTCTCAAGGTCGTCGACGCGACGTGTCCGTTCGTCGAGCGCGTCCACCGCTCCGCGCGCGAGTTCGCGGCGAAGGGGCTTCCCGTTGTGGTCATAGGCAACCCCGCGCACGCGGAGGTGCGCGGCATCGTCGGTGAAGTCGACGGTGCGCGGGTGATAGACCCGGCGGGGTCACTTCCGGAAGATCTGCCGCCGAGGTTCGGTCTCGTCTCGCAGACGACTATGAACGCAGACGAGGTCGACGCGCTTGTCGCCTCGCTGCGCGCGCGCCACGAGGTGGAGACGATGGCCGAGGTGTGCAACGCGACGAAGGTGCGGCAGGACGCGGTCAAGGCGTTCGGTGGCGACGCGCTTCTGGTGCTGGGGAGTGCGAATTCGTCGAACACAAAGCGCCTCTGCGAGGTCGCGAGGTGCCGCACGTTCAGGGCGGGGACGATATCCGAGGTGAAAGCGCTCGATTTTTCCGGCGTGCGGGAGCTCGGCGTGACATCCGGCGCTTCAACGCCCGAGACGTTCTTCAGGGAGGCCGTCGCCAGCCTGAGGGCCCTTGCTTAGCGCACAGGCCGCTGTGCCTAGACTCATTTTTCCACGGCGGATGGTTGCGTGATTCGGGTTGAATCTGATATAATTTAATCCAAAGCCGGGCGCGCAGATGCAGTTCGGACAGAAACGGATACAAAAAAATGGAAAGCAAGACTTTTAACGGTGATGCGCTTGGAAAGCGCGACATAGCCATCGCGGCAGCGGTCGGCGTCGTGTTCTCTCTGGTATACCTCGTGTTCTCCGCGAGGGGGATCGATCCGTCGCTCTGGAGCGACATGTGCGTGTCGGCGGGGCTGCGTCCGCCGCAGGCGATATTCCCCGGGCTGTGGCGGCTCTTCGCCAAGGGGCTGCTCTCGCTCGTCGGGCCTTCGCGCATCTCGGCCGCGCTCAGGCTTTCGGGGTCGCTCCTCGGCGGCTTCTGCGTGTTCCTCGTCTATCTGGTCATGCGGAAGACGCTTGCCTTTCTGTCCCGCACGAAGGAGGCGAAGCCGTGGAGCGGCATTGCGACGCTATTTTCGCTCCTTGCGACCGTGTGCTTCGGCGCGGGCGACGCCATGTGGCGCATGGTCTCGCCGCTTTCTCCGGCTGCGATCAGGTTCGTGGTGCTTCTTGTCGCGCTGCATCTCTTCTTCCGCTGGATCCGCAAGGCGAGCATCTGGCGCGTCCTCGCGCTCATGTTCCTCTCCGGCGCGATCGCTGCGGAGTCGACGTTCGGCTTCCTGCTGCCGCTGCTCGTGTACGTGGGGTACCGTCTCGCGCTCAACGCCGTTATGGACGGGCGTCTGATGGTCTACGGCGAGATCCCCTCGCTCGTCACGCTTCCGCGTTGGCGGATGTTCTTCTCCTTCGTCGCCGGGCTTGTCGTTGTCGCCGCGGTCAACGTGTGGTCGTTCGCCATGTTCGGCGGGCTTGACGCCAACGGGTGGGGCCCGATGGACGTGTCGATCCACTACGCCATAGGCTACATCTCCGCTGTTCAGCAGGCGGCGACGCCGATTGGATGGCTTCTCGCGATCACGTTCTCCGTCCTCCCCCTCGTCGGGGCCCTCGTCCTGTTCCCGATGCTGTGCCGCGACACGGAGCCGATACGCTTCAAGTTCGGGCTCGTCCTGTTCTTCGCCGGAATCCTGGCGCTTGTCCAGTGCGGCGTGTTCCCCTACGCCAGGCTCTGGTCGTTCTCCTCCGGCGCCGCCGAGGTCTCGTCGGAGTTCCTCGAGTGCATTCTCTCGCTCTCCATCGCGGTCACCCTGGCGCTTTCGGCCTCGTGCTTCGCCCTCGGAAGCCAGCGCTTCTACGACTACGACGCCGACGAAGGCGTGTTCCGTCCTGTAGACAGCCGCAGCTTCGGAATGCGGTATCTAGTCCTTACGGCCGTGGTCCTCGGCATGGCCCCGTGCCTTTTGCGGATATACCGCCCCGCCGAGAGCGAGATGCGCGCCATAGTGCACGACGCGCTCGTCGAGACGGTGCGCGAGTGCGGGGACGCCAAGTTCATCTTCACTGACGGAAGGCTCGACGCCGGACTCGAGCTCGTCGCCAGCCAGATGGGCTCGGCCCTCAAGCCTCTCGCGATGATGAGCGGCACCTCGCAGTGGGAGACGTTCATCCGCACGCGCCACTTTGAGGAGGGCTCGCCCGACTACGACGCGGCCAAGACCGGCGTCCCCGTGCTGCTGCGCGTGTGGGCGGGCGAGAAGAAGAACGGAATGGACGAGTCGGCCGTCCAGCTCGGCTTCGAGTTCTGGCGCCGCGCGAGGAAGCCGCTGCCCGCGCAGTCCGGACTCGTCGCGCGCGAGAAGGGCTTCGACGACGCGGAGATCGAGCGCGGCGCATCCGCCGCGCGCAGCCTTGCGGCGCGCATCCTTTTCGTCGCCAAGAACTTTCCGCATGCGTCAGTCTCTCCCGCCCTCAGGCGCGCTGTGTCGTCCGTCTCCTGGCGCATCTCCCGCTTCGCGCGCATGCGCGACGAGGAGGACCTCGCAAACGAACTGGACGAGTGGAACGACACGGTCAAGCAGCTTATGCGGCTCGTCGAGTACGAGCGCATGCGCACGTTCATGCAGATGACGCCCTACGAGGGGCTAAGGCTTGCGCTCAGGCGCGCAGACTTCGCCGAGGCGCGGCGCTACGGCGCCACGGTCCTGCAGATCGACCCGGAGGATCCCGAGGCAAACTTCGGCACGGGCATGGCCTACCTCATGGAGGACAAGCTAAAGGAGGCGGAGATGTACCTTGAGCGCACGCTCACGAAGCGTCCCGAGGAGCCTGCGGTCCTCAACAACCTGTCCATCATCTACCGCAAGACGAACAGGCTCGAGAAGGCCCTGGAATACGTCAAGAAGGCCCACGAGCTGATGCCCGCGAACGAGGAGATATCGCGCACGCTCAAGGATACGGAGCGGGCGATGGAGAACCGCAAGTCGACGCTCAAGTCGGCGTTCGAAAAGAAGTAGTCCAGGGAGGCGAAATGAAGATCGAGAACGCGTGGATGCTTTTGCCGGACCGCAAGGTCGGCTTCGGAACGATCGAAACGGACGGCGACACCATCTCCGCCGTCAGCCTGCGCGAGCCGGGGGAGTCGGACCGTCTCGTCCTTCCCGGACTCGTCAACTGCCACTGCCACGCGCCGATGACGCTGCTGCGCGGCGTCGGCGGGGGGCTCCCGCTCAAGCGCTGGCTCGAGGAGGCGATATTCCCCGTCGAGGCGAAGATGACCCCAGAGGACATCTACGCCGGCGCGCTCTGGGGCGCAATGGAGATGCTCGCCGGCGGAACGACCACCGTCGCCGACATGTACGACTTCCCGGCGGACTCTGAACGCGCCTTCGCCGAAGCGGGCATGCGCCCGAACGTCTGCAGGGTCGGGCTCTCCTTCGTCCCCGGACGGCTCGCCGACTGCATATCGTTCACCAAGGGTTCAGGCAGTCCGTCATCCATCCGCGACATCTGCATACACTCCGAGTATCTCACCGACGAGCCTTTCTGCCGCGATCTTGCGGCGGCGAACCGTGAGCTCGGGCGGAGGCTCCATGTCCATGTAAGCGAGACGAAGCGCGAGCACGAGGAGTGCATTGCGCGGCACGGGAAGACGCCGATTGCGTATCTCGCCGAAACGGGGCTTCTCGACCGCGGCGGATACGCCGCGCACTGCGTGTGGTGCACCGACGACGACTTCAGGATCATGGCCGAGAGGGACGTGGCGCTTGTGCACAATCCGACGAGCAACATGAAGCTCGGCAGCGGCTTCGCGCGCATAGTCCGCGCGATGGAGCTCGGCGTAAACGTCGCGCTAGGGACGGACGGCCCGGCGTCGAACGACAACCTCGACATGTTCGAGGAGATGCACTTGGCCTCGCTCATCCACAAGGGGCTCGCGAACGACCCGACGGCGCTTTCTGCGTGGGACGTGATCGAGATGGCGACGAAGAACGGCGCGAAGGCGCTTGGACGCGGCGACGTCGGCGAGATCGCTGTCGGCAGGAAGGCGGACTTCTGCGTCGTCGGCCTTGACAGGCTGCACCTCCTTCCCGCGCACGACCTCCCGAACCTCGTAGTGCACTCGATGCATTCGTCCGACGTCGTGCAGACTGTCGTCGGAGGGAGGACGGTCTACGACGCGTCGCTCGGGAACGAGGCGTTCCCCGCCTGCCCGATCTCCCGCGCCGCGGCGAAAAATGCGCTCCTCGCCTCCGCCGCGCGGCTCATGGGGTCGAACCCGTGAAAAGCCGCCGTATTTTTGGTATAATCTTCTGTCAATGAAGCGATATTGGTTTTTGGCGGCCTTCGGCTTCGCCGTGCTTGCGTTTGCGGCGGTGTGGATGGGCTCGCTCAATCAGGACGAGGGATGGTATCTCTACGCAGCGCGGCTTGTGTCCGAGGGGAAGACGCCGTACCGCGACTTTTTCTATACCCAAGCCCCCGTTATGCCGATTTTGTACTCTTCCTTCGCGTCCGTGTGGAAAAGCCAGGGGCTTCTCGGAGCGCGCGTCCTCACGATGCTTTTCGGCGCCGCGGGCATTGCTTTCTTCTGTGCCCTCGCCGCGCGACTCGCCGCGCCCGGACGCCGGAGCGCGTCGGCGCTTGTGGTGTTTCTCCTGCTTGGATCCAACCTCTACCACCTGTACTACGTTGCGATTCCGAAGACATACTCGCTTGCGGCTCTTTTCGTCTCGGTCGGATTCTTTCTCCTGTCGTTCGCGAAGGACGGCGGATGGAAAGGCGCTCTTTTTGCGGTGGCTTCCGGCATTTCGCTCGCCTTTGCGTCTGGAACAAGGATCAGCCTCGGCATTCTCCTTGCCGTGGTCGGCTTCGGGCTTCTTCTCTCGTTCCGCACCTGGCGCTGGTCGTTCCTGTGGTTCGGGATCGGCGGCGCGCTCGCGCTCTGCGTCGTGTACGGTCCTTTCCTGATCGACCCTGTCGCAAGGTCCGGACTTGTCGCGGCGCAGATGTATCACGCCGCGCGCGGCGGATTTGATCCCGTCTTCACGATTGGCTCTCTCTCGCGTCTCGTGCGCTGGTACGTTCCGCTATTCGTCGTGCTGGGCATGGGGATCGCGTTCATGGTCAACAGGCGCAGGACCGACTTCGGGGCGTCCGTGCCAGGCGGGGGAACGCCTCTCGTCGCGAAGCTTGCCGCCGTCGGATTTCTTGCCGTCTTCGCCGTGCAGATGCTCGCGCCGTTTCCGTACGAGGACTACCAGGTTCCGGTGATGGGGCTTCTCGCCGTCTTCGCTGCGCTGGCGTTCGTCGGGGATGCAACTTCCCCATGCCACGGGCTTAAGCCGCTTCTCGTCCTCGGGCTCGCTTGGGCGTGCGCGTTCGGGAGTCCGCTGCTGGAGAAGTGGACTACCAACGGGCAGGACAGGTTCTGGTCGCTCAAGAAGGAAAAGTTCGAACTAGAGCAGCTTAGGGACGTTGCAAGGGAGATTGAGTCCGCCGATCCCGGCGGCGACACGCTCCTGACGCAGGACCTCTATCTCGCTATCGAGACGTGGCGCAGGGTTCCCGAGGGGCTTGAGATGGGGCCGTTCAGCATGCTTTCCGACGAGCGCTGGCGCGAGCTTCTGGAGTCCGCTCCGTGTCCGGTCGCCGCGCTCTCGGGCTACTCCTTCGCGATTGCTCCGCCGCGGTGCGACGAAGTGGACATCGAGAGGCAGCTTGAATACTGGAGCATCCTCAAGAAGAACTACGACCTCCTCGCCAAGGAGGAGATGTTCGGACAGAACGCGACCACGCTTCTGGTCCTCAAGCGCAAGGCGGAGGCGAAATGAACGCGCTTGAAGTCAGACAGAAGATACTCGAGACCGTTTCGAAGAACGGCGGGCACCTTGCGTCGTCGCTCGGGGCGGTCGAGATAGCGATGGCGCTCAGGGAGGTGTTCGATCCGGAGCGCGACCGCGTCGTGTGGGACGTCGGACACCAGGCGTATGCGTGGAAGCTTCTGACAGGCAGGTGGGACGACTTCGGGACGCTCAGGAAGATGGGCGGGATATCGGGCTTTCCGAATCCGAACGAGTCGAAGGCGGACGCCGCGATCGCAGGGCACGCGGGCGTGGCGCTCTCCGTCGCGGAGGGGCTTGCCGCCGCGCGCGACAGGAAGGGGACGGACGAGAACGTCGTCGCGGTCATAGGCGATGCGTCCATCGCGAACGGCACGAGCTTCGAGGCGCTCAACAACTGCGCGGCGGCGACGCGCAGGATAATAGTCGTCCTCAACGACAACGACATGTCGATAGCGAAGCCGACGGGCAGCTTCGCGCGGACGCTCGGACGGCTCACGTCGGGCGTCAGGTACAACCGCGTCAAGAACGCCGCGAAGAAGGCGGGGCGCGCGCTGCGGCTCTCGTTCCTCTATGGATTCGTCCACTGGGTGAAGAATCGCCTCAAGACGATGATGCTCAAGAACGTCTGGTTCGAGGAGTTCGGTTTCCACTATCTCGGTCCGGTAGACGGACACGACCTCGCGGCGCTAGTCTCGGCGCTTACCGCCGCGAAGGAGGAGGACCGTCCGGTGCTGCTGCACGTCGTCACGAAGAAGGGGCGCGGATACGGCCCGGCGGAGAAGAATCCGACCGCGTGGCACGGCGTAGGGCCGTTCGCATATCCGCCCGGGCCGGACACCGTTGACCTTGCGCTTCCGACCGACGCTCCGCCTGCCGCGAAGGCTCCGTCGTGGAGCGAGGCCTTCGGCGCGGCGCTTTCCGAAATCGCTCGCGAAGACAGCCGCGTGGTGGCGCTAACCGCCGCGATGCGCGACGGCACGGGGCTCGCGCCGTTTGCGCGCGAGTTCCCCGGACGCTTCTTCGACGTCGGCATAGCGGAGGGGCATATGCTCGCGTTCGCCGGCGGACTCGCCGCGGGCGGGATGCGTCCGGTTGTCGCGATATACTCGACCTTCCTCCAGCGCGCCGTGGACCAGGTGATGCACGACGTCGCGATAGCGAACCTTCCGGTCGTCATCTGCGTCGACCGTGCGGGCGTCGTGGGTGCGGACGGAGTGACGCACCAGGGCCTGTACGACATTGCGATGCTCAGGTGCCTTCCCAACCTCACCATCTGCCAGCCCAGGGACGCAGACGACCTCAAGGCGCTTATGCGCGAGGCGCTAGGGCGCAACGGCCCGACGGTTATTCGGTATCCGCGCGGCAAGGCACCACAGCCCCAGACGCCGGGCGCAATCGGCTCCGCCGCGCAGGCGCATCACGCCTCCGTCGCCATCTGGGCGACGGGCGACTGGTACGGAAAGGCGCGCGAGGTCGCGGAGCGCGTGGGAGGCGTGGCGGTGCACGCGCGCTATCTCAAGCCGTTCGACGCCAAGATGCTTGCCGAGCAGAGGGCGAAGGGCATGAAGATCGTCAGCCTCGAGAACGGCGCCGTTGCCGGAGGGTTCGGCGAGGCGATCGGCGCGGACGTGAAGTTCGGCTGGCCGGACGAGTTTGTTCCGCACGGGACATGCGCCGAGCTAGAAAAGCGCTACGGCCTTGACGTTGATTCGATTGTAGGTCGGTTGCGTTCAACTTTCAACTTTTAACTTTCAACTTTCAACTACGATATGGCAAAGATACATGGAGTTGCGGGCGAGTGGGCCCGCGTGAAAGGAATGGTGACGGGGCTCTGGCCTCTGTTCCTCGGCGTGTTCGCAGCGGGCTTTTCGGTTGCGGCGCTCGTGTTCGGGGAGATTCCGTTTGGCGTCGCGCTGCTGGCGGCGTCGCTTGCGTACTGCGGGTGGAGCCTCATGAAGGGGCTCAGGCACGCAGAGCGCTTCTTCAAGGGCGCGCGCGGGGAGGAGCGCGTGTCGGGGATCCTTATGAACCTTCCGAACGCCTACCACGTCTTCAACGACTTCGTCGCGGGCGGGACGCATGTCGACCATGTTGTCGCGGGGCCCGCCGGCGTGTTTGCCGTTGAGACGAAATACTGGCGCGGACAGGTGACGGTCGAGGACGGGCACATCCTGCTGAACGGACAGCTCCCCGACCGCGATCCACTTTCACAGGCGCGCAGGGAGGCGAACCTCGTGAAGTCGACGCTCGAGCGCGCGGGATGGAAAGGCGCCGTCACGGCGGTGCTTGCGTTCGCGTCGGACAACTTCAGGCAGCACATCGCAGAGATAGGCGGTGCCGTCGTCATAAATTCATGCGAGCTCGAGAGGAGCTTCGCGACGGAGCGCGTGGTGATTCCGCCGGAGGAACTGGACCGGCTCATCGCGCTTATGGAGAGCAACTCATGAAGACTATGAAAACCAAGGCGGCGCTTGCCGCCGTGTTCGCGGCATCGGCCCTAGCGGCCTTCGCCGACGTCGAGCCGCAGGACTACTACGGGAAGATCGCGAAGCGCCTCGGCGACATGCTGCCGAAGTACCACGTCCTGCAGAAGAAGCTTGACGACGACATATCGCAGAAGGCGTGGACGAACCTCGTCACCTACTACGACTTCGACCACTCGGTGTTCCTGAAGTCCGACCTCGACGCGCTCGCCGCCCGGGAGAAGACGATCGACGACGAGATCCACGCCGGCGATGCGTCGTTCGGCTTCGACGTATACAACCTCTACTGCAGGAGGCTCTCGGAACGAATGGACTTCGTCACGAACTTCCTCGCGGCGGCGGAGTGGGACTTCTCGACGAACGAGACGTACAGGATCAAGCGCAAGGACGCGCCCTGGCCCGAGACCGCCGAGGAGGCGAACGAGCACTGGCGAAGAAGGCTGAAGAACGAGGTGCTTGTGCAGATCCTGGGCGCGGAGCTGGACAAGTCCACGAACACGGTCGACGCGGCGGACAGCCTGCTCAAGAAGTACCGCCAGTACTACACCGTGCTCACCGAACCGGACGAGGAGGCCGTGCTGCAACACTACCTCTCCGCCGTCGCAATGGCGTACGATCCGCACTCCGACTACATGTCCCCAGCCTCGAAGGAGGACTTCGACATGGAGATGAACCTCACGCTCTGCGGCGTCGGCGCGGTGCTGCAGATGGACGAGGGCGCGCTCAAGATCGTCGAGGTGATGGCTGGCGGACCGGTCGATCGCGACGGACGCATCAAGGAGGGTGACAAGATCGTCGGCGTCCAGCAGGAGGACGGCGAGATGGAAGACGTCATGTGGAAGCCGATGAAGAAGACGATCAAGAAGATACGCGGCAAGAAGGGCACGCGCGTCACTCTCGAGATCGTCCCGCGCTCCGACTCTTCCGGCGCGACAAAGAAGCGCATAGAGCTTGTTCGCGACGAGATCAAGCTCGAGGATCAGGCGGCGACCGGACGCGTTGAGACGGTTTCCCGCGGAGGGTTCGAGAGCAAGATCGGCTACATCTACCTCCCCGGCTTCTACGGCACGATGGACAAGCGTCCGTCCGATCCCGGCTTCCGCAGCTGCGCTAAGGACGTCGCGGAGTACCTTGCGAAGTTCAACGCGCAGGCGGTCGAGGGACTCGTCCTCGACCTGCGCGGTGACGGCGGCGGTTCGCTCCGCGAGGCAGTCCTCCTCTCGGCGCTGTTCGTGCCGAGCGGCCCCGTTGTGCAGATCAAGGACTCGCGCAACGTCGGGAGCCTTCCGATACCCTACGGCAATCCCGTCGCCTTCAGGAAGCCGATGGTAGTCCTGACGGACCGCGCGAGCGCATCCGCCTCGGAGATCGTCGCAGGCCACCTTCAGGACACCGGCCGCGCGGTGGTGCTGGGCGATGGCAGGACGCACGGCAAGGGAACGGTGCAGACGGTGTTCGGAATGGGTCCGTCGCAGTATGGCTCGATGAAGATAACGACGGCGCGGTTCTACCGCATCGACGGAAGGTCCACACAGCTCGAGGGCGTCGAGGCCGACATCCGTCTGCCTTCGCTTCTCGACTCGCTGGACATCGGCGAGGACAAGCTTCCGAATGCGCTTCCGTTCAGCCGGATCCTCCCGGCGGACTATGCGCGCTGCTGGAACCTGAACAAATACGTCCCGGAACTAAAGCGCCTCGCCGAGTCGCGCCTCGAGACCGACGAGCGCTACCAGAAGCATCTCGAGAACGTCCGCGGCATGCAGGAAATCAGCGAGCGCGAAATCGTCTCGCTCGAACGGGAGACGAGGAAGGCGCAGATGGCGGCTGACCGCGAGCTTCGCGAACTTGACGACGACGACGAGGAAGACGGCGATTCCGATGGCGAGGAGAAGGTCTCGAAGCGCCGCAGGCGCAACGAGCGCGCGAAGGACGACGTGGTGCTCGATTCCGCGTTCGACATCCTGTACGACCTCATACGCCTCAGCGGCGGCGCGGAGCTTCCGCGTCCGCGTACGAACGGCGGATGGCTCAATTCCATAATCGGGGGAGGATACTGAAGATGAAGCCCATAAGATTCGTGAAGATGCATGGCGCCGGGAACGACTTCGTTCTCGTTGACGACCGCGACGGAGGCTTCCCCTGCGAACACAGGCTTGTCGCGGCGATGGCAACGCGCCCGGGCGGGATCGGCTGCGAGGGCGTGATCCTCGTGCAGACGTCCGAGACCGCCGACTTCAAGATGCGTTTTTTCAATCCGGACGGATCGGAGGCTGACCTCTGCGGAAACGGCGCGCGCTGCGTCGCGGCATTCGCGCGAGAGGTCGGGGCGGTCGCGGGCAAGGTGATGCGCTTCGAGACTGCGGCGGGATTCGTCGACGCCGAGATCCTCGACCAGGACCTCGTGAGGATCGCGATGCCTGATCCGAAGGGGCTCGACGGTGACTTCGTGATTGCCGGCGTTCCGCACAAGATTGTGCCCGTCGAAAACCTCGCCAGGGCGGATGTCGAAGGCGAGGGGCGCAGAATCCGCCTGAGCGACGAGTTTGCGCCTGACGGAACGAACGTCGACTTCGTCACCTACCGTGCGCCCGACCGCGTGGCGATACGCACGTACGAGCGCGGAGTGGAGGCGGAGACGTTTGCGTGCGGAACTGGATCCGTCGCGGCGGCGGTAATCGGCGTCGCGTCGTACGGACTCAGTTTCCCGGTCCGCGTCAAGACTGGCGGCGGATACGAGCTAGTCGTGGGCGGTGTTAAGACGGACGAGGGTTTCAGGGAAATCACCCTCACAGGCCCCGTCAAGCGCGTATACGAGGGAGTTATCGATCTCGACGCGCTCGATGTCATTTCGGAATAACCGTCGCTCGTTTTGCAGATGAAGAACAAGGCAATCATACTTACGGACGGCAAGGCCGGACACGAAAACCAGTCCAAGGCGTTCGCCCGCGCGCTCGGACTTGATTTCGAGCTGGTTTCGGTGCAGTTCAAGGGCAGGTTTGCGAAGTCGGCGAGCTATCTTCTGGACAAGATCGGGATTCGCACGATTGGGCTTCTGGAAGGTCTGGGGAAACAGGACTTCGCGCACCTCTGCGCCGTCATAGGCACGGGATCGGGGACGTTCTATGCGGCGAAGGCGCTCGCGCGCAAGTGCGGGGTCAAGTGTGGCGTGGTTTTGTATCCGCGCGGCTACGACCTCGCGTCGTTCGACTGCATCCTCGCGCCGTCTTTCGACAATCCGGCAAAGAGGTCCAACGTCGTGGAAATCCCCGCCAACCTCGTAGCGAACGACGCGGCGTTCTACGAGAAGGGCGTCGCGGCGTTCTCCGAGCGCCATTCCGGTCCGACGGACAACCTCGTCGGGGTGATCGTCGGCGGGTCAAACAAGTGCTCCACGATGACTGCGGAATGGACGAAGGCGCGGCTCGACGAGATATTCGCGGCGAACAAGGGCGCTCAGTTGTGCGTGACAACCTCGCGCCGCACTCCCGCAGACGTAGAGGCGGTGGTTGATTCATATCCGTGGGACTACAAGCTTCTCTATTCTAGGGATCATTTCAATCCGATTCCGGCGTTCGTGAAGCTCGCGAAGAGGCTCTACGTCACCGCCGAGTCGACCGGCATGCTTTCCGAGGCGTGCACTTTCGGTTCCGCCGAGGTTGTCGCTCTGGACAACCTGAATCCGGGTCCGCACAAGTTCCGGCGGTTCGTCGAGAACCTGCGCGCCGGCGGATATGTCGACGGATGCCGCAAGATCGACCTCTCCGCGCAGTTCGCGCGCGCCAGGGAGCTGATGGGGATATGAGGAGGCTCGGAGGGCTCGACTGGCGGACGGTTCGAAGTGCCTTCGTGCTTAGCCTACCGACGCTGGTTGTCGTCGGAGTGGGCTGCTACTTCCTTGCGAGCCAGGTTCCGTCCATAGTAAAGAACGAGCAGCTT
>Ga0129307_1002749_pt1 | contig 12826 bp, 8 predicted proteins | sample P1105metagenome_FD_94437 | JGI IMG/M metagenome (GOLD analysis project Ga0129307, IMG submission 94437) | Capybara group fecal microbial communities from Wisconsin, USA - P1105 metagenome | ecosystem: Host-associated > Mammals > Digestive system > Large intestine > Fecal | place: USA: Wisconsin... | reverse complement strand
TATTGAGCTATGAGAAATCAATATAGGTCCACATTGAAATGGAAATGCGGCTCAATCTCCTCAAACTTTGGGTTGACCGTGTCCTTTTTGGAGAGGATGATGTCCTTAGCCGGGAGTTTCCAATCGATGTTGAGTTGTGGGTCGTCCCAAGCTATCCCCCCTTCGCTCTCGGGATGATAAAACTCGTCGCATTTGTATTGAAATACCGCATCTTTTGAAAGGACGGCAAATCCGTGCGCGAAGCCTCTTGGAATGAAGAGTTGCAGACGGTTGTCGCCTGAAAGTTCCACAGAGACGTACTTCCCGTATGAGGGAGAGCCCTGCCTTATGTCCACGGCGATGTCGAGCACGCGTCCATGGAGCACCCTGACGAGTTTGCTCTGTGTAAAGGGCCATTTCTGGTAATGCAATCCTCGCACCACGCCATATTGAGATTTGCTCTCATTGTCCTGCACGAAGTTGATTTCCCTCACTTGCTTGTCAAACTCCCTCTTGGAGTAAGTCTCGAAGAAATACCCTCTATCGTCCTCAAACACACGTGGTTTCAAGATTACCACTCCCTCAATTTCTGTCTGTATTATTTCCATATCACTTCAAATGAGGGTGCAAAGTTACAACAAATCCATGAAACCACCAAATCCTATCAAGAAATCACCTTTTCCCTTGCCTGTCCAGGAGCATGCCAACTTATTTCTTCCCATATACTTCGTCCCACTCTTTCAACAGTTTCTCGTTTTTCTTCCTTGCCTTCTTGTTGAGGGGTTTCTTTCTGAACATTTGGAAGAAATCGAAGCCAACGACTGGTGGGTGCATGGCTGCTTCAGCCGCGAGTTGCGCCTGTATGCTGCCCATCATGGCATCCATGGGCGTCCGCTTCACACCCCACACCACGACTTCATCGAGGCGTATGGCCTTTGGCAGGAGCCATACGGTGTCCTTGAGTTCTGTTCTGCCCACCTTGCGGCTGAGAAATTTGGGATGAGCGAGGGTTGCACTGTCGAAAGGCTTGTCGATGACGAGCACCCCTCTGTAATCGGTGGTGAACTCTTCTTCCTTATCGGTGTATGCCTTCACGTCTCTGATGGGCGTTCCTGTCTCCTTGTCCACAATGACACACCTTCCCTGTGCGAAAACATGCTGTTGAGCAAGCATGGCGGTGGTCAGTATCAAGATTTTGATGCGAGTATAGGCCAGTAATAATGCATGTTGCTTGGTTTTGCTGGCAAAATTAAGTCATTGTGTCATGAAAGCACAAAAAAGTCCGTTCTTTTAGAATAAATTATCAAGCGCCCATCATGGTTGGTAAAAAATTAAGTTAAAAGGGTGGATGTGTTAACTTTATATATTTTTGACGGAATGATGGAAATTTCAAAACGAGAGAAAATGGCACAATCTTTGATATAAAGAAGAAAAAAGAAATGATTTGCACGGCGTAACCTTGTTTTTGCCACAACAATTTGTGTATGTCGTGGGAAAAGCGTACCTTTGCAACTTGAATGCGTTTATCGCATGTACAAACTTCAAGCATCCCTTGGTAGTAAAGAAAACAATACTAAATAAATAGATGGATAAGAACACAGTAATCGGTTTCTTGCTGATCGCCGCGGTACTGATTGGCTACAGTTGGTATGCACGTCCTTCCGAAGAAGAATTGCAGGCCCAGCAAGAACAGATCGAGAAAGAAGAGGCCGCCGCGAAAGCCGCCGCCGCCGCGAAAAAGAAGGAAGCCGCGAAGAAAAGTGCCGACTTGGCCTTGGCTCGCGAGGACACCACCGCCTTTTTCCACAATGCGCTCGTGGGAACATCGAGCGACGTGGTTTTGAAGAACGAGAAACTGGAACTGACGCTGAGCAGCAAGGGCGGCACGGTGACAAAAGCTGTGGTGAAAGGTTTCAAGGACAAGGAGGAGCATCCCGACGTGACCCTTTTCGAGGGCAAGGAGCAAAGCCTGGACTTCAGTTTGGAGGGCAAGGAGATGAATCTTTCCTCGCAGGACTTGTATTTCACCCCCTCAGAGCAGACTGACAGCACGGTGACGTTCACCGCCTCCGACGGTCATGGCCATGACCTTGTGATGACCTATCTGCTTGGCCCCGACTACATGTTGCATTTCTCCTTCCGTGCCAAAGGGATGGAAGGCTTGTTCTCTCCCAAGACCAAGACGATGAACGTGAGTTGGCACGAGGACTGCAAGCAGCAAGAGAAGGGCCACTCCTTTGAAAACCGTTATGCCACCCTCACCTACAAGGAGAAAGGCGCCGGCACCGACTACCTGAACGAGACGCAAGAGAAGAAAGAGACACTCGAGACCCCCATCGACTGGATTGCTTTCAAGAGCCAGTTCTTCAGTGCGATGATGATAGCGAAAGACGAATTCGCCACCGGTGCCAAGTTGTCGAGCGTGCCTCAGGACAAGAGCACCGGATACCTGAAGAAATACGATGCCGAGTTGGAGACCTTCTTCGACCCCAAGGGCGAGACTGCTACCGAACTGGAGTTTTTCTACGGCCCCATCGACTTCCGTCTGCTTCAGTCCGTGGAAAAAGAGAGCCGTTTCGGCAAGGACTTGAAGATGGAGCGTTTGGTATATCTTGGCTGGCCTTTGATTCGCTACATCAACCGTTGGTTCACGCTCTATGTCTTCGACTGGCTCACCAAATTGGGTCTGAACATGGGCATCGTCTTGATTCTCATCACGCTGCTGCTGAAGGCCATCACTTACCCGATGGTGAAGAAGAGCTACATGAGTTCAGCCAAGATGCGCGTGTTGCGCCCGAAAATTGAGGAGGCGACGAAACAATATGACAAGCCCGAAGACCAGATGCAGCGCAGCCAGGCCCAGATGCAGATTTACTCCCAGTACGGCGTCAGTCCGTTGAGCGGCTGCATCCCCATGCTCATCCAGATGCCCATCTGGGTGGCGATGTTCAACTTCGTGCCCAACGCCATCCAACTACGTGGAGAGAGTTTCCTCTGGATCAATGACCTGTCCACCTTCGATCCCATCCTGCAGTGGAGCAAGCCCTTGTGGGGCATAGGCGACCACCTCTCCCTGACCTGCATCCTCTTCTGCGTAGCCAACATCCTCTACTCTGTGATGACGATGCGCCAGCAGCGCGACCAGATGGTGGGCGAGCAGGCCCAGCAGATGAAGATGATGCAGTGGATGATGTTCCTCATGCCGGTGATGTTCTTCTTCATCTTCAACGAGTACAGTGCCGGCCTTAACTTCTACTATTTCATCTCCTTGTTCTTCAGTGCCGCCATCATGTTCATCCTTCGCAAGACCACCAATGACGCCAAACTTCTCGCCTACTTGGAGGCCCGTTACGAAGAGAACAAGAAGCACCCCAAGAAGAAGACAGGCATGGCCGCCCGTTTGGAAGCCATGCAGCAACAGATGCAGCAACAACAGGAAGAGATGCGCCGCAAGCGTGAAGACCTTGAGCGCAAGCGCAACGACTTAAACAACAAGAAATAACCATCCCCATGCAGAAGACCTTGATCATGGCAGCCATCATCGCCACCGCCGCCCTCGTGGGCGCACAGGCTCAGGAAAAGCCCAACATCGGCAAGAGTGCCATCACCCTGAAGAGCGACCTTCTCACTCCGGAAGCCCTGTGGGCCATGGGTCGCATCAGCAGCTATGCCCCCTCTCCAGATGGCAGCAAGGTGGCCTACCAAGTGGGCTACTATAGTGTGAAGGAAAACGCCAGCCATCACGTGTTGTGCATTGTGAACAGCGACGGCAGCGGTCAGCGCCAACTTACCACCAGTTCTGCCAACGAGACCGACCCGTCGTGGGTGGGCGACCGCCTGGCCTTCCTCACCGGCGGCGAGATATGGACGATGGCCTCCGACGGCAGCGACCGTCGCCAGTTAAGCCACACCGACGGCAAGGTGGAGGGCTACAAGTTCTCCCCCGACGGCAGCCGCGTGGTTTACCTGCAGTCCATCCCCTTCCACGACATCATCCAGGAGAATCCCTCCGACCTTCCCAAAGCCACCGGCCGGCTGGTTACCGACCTGATGTACCGCCATTGGGACCACTATGTGGAGAGCATCGCCCATCCCTTTGTGGCAGAGGTCACTGCAACGGGCATTGGTGCAGGCACCGACATCCTCTCCGGCGAGCCCTACGAGTGTCCCATGGAGCCGTTCGGCGGCATCGAGCAGCTCGACTGGAGCCGTGACTCGAAGCAATTGGCCTATACCTGCCGGAAGAATACCGGCCTGGCCTACTCCATCTCCACCGACAGCGACATCTACCTCTATGACGTGGAAAAGAAGAGCACGCGCAACCTGTGCAAGCCCGCCGGCTATCGCGCCCCGGCTGTGGACGCCACCAAGACGCTGCGCACGCAGTCTGTCAACGCCCCGGAGAATCTGAAGAACCACCCCGGCTACGACCAAAACCCGCAGTTCTCCCCCGACGGCAAATATGTGGCATGGCTGAGCATGGCCCGCGACGGCTACGAGAGCGACCGCCAACGCCTTTGCGTGTATGACCTCGCCACGGGCAAGGAGCAATTTCTCACGGAGACTTTCGACTCCAATGTGGATGACTTCTGCTGGTCGGACAACAAAGACGCCCTCCTCTATTTCATCGGCGTATGGCACGGCACGGAGAACCTCTACGCCGTGAATTGGAAAGGCGAATTGAAACAGCTGACCAACGACTGGGCCGACTTCGGTTCGCTGAAGATGCTTGGTGATGGCAAGCGGTTGATAGCCGAGCGCCACCACTATATGGCCCCTGCCGACCTCTACCTCGTATCCCCCTCTTTCAAGAAGCCGTCGAAGACCAGCCTCACCCAGCTCACCTTTGAGAACAGCCACATCCTCGACCAGTTGGCCAAGGGCGGCGTGGAGCAACGATGGGTGAAGAGCAGCGACGGCCAGGACATGATGTACTGGGTGATCCTGCCTCCTCATTTCGACGCCACGAAGAAATACCCTACGCTGCTCTTCTGCGAGGGTGGCCCCCAAAGCCCTGTGTCGCAGTTCTGGAGCTACCGTTGGAATTTCATGATCATGGCCTCCCACGGCTACGTGGTGATAGCCCCCAACCGCCACGGTCTCCCCGGCTTCGGCTCGGCATGGTGCGAGCAAATCAGCGGCGACTGGACGGGCCAGTGCATGTCGGACTATCTGACAGCCATCGACGACGCCGCCACGCAACTGCCTTACGTTGACCGCGACCGCCTTGGCGCCGTCGGTGCCTCTTTCGGCGGTTTCAGCGTGTATTATTTGGCGAGCCACCACGACAAGCGCTTCAAGTGCTTCATCGCCCACGACGGAGCCTTCAACTTGGAGGCGATGTACACGGAAACTGAGGAGAACTGGTTCTCCAACTGGGAATACGACGATGCCTACTGGAACAAGGACCAGACGGCCAACGCCCGCAAGACCTACGCCAACTCCCCCCACCGCTTCGTGGACAAGTGGGACACGCCCATTCTGTGCATCCATGGAGAGAAAGACTACCGCATCAACGCCACACAGGGTATGAGTGCCTTCAATGCAGCCCGCATGCGCGGCATTGAGGCCCAGCTGCTCATCTTCCCCGACGAGAACCACTGGGTGCTGAAGCCCCAGAACGGCATCCTCTGGCAGCGCACCTTCTTCAACTGGCTTGACCGTTGGCTGAAAAAATAGAGAAATTTGGAAAAACAATAAAAAAACAAAAAGATAACAGCAATGACAGACACGATAAAGAATAGTTTGCGCGACTCAGCAGCGATGCGCTGGACAGCCCTTTTGTTGCTTGCCTTGGCGATGTTCTGCTCTTACATTTTCATGGACATCCTCTCACCCATCAAGGACTTGATGCTCAGTGAGCGCGGATGGGACTCCACTGCATTTGGCACGATGCAAGGTTCCGAGGTGTTCCTCAACGTCTTCGTGTTCTTCCTCATCTTCGCCAGCATCATCCTCGACAAGATGGGTGTTCGCTTCACCGCCGTTCTTTCTGGTGCAGTGATGCTGGTGGGCGCCATCATCAAGTGGTATGCGGTGAGCGAGAGTTTCATGGGCAGCGGTTTGGAGCAATGGTTCAACGACCACCTGAACTACATCCCTGGCTTCCACGAGTTGGGTGTTTCGCCCTTCTATGAGGGAATGCCAGCCTCCGCCAAGTTCGCCGCCTGCGGTTTCATGATTTTCGGTTGCGGTTGCGAGATGGCCGGCATCACGGTGAGTCGTGGTATCGTGAAATGGTTCAAGGGGCGCGAGATGGCCTTGGCAATGGGTTCTGAGATGGCTTTGGCTCGTTTGGGCGTAGCCACTTGCATGATATTCTCCCCCTTCTTCGCCCGTCTTGGTGGGGTGGTGAGTGTCACCCGTTCGGTGGCCTTTGGTGTCGTGCTGATGTGCATCGCTCTGATCATGTTCATCGTCTATTTCTTCATGGACAGCAAGCTCGACTCACAGACGGGCGAGGCGGAGGAAAAGGACGACCCATTCAAGGTGAGCGACATAGGCAAGATTCTCACCAGCAGCGGTTTCTGGTTGGTAGCCCTTTTGTGCGTGCTCTATTACTCCGCCATCTTCCCCTTCCAGAAATACGCGGTCAACATGCTTCAGTGCAACTTGACGCTGACGCCTCCCGCCGCCGACTCCTTCTGGGCCAGTTCGAGTGTCACCATCATCCAGTATATCATCATGCTTGTGGTTGCCGCCGCTGGTTTTGCGAGCAATTTCCAGAAATCCTCCAGTCGCAAATACGGTTTGCTCGGCTTGTCCATCATTGCGTTGGTCACCTATTGCTTCATGGGCTACATGCGCCAGTCGGCGGAGTCGATTTTCGCCGTGTTCCCCTTGCTCGCCGTGCTGATCACCCCCATTTTGGGCAGTTATGTTGACAACAAGGGCAAGGCAGCATCGATGCTGGTGCTTGGCTCCCTGCTCCTCATCGCCTGCCACCTCACCTTTGCCTTCGTGCTTCCTGCATTCAAGGGCAATGCCATCGGTGGTGTCGCCGTGGCCTACATCACCATCTTGGTGCTTGGTGCCTCGTTCTCCCTCGTTCCCGCCTCCCTGTGGCCGAGCGTCCCGAAGTTGGTGGAACCCAAGATCATCGGCTCAGCCTATGCATTGATATTCTGGATTCAGAACATCGGATTGTGGCTGTTCCCGTTGCTCATTGGCAAGGTACTCGACAAGACCAACCCCGACATTGTGGAAGGCCTCGAGACTGGCAGGATCACCGCCGAGCAGGCAGCCGTGAGCTACGACTACACCGCCCCCTTGGTGATGCTCGCCTGCTTGGGTGTCGCCGCTCTTGTTCTCGGCTTGTTGCTGAAGGTGGTTGACAAGAAGAAGGGTTTGGGGTTGGAAGAGCCCAATATAAAATAAGGTGTCATCAAACCAACTCCTTTGATGTCCCTCCCTAACGCGTCCCGTTTCCGTCGATGGACGGTACTCGTCATCGTCGCCATCGCGATGATGATGGGTTACGTGTTTTGGGACATCGTCTCTCCTTTGTCCACCACCTTGAAAGCCCCCCTTTCCTCCGGCGGGATGGGGTGGACTTCGGAGGAATACGGTTTCTACGCTGGCAGCTACAGTTTTTTCAACATCTTCCTGTTGATGTTGTTCTGGGGCGGCCTTCTCCTCGACAAGTTTGGCATCCGTTTCACGGGCCTGCTTGCCACGGGGATGATGATGGCCGGTGCTGCTGTCAATTATTACGCTGTGGAGTACATCAGCCCCTTGACCTACACGGATCTGCCGTTCACCCTCTTCGGTTTGGCACCCTCCCACATCAAAGTCCAGGTGCTGGTGTCTTCGATGGGTTTCGGGATGTTCGGCGTAGGCTGCGACATCACGGGCATCACGGTGTCCAAGGTGGTGACGAAATGGTTCACCGGCTATGAGTTAGCCTCCGCGATGGGTGTCCAGGTGGCGATGGCCCGTCTTGGCACCGCCGGAGCTATCAGCTTCAGTCCTGTTTTGGCTCAGTCCTTCGGTGTTTCCGCCCCTTTGCTTGTGGGTGCGTTGCTGTTGTTGATGGGCTTCATGATGTTCGTAGCCTACGTTGCCATGGACCGTCGTATGGACCGCAGCCTGCCCTCCTCCGATGCCAATGTGGAGCCTTCTTCGGGCGAAGATTTTTCTTTCTCCGACTTTCTCCACGTACTTCGCAACCCAGGTTTTTGGCTGATAGCCATTTTGTGTGTGCTGTTCTACTCCAGCCTTCGCCCCTTTTTGAAATTCGCCAGTGACCTATTGGTCAACAAATACGGTATCGACACAGTGACAGCCGGTTGGGTGGTCTCCATTCTCCCTTACGGCACCATCGTGCTCACCCCCCTGTTTGGAATGGTTTACGACCGTGTGGGTCGTGGCAGCATGCTGATGCTGGTGGGCTGCATCATCATCACCGTCTGCCATGTGTTTCTCGCCCTTCCCATCCTCCATCACACCTGGTTGGCCTCTGTGGCGATGCTTCTCTATGGCATCTCCTTCTCCCTCGTTCCAAGCGCGATGTGGCCGAGCGTTCCCAAGATTGTACCATTGAAACAGTTGGGTACGGCCTACAGCATCATCTATTTTGTTCAAAACATCGGCTTGATGGTCACACCGATGGTGGTGGGCAACGTGATAGGAGAGCATACCGACACGAGCGGCCATGCCGACTTCACCATTCCGATGTTGGTATTCGCCGGTTTGGGTTTGTGCGCCACCCTCTTCGCCCTGCTGCTCATGCATGTGGACCGCCGGAAAGGTTATGGTCTTTCGGAGGCCAATATGGTCAAATGAGTTCGTTGCTCTTCCTATTCACACAATAAAGAGACTGAATGTTGGACTTTGGCTTGAACATATTTTTCGAACAAATGGACGCCCTTCAGGAGCGTGTGGAAGAGTTGGAGCGCTTGGTGTCAGCCTCCCTTCAGGAACGCCATGCTGCTGAAGCCGCCTTGCAGCGTGCAGAAACGGCCTACGCCGGGTTGCAGGCAGAAAACGAGCGGACGGGGCACGTGTTGGTTCAAGTGCGGGAGGAACTTCAGCGTCGTGAAGAGGCACGCGGACTTCTCGAAAAGCAGATAACGACCTTGAAGGAAGAAATTGAGCGATTGAAGGAAGAATTGCAGTCGAAGACGCAGGAGTCCGGCAACTTGCCGCCTTCTCCTCAGAAAGAAATCGCGAAGGAACCATCTGCTGCGAATGAAGAAAGTGAAAAGAAGCCCCCGTCGCCGCGAAAGAAACGCAAGGAAAAAACTCCGAAAGCTTCCACCAGTGTTGCGACACAGCTGTTCTTCTCATTTGACGACTGAATAATTTTTACCCCCGAACATCATGGGCGAAGTGTTGACGTTTCCTTGATAAAAATTGAAATAGTTTTGGCTTTTCGGCTGAAATTATTTACCTTTGCAATCTCAATCCCTTACACAGCCATCTTCATGAGATGAGCTGAATTTGCGGCACCCTGCCGCAGCCTACAACTACTGAAAACCTGCCAAGACATGAAAAAAACGACAACCCTGCTGCTTTTGTTGTTGGCATTGAGCGTCAATGCCCAGTTGAAATGGCCCGTGCCCTCTGCAGAGAGCAAGGCCGGCCTCCGTTGGTGGTGGCCAGGCTCCGCTGTTGACGAGGCTAATTTGGAGTGGACGCTCCGCCAATACGCCGATGCCGGTGCCGGCTCCGTGGAAATCACTCCCATCTACGGTGTTCAGGGCAATGCCTCGCATGGCATCGACTTTCTCTCCCCCGAATGGATGCGCCAATTGGGCATCGTGGAGCGCGAGGGCGCAAAGGACGGCATTTTGGTAGACATGAACACCGGCACGGGCTGGCCCTTCGGCGGTCCGTTGGTACCTTTGGAAGAAGCCGCATGCAAAGTGCTGTTCGTTGTTGACACCGTTGTTATCGAGCGTGCAACGGAAGAGCCGTTGCTGGTTGACCTCAGCATCAAGAACGAGAAGGAGCGCCCCTACGCCAAGTTACGCCACGTCATGGTTCACCCCATCGACGTGAAGAGTTACAAGGGTCGCTGCCTCGACCTCACGAACAACATGGAAGACGGCCGTCTGCAGATGCTCCGCCTCCCCGGCACCTGGCTCGTCGTGGCGCAATACGAGAGTCGCACACGCCAGCAGGTGAAACGCGCCGCCCCCGGCGGTGCCGGCTATGTGATCGACCATTTCGACAAGACAGCCGTCCAGCACTATCTGGAGCGCTTCGACCAAGCCTTTGCCCAGAGCGGCGTTGCCTATCCCCACAATTTCTTCAACGACTCCTACGAGGTATATGGCGCCAACTGGACCCCCACGCTGTTGGAGGAGTTCAAAACCCGTCGCGGCTATGAGTTGGAGAAGCACTTCCCCGCCCTCTTGGGCATCGATATTCCCGGCAACGATGCCGAGAAGGATGTCCTGTCCGACTACCGCGAGACGTTGAGCGACCTCTTGTTGGAGAACTTTTCGCAGCAGTGGACGGAGTGGGCGCATCGCCACGGCTCCCAGACCCGCAACCAAGCCCACGGCTCACCGGCGAGCCTCATCGATGTCTATGCCTCCGTCGATGTTCCCGAGATTGAGGGCTTCGGCCTCTCCGAGTTCCACATCAAGGGTCTCCGCCAAGACCCCGGCTTCACCCGTCCCAACTTCAGCGACGTGTCAATGTTGAAATACGCCTCCTCTGCCGCCCACATCACGGGAAAGCCCTTGGTGAGCAGCGAGACGTTCACTTGGCTGACAGAGCATTTCCGCACCTCCCTGTCCCAGATGAAGCCCGACTTGGACCTGATGTTCACCTGCGGCGTCAACCACACCTTTTTCCACGGCACCTGCTACAGTCCCCGCGAGGCGAAATGGCCCGGCTGGCGCTTCTATGCCAGTGTGGACATGAGTCCCAACAACAGCATCTGGCGCGACGCCCCCTACCTGATGAAATACATCGAGCGGTCGCAGAGCTTTTTGCAGATGGGCTCCCCCGACAACGACTTCCTCGTGCTCGTCCCACTCCGTGACATGTGGTCGAAACGGCATGGCGAGGGCGTGGGCAGCCTTTTGATGGCCTTCGACATTCACAAGATGGACGAAAAAGCCCCGGAATTCATCAAGGCCATCCTCGAAATCGACAGCCTCGGCTACGACTGCGACTACATCAGCGAGCGCATCCTGATGGACACGAAGCTGGTTGACGGGCAGTTGCAGACCGCTGCCGGTACGCGCTACAAAGGCCTCATCATCCCCGGCAGCGGCAAGATGCCCGACGCCCTGCGCCGCCACATAGAAGCCTTGGAGGAAGGTGGCGCCACCATCATCCGCGGCATTGACGAGAACCGCATGCGCCAGGCTGCCGAGCCAGAGGCCCTGCGCACACGCCTCGGCCTTCGTGCCATCCGCCGCAGCAACTCCGGCGGTCACCATTATTTCATCGCCAACCTCACCCCAGAGGACAAGAGCGGATGGACGCCGCTGGCCGTCCCTGTGACCGACGCCGCCTGGTTCAACCCCCTCAACGGCGACATCCTCGCCGCGAAGATGAGAGGCAACCAAGTGTATGTCAACCTCCGTTCTGGCGAGTCGATGATTTTGCAGACCTTCGACCGCCGCCTCACCTCCAAGCCCGACAGCATTCTCGGCGAGACACCCGCCGTGGTGGAGACCCTCGACCTCACCCACCAACCCTGGCAACTGACGTTCGTGGAGAGCGCCCCTGCGGTGGAGAAGACCTATATGCTCGACCATGTACAGACGTGGGAAGGCCTGGACGACGGCCCCGTGCGCACGACAATGGGCACCGGCTGCTACACCACGACGGTGAAATTGGACAAGAAGCAGGCCCTCCGTCAGTGGTCCATCGACCTTGGCGACGTGCGGGAGAGCGCCCGCGTGTATGTCAACGGCGAGTTGGTGGGCTGCGCCTGGAGCGTGCCCTTCACCCTCGACCTTGGCCGACGCTTGCACAAGGGCAACAACGAGTTGCGCATCGAGGTGACCAACCTCCCCGCCAACCGCATCGCCGACATGGACCGCCGTGGCGAACAATGGCGCATCATGGAGGAAATCAACGTGGTGGACCTGAACTACAAGAAAACCACCTACGAGAACTGGGAGCCTGTGCTTAGCGGCCTCCATTCAGAAGTAAAACTGATAGCACGATAACATCATGAGAGCATCCACCACCCTTGCCGCCTTGGCCTTCGCGCTCTGTGCCGTGGCCACCCCTCGCGAAACCGTCAACATGAATTTCGGCTGGCTGTTCCACGCCGGCGACCTCACCACCATCCCCACGCCGTCGAACGTAGGCGCCATCACCGCCGATTGGCGCACTGTGGACCTCCCCCACGACTACCAGATAGAGCAGCCGTGGGTGGCTCCCGGCGCCGACGAGCAAGGCGACGCGAGCGACCAGGCGAGCAATTTCAAGAGCCGCCTCAGCGCCCGCGGCTTCAAGGAGATGGGTGTGGGATGGTACGTGAAGACCCTCACCCCTCCTGCAGAGTGGAAGAACCGCCTGGTGTTGCTCGACTTCCAAGGCATCATGTACGTGGGCGACGTCTATCTCAACGGCGAGCGCGTGGGCGGCACCGACTACGGCTACTTGGGCTTCGAGGTGGATGTGAGCAAGCTGCTGCGCATCGGCCAAGAGAATGTCATCGCCGTGAAGGCCAACACGCAGGAGCCTCTCAACTCCCGTTGGTACACTGGCGGCGGCCTCTTCCGCGACGTGAAACTTTTCGTCACCGACCGCGACCTGCATTTCGCCCGCCACCCACTCTACATCACCACGCCGGTGGTGAGCGACACCGTGGCCACGGTGGCCGTACAGGCAGAGATAGCCTGCAACCTGCGAACCGAGCGACTGAAGGTAC
>Ga0129307_1002747_pt1 | contig 12845 bp, 8 predicted proteins | sample P1105metagenome_FD_94437 | JGI IMG/M metagenome (GOLD analysis project Ga0129307, IMG submission 94437) | Capybara group fecal microbial communities from Wisconsin, USA - P1105 metagenome | ecosystem: Host-associated > Mammals > Digestive system > Large intestine > Fecal | place: USA: Wisconsin... | reverse complement strand
CGGTGGCCGCCGATGCATTAACGCACACCAGCACGGGCTCGTCTTCCTTCCATTCGCCCTTGATGAGGGCCATGTGCTCCAGGCCGTTGCTTTTCTGCCTGAAGGGTATGAGGTGGAAGTGTCCGTAGACGGTGGGCAGGTCGGCCTCTGTGCCCACTTCTATGAGCGACTCTTTCTGCAGGCGGTAGGCTATCATGTCCTTGATGGTGATGATTTTCAGTCCCCACTGCTCGGCAAATTTCAGCAGGTCGGGCATGCGTGCCATCGTTCCGTCCTCGTTCATGATTTCCATCAGGGCGCCGGCGGGGTAGAGCCCTGCCATGCGGCAGAGGTCGATGGCGGCCTCGGTGTGTCCGCTTCGGCGCAGCACGCCGTTCTCCTGTGCGTAGAGCGGGTTGATGTGGCCGGGGCGCCCGAAGGTCTGCGGGGTGGAATTGGGGTCGGCCAGGGCCTTGATGGTCTCGGCGCGGTCGTGTGCCGACACGCCGGTGGAGCATCCCTCCAGCTTGTCTACGGTGACGGTGAACGGAGTTCCCAGCACCGAGGTGTTGTCCATCACCTGGTGCGGCAGGTCTAGTTCCTCGCATCGGCTCATGGTGATGGGAGCGCAGAGCACGCCCCTGGCGTGTTTCAGCATGAAGTTCACCTTCTCGGCGGTGATTTTCTCAGCTGCTATGATCAGGTCGCCCTCGTTCTCGCGGTCTTCGTCGTCAACCACGATGAGGAACTTTCCTTCTCTGAAGTCGTTCACGGCATCTTCGATGCTGCTCAGTTTGATGTTTTCCATATATATTTACACCTTATTATATTTATATAGAGTGGGTATACCTTATTTTATATATAGTGGTGCGTACGCCCTGCTCTCCATTTTTTTTGTCTAGGGCGGGCGTCTGCACCTTCATTGCCTTCATGTCGATGGGGCGGCTATCTGGCCTATGCGGTCGGTGATGGCCTTGTTGGTGCTGATGATGGTGCGCAGGTCGTGATCCAGGCGCAGGCGGAAGTGCCACATGCGGATGTAGCAGAACAGTCCTACGGGCACGATGATGAAGGCTGCGATGTTGAGCCAGCGGCGCTCGAAGGGCCTTGTGTGGGCCTTCACCGATACCACCGGATATTTGTTCAGCTCGGTGAGCACCACCTTGTCCCTGGTGTTCGAGAGGTCTTCGATCACCTCCTCCATCTCCTCGCTGATGCGCTCGATGTGGTGGTCGGGATGGTAGTTGAAGAACACCTTCACGATGTTGGGCGCCCGTTTCAGCTTGTGCTTGTGGGCATAGTCGGCCACGCTGGCGCTGATGGCCTCCAGCCGGGCGGCGTCGGTAGGGTAGTCGGGGTCGTTGATGATCACCTCCTTGCCGAAGACGTGGCGCTTGAGGCGCAGTCCCAGGAGCTTCATGAAGAAGTTGCGGTAGGCATCCATGTTGAACACCACCGAGTCTTTGTTGGCCTTGTAGGTGAAGAAGACGGCCACGGGCGTGAGCACGGCCATGGCGATGCCCTTGCCGAACCAGATGGCCCACATGCCGCCGCGCGACATGCGGTAGCCCGTATTGTCGAGAATGTAGTAGACGATGAAGACGAACACCGAGATGATGACCGGTATGCCCAGTCCTCCCTTCCTGATGATGGCGCCCAGCGGTGCTCCTATGAAGAAGAAGATGATGCAGAGCAGGGCGGTGGTGAACTTGTTGATGGCCTCTATCTTGTGCTGGCGTATCACCCGGTCGGCGTCGCCCGTCACCATGCTCTTGAACTCGTAGTCGCTCCTGGCGCTCTGAATCTTCGAGAGGGCCGTGTTCACCGCCTGCTGCTTCTTCTCAGGCGTCAGCTTGGCGTAGATGGAGTCGAAGTCGGTTGTCTTGGCCAGGGCTTTCCTCAGCGCCTTCAGCGAGTCTTTCTTCTCCAGCTTGGGCAGCCGGTAGAACGCCCGTCCGGCATCGTCGTAGTAAGCCCGTCCGATGCTGTCGTACACCGCGTTGAGCGAGTCGATGTCGTGGTTGATCTGCACCAGGCCCTTGGCCCGCGCGTCGCCCGAGAACACCGAGCCGTCGGTCATGTTGAAGCCCCCGTCGAAGTCCAGTATGATTTTCTTCGACGAGAAGGTCTCCCTGCGGTAGGGCACGGCGGCGCTGCCCGCCAGCTCCTGCGAGCGCATGTTCTCAAACCACTCTCCGCTCCAGAGGCTCATCACCAGGTGCTTCTTCTCCTCGGTCGACTGGAGCATGCCCGAGTCGGCCAGGATGATGGCGGCGTCCTCATAGCTCTCGGTCATGCGGTAGATCATGATGCCGTAGAGCTTGCCCGTCTTCATGTCCTTCTTCTGCACGTAGAGGTTGGTGTTGGGAATGCCGTCGTAGAAGATGCCCTCGGGAATCTCCAGCTCGGGGCTCTTCTGCCGCATCGACAGGAGCAGCTGCGCCATCTTCTGGTTGGCGTTCGGACCTACAACATTTTGGAAGTAAAACGAGCCCAGGGCAATGAGCACCGAAATGAGTATCAGCGAGCGGAAGGCCTGCATCAGCGAGATGCCCGCCGCCTTGATGGCCGTCAGCTCCGAGCTCTCGCCCAGGTTGCCGAAGGTGATGAGCGACGACAGCAGGATGGCCAGCGGCAAGGCCTGCGGCACGAGCGAGAGGCCCATGTACCAGAAGAACTGCGCCATCACCTCCATCGAGATGCCCTTGCCGATGAGGTCGTCGACATAGCGCCACAGGAACTGCATCATCAGCACAAACTGGCAGATGAAGAAAGTACCCACAAACAGCAGCCCGAACTGCTTGGCGATGAATATATCTAGTTTCTTGATTCTGAGCATTTACCTACCTGGCTGCGGCCTGCATGCCGCTACCAAGCTGCAAAATTAGCATAAAAAAGTCAGAGAACGGCAGATTTTTCAGTTTTTTATCAATAATGTGGTGTTAAAGGCCGGTCGACTGGTGCAATCGGTACAGATTGTCGTCCCAAATGTCGTGCAGCCAGTCCAGGTCCTCGGGCACCGCATGGTCGATGACGCTCAGTATGTAGTCGTTCGTGATGTCGCTTCTCACCATCTCCATCTGCCAGAAGTTGTCCTCCTCGCCCGCCTCGTCGTCCCATTCCAGCCGTATGAGCTTCATTTTCTTCTCCTCCACGATGGTGGCCGTGCGCTGCTCGTGGTGGCTCCACTCCTCGCCCCAGGTGAAGGTGAGCTTGTCGCCCTCGCGGGTCACTGTGTTGGCAATCCATTTCTGCAGCCCCGCCTCGTTGCTGATCAGCGGCCAGATGATGTTGGGAGAACTCGAGTGCAGTTCGTATTCCAAGTGAATTCTTTGCTTCTTCATGGGCTAGTCAGTTTTGATTTCGTATGCAAATATAGGAAAAAATAGTGAGAAAAGAAAAATATCTTCAAAATATTTTTGCTGATTCCAAAAATTATTATACCTTTGCACCCGCATTCAAGCAATGATGGCGGGATAGCTCAGCTGGTTAGAGCGCATGATTCATAATCATGAGGTCGCCGGTTCAATCCCGGCTCCCGCTACCAAACAAGCAGGCAACTGGTCGGAAAGGCTGGTTGCCTGCTTTCGTTTTGGGGAGCCCTCCGGGGGAGTTGGTGGGGGCCACTCCCAAACTCCTAAACTCCCAAACTCCCCCAAACTATCCTCTTTCTCTATGCTTTCCCCAAAAACTTAGCGGTGACGGAGCGGGGGCTGCCGAGCATGCCGCGGGGCGTGCCCTCGTAGATGATGTTGCCACCGGCCTCGCCGGCTCCGGGACCGAGCTCCACCACATGGTCGGCGGCCTTGATGACGTCGGTGTTGTGCTCGATGACATAGACGGTATTCCCCTCGTCGACCATGCGCTCGAAGAGCGACACGATGCGGTCGACATCCTTGGGGTGGAGGCCGTCGGTGGGCTCGTCGATGATGAAGAGCTTGCCTCTCTCGCCGAGGAAGGAGGCCATCTTCAGGCGTTGCAGCTCTCCGCCGGAGAGGGTGGAGAGCGCCTGGTTGAGGTGGAGGTAGCCCAGTCCGACGTCCATCATGGGGTGCAGCTTCTCGGCAATGACGGTGCCCTGGAAGAAGCGGATGGCGAGGCGCACGGAGAGGTCCATGACCTGGGCGATGTTGAGGGCCTCGGCCTCGGCATGGTCGTTGCCTGTGGGGAGCAGGGTGTAGCGCAGCGCCTCGGGCGAGTAGCGCAGTCCGCCGCAGGCCTCGCAGGTGGTCTCGATGCTGTCCATGAAGGCCATCTCGGCGACGATGACGCCCTTGCCGCCGCACACGGGGCAGGCGCCTTTGCCGTTGAAGGTGAAGTAGGCCTCTTTCTGTTTGTGCCTGCGGGCGAAGAGCTTGCGGATGTCGCCGGCCACGTCCATGTAGGTGGCGGGTGTGGAGCGGAGGCTCACGCCGATGTTCTTCTGGCTGATGTAGACGATGTCGTCGGGCTCGGGGTAGCTATTGCGCAGGCACTCCATGAGCGAGCTCTTGCCCGAGCCTGCCACGCCGGCTATGACGCCGAAGACGTGGAGGGGGAAGCTGACGCTGACGTCGTTGAGGTTGTGCAGGGTGGCGTGGCGCAGGTTGAAGTGGTGGGCCGCGGTGCGGGGGTGCTGCTTGAAGGCTCCGCTACGGCTCAACATCTGGCCTGTGGCGGTGCCGCTATGGAGCAGTTGCTGGTAGGTGCCCTGGAAGACGATGCGGCCTCCGTCGGCTCCGGGTCCGGGGCCCATGTCGACCACGTGGTCGGCCATGCTGATCATCTCCTTGTGGTGCTCGACGAGCAGCACGGTGTTGCCGTGGTCGCGCAGCCGTTTCACGGAGTGCTTCATGAGCTCGATGTCGCAGTCGTGGAGTCCGGTGCTGGGCTCGTCGAGGATGTAGAGCACGTCGGAGAGCGACGAGTTGATGTATTTGGCTATTTTGCAGCGTTGTGCCTCGCCACCTGAGAGTGTGCCCACGGCGCGGTCGAGGCTGAGGTAGCCGAGTCCGATTTCCTCGAGGGCGGTGAGTCGGGCTCCGATGGCGGCCTTGAGGTCGACGGCCAGCGGGTCGGCGATGGAGCGTATCCAGGCGTTGAGCTTGCTGATGGAGAGGGCGCAGGCCTCGGCGATGTTCATGCCGTCTATCTTGCAGGCAAGCACGCGCTTGGCCAGACGGGTGCCTCCGCAATCGGGGCAGGTGCCCATGTGGAGCATGGGGTTGAGCACGGCGCTATGGAGCAGGCCTTCCTCAGAGTTGATGATGCTGCGGTACATGCGGGGGATGAGGCCCTCGTACTTGGCCGACTTGGGCCAGTTGGCGGGCGGGTTCTTGAGCCGTATCTGCGGGCTGTTGAGGAAGAGGTCGAGCTCCTCGGGCGAGTAGTCCTTAATCTTCTTGTCGAGGTCGAAGAGCCCGCTATGGGCATAGCGTATCCAGCGCCATCCTCCCTTGCCGAAGGCGATGTAGTGGATGGTGTCTTCGTCGTTGAGGCTTTTGTTGAAGTCGACGAGCTTGTGGATGTCGAGCTCGCGAATCTCGCCCAGTCCGGAGCACCGCGGGCAGCTGCCCTCGGGGTGGTTGAAGCTGAACGACTCGGCATAGCCGACGAAGGGCTTTCCCACGCGCGAGAAGAGCAGTCGCATGAGGGCGTAGATGTCGGTGTAGGTGCCCACGGTGGAGCGCGAGTTGTTGGCGGGCTTGCGCTGGTCGATGACGATGGCGATGGGCAGTCCGTCGATGGTGTCGACGTGCGGGCGTCCGTATTTGGGCAGGTATTGCTGTACGAAGGTGGGGAAGGTGTCGTTGAGCTCGCGCCGCGACTTGGCGGCGATGGTGTCCATCACGAGCGAGCTCTTGCCCGAGCCCGAGACGCCGGTGAAGACGGTAATCTGGTGCTTGGGAATATCGAGGGAGACATCCTTGAGGTTGTTCTCGCGGGCACCGCGGATGGTGATATGGGTTGTGGACATGCTTTTTTTTATGATCTAGGAGGGTTTTTAAGGAGGTTAAGAGGGCTTTTAGGAGGTTAGGAGGGTTTTTAGGAGGTTAAGAGGGTGGATGTGGGACATGCAAAGGTACAATGATTTTTTGAAACTCCCACAGATTTATAAAGATTTTAAAGATTATTCTCAAGCAGGAGTGGGTTTTCGGAGTTTTCGGAGTAATCGGAGTAATCGGAATAATCGGAGTTTTCTGAATTTTCTGAATATTCTGAATATTCGGAATTTTCGGAATACTCTGAATACTCCGATTATTCTGAATCCTCTGCCATCTCTTCTTCCCCAAAGACAATTGTCTTCATTTCTTTTTGCGGTATCAAGATTTTTTTGTAGCTTTGCGGTGAGAATGGTCACCAAAGGTGTGACGAAAAGCGAAAAGAGAGTATGATGCTGGAATGGTCTTATCTAGTGGGGCCGCTGGTAGGCGGTGTCATCGGCTACATCACCAACGATGTGGCCATCCGCATGTTGTTCAGGCCCCATCAGCCTAAGTATCTGTTCGGGGTGCACATCCCGCTGACGCCGGGCATCATCCCGAAGGAGCGCTATCGGATTGCCGAGGCCGTGGGCGAGACCATCAGCGAGCACCTGATGAACCAGGAGGTGCTCGAGCGCACGCTGCTCTCGCCCGAGCTGATAGGGAGGATAGCGGGGGCCATCGACCGCTTTGCCGCCGCCCAGCGCACCAACGAGGAGACGCTGGAGCAGTTCATCCGCCACTACCTGACGCGCCAGGAGCTGGAGAGCATGCGCGGACAGGTGGAGACCGACCTGACGAAGATGCTCTACAAGAAGCTGAGCGACGAGTCGGTGGGCACGAAAATATCGCATAAAATCATGGAGAAGGTGCTCGAGAAGATGCAGAGCGGCATGGCGGGCGTCGTGGGCTCTACGCTGGGCCTCAACCAGATGGCCGAGCTGGTGGCCGAGCCGGCCGAGCACCTGATGGCCAAGCATATCAACGAGCTCATCAGCCAGCATTCGGAGCAGATGGTGAGCCACCTGCTGAAGAGCGAGAGCGAGAAGCTGATGCAGGTGCCGATGTGCCAGCTGATGGAGGACCGCGAACAGCAGGTGGAGCAGCTCAAGGAGACGGCCATCGCGCTCTACCGCACCATCATCACCGAGCGGTTGCCGCGCATCCTGAATGCCCTCAACATCAGCAAGATGATAGAGAACCGCATCAACGAGATGGACATGAACGACACCGAGCGCATCGTACACCAGGTGATGGACAAGGAACTGAAGGCGGTCATCTGGTTCGGAGCGCTGCTGGGATGCCTCATTGGAATTATTAACACCATATTTTAGATAACAGCCTATGAAACGATTGATGATGACGATGGTAGCGGCCGTGCTGCTGACTGCCTGCGCTACCACGCAAAACGACGGACTGACCAAGGAGCAGCGACGCGCCAAGGTGGCCCAGATAGTGAGACAACAACTGGCCGAGCGCCACTACACCATCGAGGTGGACCACTGCTACCCGCGGAGGGGCGGCTCACGACGGATAGACTACGGTTACGAACTGACGGTGAGCGGCGACACGCTCAAGTCGTACTTGCCCTATTTCGGACGGGCCTACCACATTCCCTACGGCGGCGGTAAGGGACTCCACTTCAACTCGATCATCACCGACTACCAGCAGGGACTCGTGAAGCAGGGACTCACCCGCATCGTGATTCTCACCCAGAACGAGGAGGACACCTACCAATATGTGGTGGAGGTGTTCGAAAACGCCAATGCCTCCATTCAGGTCTTCTCGCGTGAAAGAGAGGACATTGGATTCTCGGGAACGATGAAAACCGATTGACCAACAGAAATGCTTACAGCACAAAGAAACCGCATTGTAATAGATATTCATACGGGAATTATTCAGGAAATACCCGTTTAGTTATAGATTTAACGATTTTTAATATGATTATTGGACAATCTGACGCAATATTTATTATATTTGCAACAAATCAACATGTAAACTTGTTAATTTTAATCATGGGAAGGAGCGTTATGAAAAAGGTGAAAACAACGTACAACCACAAAGAGGAGTACGAACTAGACAACATTTACAACGAAAATGATGATCGCTATGGTATGGCAAGCAACTCATCGATTTGGTACAATTAATTTTACTCAATGATAAAGGCGGGCATCTCTGAAACAAGAGGTGCCCGCCTTTATTGCACCCCCCGCCGGCGGCTGGGCCAACGGGGCAGGCGGCAGTTGTGGGATGCCGGCCCTGGAAGGCGCCTAGGCCTTCTTCCAGAGCTTGGTCATATCCTCGAGCGTCTTGCCCTTGGTCTCGGGAACCAGCTTCCAGACGAAGATGGCGGCAACGACGCAGATGATGCCATAGAGGCCGTAGGTGAACCAGTGGCCGAAGTCGTCGCCCTCGCTGAGGTGCATGTTGAACATAGGCACGAAGGTGGAGCTGACGATGAAGTTGAATATCCACTGGAAAGCCACGGCGATGGCCACGGCGGCGCCACGGATGGTGTTGGGGAATATCTCGGCGATGAGCACCCAGCAGATGGGGCCCCACGAGAACATGAACGAGGCCGAATAGACCATGATGGATACGGCGGTCACCATCTCCAGTCCGGGATGGCCGAAGGTGAGGGCCACGCCGAAGGCACCAATGGCCATGCCCAGCGAACCGCAGATGAGCAGCGGCTTGCGGCCTAGCTTCTCGACGGTGAAGACGGCCACCAGCGTGAACAGGATGTTGATGACACCCATGAAGACGGTGACAACCATCGGGTTCTCCATGCCCATGTCGCCGAAGATGCGCGGAGCATAGTAGAGAACGGCGTTGATGCCGACGGCCTGCTGGAAGACGCTCAGCATGATGCCGACGAAGATGCACATGGCACCGTAGGTCATCAGCCGCTCGGTCTTCTCGGTCATGGTGTCGCGGATGTCCTGCAGAATCTGCTGGGCTTTCTCCATGCCGTTGATTCTCGAGAGTACGGTCAGCGCCTTCTTGTCGTCGCCGATGCTGACGAGGTAGCGCGGCGTCTCGGGCACGAAGCAGATGAGCAGGGCAAAGAGCCCGGCGGGAATGGCCTCGCTACCGAACATGTAGCGCCAGCCCGTGGTGACGGTCCATTGGGCGGCGGGGTTGATGGCGGCAAGGCCCTTGCCCATCTCCTCGACCACCGGCTGGATATGGTCGCCCAGGATGAAGAAGTTGACGAAATAGACCACCAGCTGGCCGAAGATAATGGCAAACTGGTTCCACGACACCAGCATGCCGCGGATGTTCGACGGGGCCACCTCGCCGATGTACATCGGGCAGATGGCCGAGGCCAGGCCGACGCCTATACCACCGATGACACGGTAGATGTTGAACATGATGAGCAACGAGAATGTGGGCTCTCCCTTGGCGAAGAATAGAAACTCGGGGTACATCGAGCCGAGCGCCGAGACGAAGAACAGCAGGCCGGCAATGATGAGCGACTTCTTACGGCCCAGGTTGGTGGCCAGCAGGCCCGAGAAGGCTGAGCCGATGATGCAGCCGATGAGAGCCGACGCCGAGGTGAAACCATGCCATCCGTCGGTGTAGGTGAAGTCCTTGGCCTCCATGAAGAAGGCTTGCAGACCCTTCTCGGCACCCGAGATGACGGCGGTATCGTAACCGAAAAGCAGTCCACCGAGTACTGCCACGAGAACGATGGAGATGAGGTAGCTCTTGCTACCGTTGTTTTGATTTTGAGTCATTGTTGTTATTGTTGTTTAGTATGTACTTTCTTTCGCTATTTTGATGGGGATGGCGGCCTTGTCTGCCTGAAGGGAAGAGAGTCTGTGGCGAGCTTCCTCTTGGCGCATGGCCGTGGCCTCCGTCTTTTTCGTCTGCAAAAATACAACTTTTTGTTGAAAACCATGTCATCTGGTGTAACTTACTTTTCATCTTATGTGATAAAATGCGAAAATAGGGGAGGGCAGGGCTGGCGCCAGTTCTGGATTCCAAGTTCAAGGTTCCAAGTTCAAGGTTCAAGGTTCCAAGTTCAAGGTTCAAGGTTCCAAGTTCAAGAGGCAGAGTATTGTCCAAACTCCCCGTAACAAGTTGAGAACTGAGAGCTGGGAGTTGAGAGGTATGATTACCTTACGAACTGAGAACGGAGAGTTGAGAACGGAGAGGTATGATTACCTTTGGTATTGTCTACACTCCTACACTCCCACACTCCTAATAAAAACTCCCTCCTAATAAAACTCCCACACTCCTAATTAAAACAATTTCCTCGCAAAAGTCATTTCTTCTCATATTTTTTTGTATTTTTGCAGCATAGAAAAACCATAATCATCAGAAACTAACAACGGAAGACATGAAAAAGACAATCTTATCAGTTTTGCTACTGGCTGCATGGGCAGTGGCAAGTGCTCAGAATGAACCGCTATGGATGCGCTTTTGCGCCATTTCGCCCGACGGGCAGACCATTGCCTTCTCCTATCAAGGCGATATCTACAGCGTTCCAGCGACTGGAGGTAGTGCCCGTCAGCTGACCTCGAACGCTGCCTACGACGCTTACCCCGTGTGGAGTCCCGACGGCAGGAAACTCGCTTTTGCCTCTGCCCGCGAAGGCAGTCTCGACGTTTATGTGATGGATGCAACGGGTGGAGCGCCCAAACGGCTGACGACGCATAGCGGTACGGAGTTGCCAATGGCTTTCCGCGATAACACTCACGTGCTCTTCTCGGCCGCGCTGATGCCCTCGGCAAAGTCGAATATCTTTGCAGGAGGCCGTACCTGCCAGGTGTATGAGGTGAGCACCGAGGGCGGCAGACCCCGCATGTTCTCAACGCTCATGATGGAGGATGTGAGCCTGAACAGCCACGGCGACGTGCTTTACCACGACTGGAAAGGCTATGAGGACCCGTTCCGCAAGCACCATCAGTCGCCCATCTGCCGTGACATCTGGCTCTGCCAGAATGGGAAATACACCAAGCTGAGCAGCTTTAAGGGCGAGGACCGCACCCCGCGCTGGGCCGACGACCGGTCGTACTACTATCTGAGTGAGGAAGACGGCACCTTCAATGTCTACCGCCGCAACATCGACGGCACCGGCAAGCAGCAGCTCACACACCATCAGAAGAATCCCGTACGCTTCCTCACCGTGGCCAAGAACGGCACCATCTGCTACGGCTACGACGGCGAGATATACACGCTGAAGGCCGGCGGACAACCCCAGAAGGTGAAGATCAGCATCTGCGCCGACCGCAACGACCGCGACCTGGTGCGCCAGGTGCGCAGCAACGGCGCCACCGAAATCAGTCTGTCGCCCAGTGGCAAGGAAGTGGCTTTCGTGATGCATGGCGATGTTTATGTGACATCGGTCGACTATAAGACCACCAAGCAGGTGACCGACACTCCCGAGCAAGAGCGTAGCATCGACTTTGCCCCCGACGGCCGTAGCATCGTCTATTGTGCCGAGCGGGGCGGACACTGGCAGATCTACCGCACCAAGCTGGGAAAGGCCGACGAGAAGCTGTTCACCTACTGCACCGACATGGAGGAGGAACGCCTGACCAACACCGACGTCACCTCGCTACAGCCTAAGTTCAGTCCCGATGGCAAGGAGGTAGCCTTCTTCGAGAACCGAGGCACCCTGCGCGTCATCAACCTGGCATCGAAACAGGTGCGCACGGTGATGGACGGCAAGTTTAATTTCTCGTATAGCGATGGCGACCTCTGGTTTGAGTGGAGTCCCGACAGCAAATGGCTGCTGAGCAGTTATATTGGCACCGGCGGATGGAACAACCAGGATGTGGCGCTGGTCAATGCCTCGGGCAACGGCGAGATTCACAACCTGACCGAGAGCGGCTACAACGACGGAGGTGCCAAGTGGGTGCTGGGCGGCAAGGCCATGCTCTTCGAGAGCGACCGCGCCGGATATCGCAGCCATGGCAGCTGGGGAGCCGAGACCGACTACTACGTGATGTTCTTCGATGTGGATGCCTACGACCGTTTCCGCATGACCAAAGAAGAGAAGGTGATGCGCGAGGAGGCCGAGAAGGAAGCCCGCGGCAAGAAGCCCGACATGGGCGACAAGAAACCGGCGGCCAACAGCAAGAAGGCTAACAATAAGAAGAAACAGCCCGCTAACACCCAGCAGGCATCGGCCAAGACGCTGGCATTCGACCTTGACAACTGCCGCGACCGCATCATCCGCCTCACGGTCAACTCAGCCCGTATGGGCGACGCTGTGCTCAAGGGCGACACCCTGTACTACCAGGCAGCCTTCGAGGGAGGTATGGACCTCTGGAAACACGACCTGCGCGAGCAGAAAACCACGCTCGTGATGAAGAATGTGGGACGTGGATACATGTATGCCGACAAGGGTTTCAAGAACCTCTTTCTCTGTTCGCAGGGCGGCATCAAGAAGGTCGACCTCATGAAAGGCACTCCCACACCCGTGGCCTTCGAGGCCGAGTTCAACTACCGTCCTTACGAGGAGCGTGCCTACATCTTCGACCATATCTGGCAGCAGGTGAAGGATAAGTTCTATGTGGAGGATATCCACGGTGTCGACTGGGAAGGCTATCGTGAGACCTACCGCCGTTTCCTGCCTTATATTAATAATGAATACGACTTCCGCGACATGCTGAGCGAGATGCTGGGCGAGTTGAACGGCTCGCATACCGGTGCACGCTACACGGCCCCCGGTGCCTCGTTGAAGACGGCCGAGCTGGGTGTGTTCCTGGATAACAACTACGAGGGCGACGGACTGCGCATAGAGGAGGTGGTGCGCCGCTCACCCCTGGCACAGAAAAACTCGGGTGTGACCGCAGGGTGCATTATTGAGCAGATTGACGGACATGCCATCAAGGCCGGCGAGGACTACTTCCCGCTGCTCGACGGAAAGGCAGGCAAGCAGGTGCGCCT
>Ga0129307_1002746_pt1 | contig 12848 bp, 8 predicted proteins | sample P1105metagenome_FD_94437 | JGI IMG/M metagenome (GOLD analysis project Ga0129307, IMG submission 94437) | Capybara group fecal microbial communities from Wisconsin, USA - P1105 metagenome | ecosystem: Host-associated > Mammals > Digestive system > Large intestine > Fecal | place: USA: Wisconsin... | reverse complement strand
GTCCGCCCGAAGGTCTATATCGCTTTCGGTATTTCCGGCCAGATCCAGCACCTCGCTGGCATGCAGGATTCAGGTATCATCATCTCCGTGAACTCCGACCCCGAAGCTCCGATCAACGCTATCGCTGATTACGTGATCAACGGCACCGTCGAAGAAGTTCTCCCGAAGATGATCAAGTATTACAAGGCAAACAACAAGTAAGCGCTATGGCAAATTTCTACACAGATCACCCCGAGATTAAATTCAACCTCGAAAGCAGCCCCTTGATGCAGCGCATTGTCGAGCTCAAGGAAAACGGCTTTGCTGACAAGGACAATTTCGACTATGCGCCGGAAGATTTTGCCGACGCTATGGACAACTACAACCGCGTGCTCGAAGTCGCTGGCGACATCACAGCAAACACGGTCTTCCCGAACTCCGAAGACGTGGATGCCGAAGGCCCGCACTGCGAAAACGGCCGCGTCCGCTACGCATCCAAGACCTACGAAAACCTCGAAGCCACCCGCAAGGCTGGCCTCAACGGTGTCACGATGCCGCGCCGCTTTGGCGGCCTCAACTTCCCGATTACCGCCTACACGGCCATCAACGAAATGATTGCCTCTGCAGACGCCGGTTTCGAGAACATCTGGTCCCTCCAGGACTGCATCGAAACGCTCTATGAATTCGGCGACGAAGACCAGCGTTCCCGTTTCATCCCGCGCATCTGCGCTGGCGAAACGATGTCCATGGACTTGACCGAACCGGATGCAGGTTCTGACTTGCAGCGCGTGATGCTCAAGGCCACCTACAGCGAAGCTGACAAGTGCTGGTACTTGAACGGCGTGAAGCGCTTCATCACGAACGGCGACTCCGACATTCACCTGGTGCTCGCCCGCTCCGAAGAAGGCACGCACGATGGTCGTGGTCTTTCCATGTTCATTTACGACAAGCGTGACGGTGGCGTTGACGTTCGCCGCATCGAAAACAAGCTCGGTATTCACGGAAGCCCGACTTGCGAACTTGTCTACAAGAACGCCAAGGCTGAACTCTGCGGCCGCCGCAAGTTCGGTCTCATCAAGTACGTGATGGCCCTCATGAACGGCGCACGCCTCGGCATTGCCGCTCAGTCCGTGGGTATCAGCCAGATGGCTTACAACGAAGCTCTCGCCTACGCCAAGGACCGTAAGCAGTTCGGTCAGGCTATCGTGAACTTCCCCGCCGTCTACGAAATGATCTCGAACATCAAGGCTCGCCTCGATGCAGGTCGCGCCCTCTTGTACCAGACAGCTCGTTACGTCGATATCTACAAGTGCCTCGAAGACATCGAACGCACCCGCAAGCTCACCGACGACGAAAAGAAGGAACTCAAGCTTTACCAGAAGCTCGCTTCCGCTTGCACGCCGCTCGCCAAGGGCATGAACTCCGAATACGCAAACCAGAACAGCTACGACTGTATCCAGGTTCACGGCGGTTCGGGCTACATGCTTGAATACGCTTGCCAGCGCCTCTACCGCGACGCTCGTATCACCTCCATTTACGAAGGTACGACGCAGCTCCAGACAGTTGCAGCACTCCCGCACATCACCACCGGCAGCTACGGCCTCATGCTCGAAGAACTCGAAGCCATGGACGTTCGCCCGGAATACGAAAGCCTCAAGGCCCGCGCCAAGGCTATGGACGAAAAGTACAACGAAGCTATTGAATACGTGAAGTCCGTTGAAAACAACGAATTCACCGACCTCTGCAGCCGTCACTTGTACGAACTCGCTGCAAACTGCGTCATGAGCCAGTTGTTGCTCCGCGACGCCACGAAGGCTCCGGAACTCTTCGACAATAGCATGAAGGTGTACCTGAACCTTGCTGAAGCAGAAGTCGCCAAGCACTACAACTTCGTGAAGAGCTTGAGCGTGGAATCGCTGGAAAGCTACAAGCAGGCTTAATGATAACGGGGCGTTCGTGCGCCTCGTTGTCGTCATCCTGAGCGAAGTGCCGCAAGGCACGAATTCGATATAGAATTGTTGGCAACTTGTTGCCTTACAATTCTTAGGTTCGAAGGAGCAGGATCTGAAAACTAAAGAACCTCGGTGACAAATCGAGGTTTTTCTTTTATGGGCGTTTCCCCTACGGGGCCAGGCTATACTCGCTTCGCTCACGGAGCCTTGCTAGCGCAAGTCTCCGCCCTTGCGGGTAACTATCCCTAACGCACAATCAAACTATTTGCGTCGCAATATATTTTTGATTCAAGAGATTTACGCCAACAACAGGCTCATGTTGATTTTCATCTATTTCGTTAAAACCACGTTCAATAAAATTCTTTTGCCATTTTTGCAAGTTATTATACCATGATGGGCGGCAACATGAGTTTTGCGATTTCTGAAGACAAAATAGAACCGCAATATCTAAAAGTCGTTTGTCCTTATATTTTTGTAGATTTCTAATAAATTCTTGAACATAAACATTTCTATCCGCTGTATAAGTCAACGCCCAAAAACTTTTATTATTAGCGTCTATTCCTAAAGTTAATCCTATTAACGGAGCTAAGCTTTTCATATCTTCTTGGAAAAGCATTTTCTTTTTGTCAATCGTATGTGCAGGGGTCCATCCCCCAGTACACATTATCGGAGCCATATCATCAAAGCTAAAAACAGTTGCCTTGACATCTTTATTTGCATTCTTTGTCACCATAGCTCTTTCACACACACTTAATTCTTGTTTCAAATCATTCAACGCAATGACATCTCTTTCTTTTGTAGCATCCAGCATTTCGTAAAGGGGATTATAATAAGCTTCTTCACTGGAAAGGAGTTTTTTCAGAAATTCAATCGATGTTTTCTTGTGAAAAAACTCATAACTCATTGCTCGATAATGCAATTGTAAAATCACCTCATCATCAAAAACAACAATTGGTTTATCGATTCTGTCAAAAAGTTGCGTATCATGGTAGCTACAAAAACCTTCAAAAGTAGAGGCTCTTCTAACTCCCCAAGGATCAAAGGATGATTTCTTAGCACCTCCACTTTCATCCATTAAATGAAAACATTTAGATATATCGTTATTCCAAACACAAACTTTGTCATTTTCAGCAATAAGTTTTAATTGTTCCGACCTAGCAATAGAATGAGACGCAATCGGTCCACCCGAGCAATTCGCGCCATCAAAGTTCTGGGCAATACAAGTCTGATTAGACTTAACCTCTTTATCCAAATTTTCAAGTTCTTTTCTCGTCATTTTCAATTCCTTTCTTATTTATACAATATCCTTGGTAAAATAAATTATTCCATCAGAATCTATAACAAAGTAAGAAAAGAATATTTTTCACACACAAAGTTTCGTTGACAAACCGTTTGGCAAGATTATGCTATCCACATACATATCGCAAAAAAGGAACTCACGTGATAAACTAGATTATGATGATTATCAAATGGTTAGTGTCAATCCTGAAAACATTGACATAATCATCCAATCCGCAAAAAGCCGAAGAGCATAAACAAGCCTAATTATTAAAGAGAACCGTTCCAATTATTCAATTTTTATCCCCCTAGTTTCTTTACGACGCTTTTTACCATCTTTTTCAGGTTCATTATCTATAATTTTTCCATCAACACAAGACAATTCTTGAAATCTTGTATTTTTTTCTGTAAATGTTCCGCTACTCATTTTAATTGTTTTCGCACCAACATATTCCTTAAGTTTTTGCATATTCCCATCTACCGCTAAAAACACGCATTTTATTTTTTCGCGGTATAAGGAATCTTCTTTCGTATATAACTTTGCAAATTTCGGAAATGTCGATTTATTTAGGAAATTAACACTACTATCTGCATATACAAGATTATTATCCTTACCGCTAAAAACAACTTGTATTGGAGGCAAATAATCCTTATATAGGTATTCATTCACATAAACCATTTCTAATATTTTTGCATCCTTATTAAATGCCAATTCGCTCATCGACGCAGATTTTGTACGAATTAATAATCTATAGTCCAAACCATTCTTTTTTATTCCTCCAAACAGCAACAACTCTGTTCCATCATCCAACTTCACGAGTTCATCCATTTTAGTTTTATAAATTGTAGGTCTATTATTCAAATCAAAAGAAAACGCACAAATATACAACAATTCTGCCAAAGCTTTTTTAACTACTTTTATAGCACCGTTGTTTCCCGATTCTATCTTTTTCAAATAGGTCGTATACTCAGATTCATAATCATTTAGCATATAAGCAATTTGTCTATCATCACGATTTCCAGAATACCCCAATCGTTCGATTCCCCTTTGTATCATTTCAACTGCATCCTTCAATGTCTTTTTTGAGTAATTCATCAACGTAACTTCAGTTTCTTTACTTTTCTTTGTTCTAATTTTTTTCACATATCGGTTAGCATCTTTTTTAAAATCTCGATACAAAATATGAACAGCATCAGCAAAAGCCTTTGAATTGTCAGACATTAAATATTTTGCCTGGCTAAATTTATAATCCATATCATTCAAATACCTATCAATTTGATTATATACATCCATATTCTGACTTTCATCTTTTACATCCTCATATTCATCAATGTAATTATTAAATTCAGCAATCGTTTCAGCCAACGGGAATTGTTTAGCTTTAAGGTTTTCTAAGAATTTTCTTCTTTTCTCAAAATCACCTATTTTTGATATTTTTATTAAAGAATCTACGAAATTGAAAATCAATCCACTTTCTACTAATACCTCTCTATTATAGGACTCGATATATTCCGACGGATATATTTTACTTATGGGATATAATCGATTATATCCCATATTACCTGGAATAGATACTGAGAAAGAATCTATTGATTTTGGTGTCATAAATCCTGTTTCAGTCGGAACTTCGCTGAAATTGTAATATTTATCATCATAAGTAATTCGCGACACATCATCACGAGATTTAATTGAAGTCATTTCATTTACATTTGGATATGCATATGGCAAAAGAGTTCCACACAAATACTCATTCCAATTTTTCACAGAAAACACCTTAGTAACTTCTTTTGGCAAATCCATCAAATAAAAATAATTGTCGGGATACCCTGTTATTTTGGCTTCGGGATTATTGACAACATTGTATTTAGCAAAAAATATTTTCGGATTCTTTTTTTCTCCATAAACAACTAATTTATCTTCAGTCTTATATGCAAAGCTAGCATTTCCACCATCAAAGCATTCTTTTTGCAATGTCTGAATTGAGGAAGCTAAAGAAGTACTAATTGCAAAAAACATCATTGCAACAGTTATGTTTACAACCCACTTTAATTGACAAGTAATTGATTTGGAATCTCCGCCAAATTTCATACCACAATCAGAATCTAAAATTTTCGATTCATCTTTATGAAATTCGCTACCGCATTTGCTGCAAAACATAACCATCTCCTTTGGGCATATAAAATTCAAGGCCTGTGCTTAAAAGCACCTGTCTTATCTCAAAGAAGATTTTCGCATATAAAAAGGGCGTGAATCGGGCTCATTGCATTCTGAGGTTCCACTACGACCCTACACTCAATAAGCGCGAACGACCCACGCCCCGATTGGGACGTGAGCGTTTGCCAACTTATTCTCAGTGTTCGTGAATTTAGTGGATTCCAGAATGGAGAATAAGAGCAAATGCTCAAAATGTCAACACGGCATTAAACTTATAACGCACCTCTAAAAAAGTTTACAATCTTAATATAACTCTTTTTCATAGTAAAAGTGCACCCCATAAATGAACCGGACTTCGAATTCAAGCAAAAAAAGTCCCATCTGGGAGCGCCAGACGGGATTCCTAGTTGGAAAAGACCTTCCATATTGACTTTTTGAGGAAAAATTGGTATGTTATGGATGGATTGGTCGAGTGACCCAGGTCCATCTTTGGCGAGGAAGTTCCTCGCTTTTTTTTGCGCAAATAATCAACTATCTAAAGATTATTTTTCCTTGGCAACCGCTTTCTCCGCCCAATCTTCAGGGAACGAGATATGTTTCAACTGAATGGCCGACGAATACTTTTCAAACAAGGCCTTAATTGACGGAAGAAATTCTTCGTTCCACTTTTGGGGATTCGGATACAAATTTCGCACAGCAAGGAACGCCGCCCAAAGAGAGCGTTCATCTTTTTCCTCAACTTCCTCAATATTTGCAGGAATTGCGGAGAAAATTCTATAATAGAGCCGTCCGTAATGGGCACAGATATTGCGCAAGTCGGTTGCGCACCTTAGCCAACTTTTTAGATTCTTCGGAACGGTCTTATAATACTCGCTAGCAAAGTGCTTTTGGTCAGCAAGGACAAGGTCGGCATAAAAATAAGACAACATCCCAAACGAAAACAATTCTACAGCCACCCAAATAGGGAAGACTCCATTATAACAGTCTTGATGGTGCTTCACAAAAGGAACGTTTGAACTATGCTCAACTTCCCTATTGAACGTGTCCAGGAATTTCTGATGCTTATGTGAGCGTGAATAAATCGACGCATCCAAATAGCCAACGGGGCTGTACTTATGCGCATGGAAGTAAGCAAGCCTCGCCCTCATAGAAATTTCTATTTCTTCAAGAGCCGAAAAGAGCGACCTTCTCAACAGGCGGTCAAACTCATATATCTGTACAATCCTTGAAAAGCTTGTTCCGGCATTGTAGGAGCCATCTGCTTTTCTAAACGGCAGGAAGTAAGCGGAGAGCCTGTAATAATTTATGGATTCAAGGCAGCGGATGGCATCGTCAACATTTTCGATACAACAGCCGCGTTGTTCGATCTTTTCTACTTGCTCCCTATAAGTTGTCGCCTTTTTTACTTCCATAAAAAAAATGTCCCCCCTGGGACACATCAATGAGAGGTGCGGGGGGTCCTGTTACTCTAAATATACAATCTTTTTCAGAGAAAAGCAAGCGCCCATTCATTTAGATGAGAATCGGCCCTCATTTCGAGTAAATACAGGCAGGTTGAGTCAAGCCCGGGCGTTGCGGGTGCGGCGATTGAGCACCCGCAGTAAGGGTAGCGTAAGACCCAGCTGAGGCGGGTTTTGTCCGTGTTCCCGAAGGGACGACTATAAGGGTGGGGCCGGGGCTGGAGCGAGGGGGACACTTCCCCCTTCCATATAACAAAGCAGCGTGAAGCGCTTCATCACGAACGGCGACTCCGACATTCACCTGGTGCTCGCCCGCTCCGAAGAAGGCACGCACGATGGCCGCTGTCTTTCCATGTTCATCTACGACAACTGTGAGCACAAAGCGACTCGTATTAACGAGTCGTGTGTGCGAGAGCGAGGCGAATTCGAAGGTTCATCTTACGATAGAGCCGAGCGGTCTCAATAGGACGGTGGCGTGAACGTCCGCCGCATCGAAAACAAGCTCGGTATTCACGGAAGCCCGACTTGCAAACTTGTCTATAAGAACGCTGTGAGCTTAAAGCGGCTCATCTTTATGAGCCGTGTAAGCGAGAGTGAGGCGTAAGCCGAACGGTCGTGTAAGAGCTGAACTCTGCGGCCGCCGCAAGTTCGGTCTCATCAAGTACGTGATGGCCCTCATGAACGGTGCACGCCTCGGCATCGCCGCTCAGTCTGTCGGTATCAGCCAGATGGCCTACAACGAAGCTCTCGCCTACGCGGTGAGCCAAAAGCGACTCGTATCAACGAGTCGTGTTGGCGAGAGTGAGGCGTAAGCCGAACGGTCTCATAACACCGTAAGCAGTTCGGTCAGGCCATCGTGAACTTCCCGGCCGTCTACGAAATGATTTCGAACATCAAGGCCAGTTTGGACGCTGGCCGTGCTCTCCTCTACCAGACAGCGCGCTACGTCGACGTTTACAAGGGTCTCGAAGACATCGAACGCGAACGCAAGCTCACGGACGACGAAAAGAAGGAACTCAAGCTTTACCAGAAGCTCGCTTCTGCTTGCACGCCGCTTGCCCGTGAGCCTAAAGCGACTCGTATCAACGAGTCGTGTAGGCGACCTTTGACCACTTAGTGCTTTAGCACTTATGTGGGCATGGCCACCTTTAGGTGGGAGTGAGGCGTGAGCCGAACGGTCATGTGACTGCATGAACTCCGAATACGCAAACCAGAACAGCTACGACTGTATCCAGGTTCACGGTGGTTCGGGCTACATGCTCGAATACGCTTGCCAGCGCCTCTACCGCGATGCACGCATCACCTCCATTTACGAAGGCACGACGCAGCTCCAGACGGTTGCCGCCCTCCCGCACATCACCACCGGCAGCTACGGCCTCATGCTCGAAGAACTCGAAGCTATGGACGTTCGCCCGGAATACGAAAGCCTCAAGGCCCGCGCCAAGGCTATGGACGCGAAGTTCAACGAAGCCATCGAAGTCGTGAAGGCCGCGAACAACAACGAATTCACCGACCTCTGCAGCCGCCACTTGTACGCTGTGAGCCGAAAGCGACTCGTATTAACGAGTCGCTTTCGGCGAGAGTGAGACGTAAGCCGAACGGTCTTATAAGGCCGCAAACTGCGTCATGAGCCAGCTCATGCTCCGCGACGCCACCAAGGCACCCGAACTGTTCGAAAAGAGCATGAAGGTGTACCTGAACCTCGCCGAAGCCGAAGTCGCCAAGCACTACAACTTCATCAAGAACCTCAACGTGGAAGCGATTGAGAGCTATAAAAAGTAGTTCTTAAGGCATAAAAGTATTCAGCCCCGGCTCATACGAGTCGGGGCATTTTGTTGATTCATGTTCAATATTCAATTTCTAATTACAATGCTTGTGCATTTTTTGCAATGAATCCTATTCCCCGAAACGGTGTCCAAGGCTAAAGGCAATAATAGCCTTGCGCTTCTATATTGGTTCCAGAACAAAATTGCAGCCTAATGCTGGATGAATCGGAACAGCGTTATGCCGGGGATTTTGCGGGTTTCTAGGTATTCGGCGAGGGGGACTTCGACGACTTGTTTTTTCACGGACGAGGCGTGACGCAACAGCGGCTTTTTGCCCGGATAAAACACTACAAAACCTGTATGCGTCGCATCAATGCGGTCGGATGTTCCGAGGAATGCCACGCCGAGAACTTTCATCGTTCCCTTGTACGGCTTTTTCGCCATGTCGATGGCTTTGTCCAAGGGCATGTAGCGGATTTTGAGCGGTTTTTCTTTGCTTGAATATACAAGGTTGTGGTCCTTGAAGAAATCCTTCTTGGGCATTGTGCGTGTCATCGAAGATTCGCCCTTCATCGGGACGACCTTGGCGTATTTTCCTTCACCGACCCAGTCATCGAGCAGGTAGTGCTTACGCGTCAAAAAGCTCACCTTGCCACCCTTGTAACGGAGGCGCTGGAGCTGCTTGAACAAAGATTTTTCGCTTTTCGCCATCGCAAGCGCAACGACATGTTCCAAGTACGTCACGCAATCGACCGAGTCTAAATAAACTAACGGTTTATCGTCAACGGAATCCACATGGCCTTCGCCCATAGGGCCTAGCTTGTACGGACGGCCTAAAAGCAACTTCGAGAAATAATCCAGACGCTTGTTCAGACCGTTCACGCCTTGGGCTTCAAGCCACAGAGTCTTCATCTCCATCAGCGATTGGTAACTGTTGTTCGTATAACTGATAATCCGCATCCAGAGCGTATCGAGAAGATCCTTGTTCTTGATGTCTGGATTTTCGTTTGTTCCATTCAAGTACATGGAAACGGCAAGCGTATCGTTGTCTATCGTGTAGATATAGCCCACCAGGCCATAGACTTCCGCGATGTACCCCGTCTTGAAACGTGTGAGCCACGGAGTTTCCAAGGCCTGCATGCGTTTGGCGCCAGACCCTACGCCGGGACTTGCAAAGCTGTTGATGTAATATTCGCTGTTCGGGTGGCGAGCCATTTTCGCAAGCAATTTTGCCACCGTAGAGGGCTTTACTCGGTTATCGGGCGAAAGGCCACTTCCGTCATAAACTTCATAATCCGCCGGATCGAGCCCCATTTCTTTGAGGAATTTGCGTTCTGCCCTGCGGCCCCCTTCGACACTGCCGAGGCCATTCGTTTGCGCTCCAAGATTTCTGAGCAGCGTTTCGGCATGGAAGTTTTGGCTACGCTGATTGATTTCGTCGAGCATGCTCAAAAGCGGAGCCGATGAGAACGAGAACTTTTTCAATTCCACGTTCGAGCCTTTAGACAAATTCTCCTTGAAAACGACACCGCGATTCTGGAGAGCATGCATGAAAGCCGCCCTAAAATACCCTACCGGGTTGCGGATCGGGAGCACCAGACTTGCGGAATCAAGCCCTACACCCATCGTCCCGCCAAGCGTAATCACGGACTTGTCCGGGTCAATACCATAGACCCAATTTTTTCGTTTCCCTTTCGTCGTTTTTAAGTTGTTTATAACTTTGACATAGCCCACATCGGGATAAATCGCGACATCAGCCTCATCGCCAATATCAATACCGGGCCAAAAACGAACCGTCACGCAGTTATCGTTAAAACCGAGCGGAGCAATTTCTGCACCGTACCAAGAATCATAAAAATTACTGCGCCAATGGTCCGCTTTCCACGGCCCCGTATAATAACTTGTATCCAAATCAATGCGCCCGACAATCGTATCAATGCCCATTGCACGGATTGAATCCACCATGACGTTCAGCATGTAGAACGGGTCGTCGTAATACCTCGCCGAAATATTCGGGTCGCCTTCGCCGCGAATTTTAACAGTCCCCGTAAGCGTAAATTTTTCAATATCGCCAAGTACAGTGATTTCTGTTTTCGGTTCGTAGTTGAGCGGCAAATAATGAATCGCGGCAGCCGTCGTAAGCGTCTTGAGCGTACTCGCCGGTGTAAACATGTCATCGCCACGCACGTTTCCGATTTCTTTTCCCATTTTCACGGAACGAAGCGACATGCCAAAGCGAACCCCAGGAATAAGCGAATCTGCATAGCTTTTGAACGAAGCGACATCCACATGCGCAAACAAAGGAATCACAAGAAACGGCAAAAGCCGAGAGACATTTTTGAACAACTTATTCATTGGCGAGATTTACTTTTTCCTTTTCCTTACAAAGCTTAGAATAATTAATATACCGACAACCAAAACCCCTGCACCGGCAACAATCACAAGCTTCGAAGAATACATTTTATCCACAAATTCATCAACTGACGCAAGCTCGTCACGACTGACGAATTCCGTAGAATTTCTAGGATAAATCACTTTATACTTGTGCATGAAAAATTGCTGAACCCAAGGCAACAATTCTGTTTCGTCTAGATTTTCGGAATGGTTCAAGATAGCATTGATTTTTTCATTGGCATCATAGACAAGTTTTGCAAGTTGTTCACTACGTTGTTCTACATTTTTTGTTTTCGCAAGCAAAGAGCCTATATCATTGGATAAACATATTAGGACATATTCCACCTCACCCCACTTAGGGATGTTCGGGAAACTGCGGCAATATTCCAAACTTGCCACAAGCTTGGAGTAACGCGAATCGCGATTCCAAATGTGAAGAATGCTCCTGTCCGCAGGCAAGAACCCGACCTGACGCGAATAGGCATCTACGTTATCTGCACGAAGCATATAAACAAGCAACTGTTCTGCCAAAGCGTCTTTCGAGCGGTCCTTCTTTTTGCCTAAAGCCAAATGGCTCCCACCCATAAACGAGAATTTGCCCGACGGCCCGGAAACCAAGTTCATGACTTTGATGCCATCCTTTGCAATGGCGAAATCGGCAAGGCCACCAGCACTTTCCGGGTAATCCAGTTGCTTGATGAGTTCCGAAGTGCCGTAGAGGAGCACGCGTTCCGAACGGACAAAGCCTTTGGCGTTTTCTGCGGAGTTTTCAGACAAGCTATAAGGAGCCATTTGCGAATCGCCCATGATCTCGGCATAAAGCGCAAGGCCCACAAGCGTATTTGAATCTAGAAGCGAACTGCGGTAGCCCTTGCCCGACGGCACCACGAAATCACCGCCATGACTCCAGACAAGAGGCGCCATGCACTGTTGGCCAGCCCAGTCGCCCTTTCCAGGGAACGCAAACGGAGTAATCTTGGTATCGTCGTCATTTTTCAAGTCCGCTTTTGCGATTGTCTTCAAGACACCGAGAAATTGCGGATAAGTTTCAATATCCGAATCATCAAATCCTAGGTTCTGCCACAGACGTTCGTTCACAAAAAATCCGCGAACATCGATGAACCACGGAACCGAATAAGTTTCCGGTCGCCCTGCGATATGCGAACTGCGAAGCCCCTCGCCCAAGAAGCGTGCCGAATCAATCTTGGACATCAAAAAATCAATCGGACGAATGGCGCCTTCTGCCGCAAAATGCGGAACCCATGTCGATCCGAGCTGGATTACATCGGGAGCAAGCTCATTCGAATCCGCAAACGTTTTCGTTATCTTCAAGAAAGCTTCGCTCCAACTTAGAGACGTCACCTTCACCGGGATTTTCGTTTCGCGATAGAACTTCTTCACGAGGCGGTTCATCGCAATCTTCGAACCCAAGCCATTATCCATCACCCAAATCGAAAGCGTATCAGAAACCGCACCAGAGACAGCCTTCTCTGCCGCCGCCGAAGCGACAGCAACGCCTAGAATAAGGCTCACGAGACACGCTATTCTCTTCAGGGTTCTCATTGGGCAAGTCTTCCGAAGTCTTCAAAGAAATGGGGATAAGTCTTGTTCACGCAAGCAGGGTCGAGAATCTTCATAGGCACACCGCCGAGCGACACAAGGCTAAAGCACATCGCCATGCGGTGATCATTGTACGTTTCAATCGTCGCCGGTTGCAGCTGCTCCGGTGGTTCAATCGTAATCTGGTCCATGTCGGCCACCACGCGGGCGCCCACCTTCTGGAGTTCCGCAGAAATCGCAGCAATGCGGTCGGTCTCCTTCACGCGCCAGCTGCCGATCCCTCGAATCGTGGTCGTGCCCTTCG
>Ga0129307_1002745_pt1 | contig 12853 bp, 13 predicted proteins | sample P1105metagenome_FD_94437 | JGI IMG/M metagenome (GOLD analysis project Ga0129307, IMG submission 94437) | Capybara group fecal microbial communities from Wisconsin, USA - P1105 metagenome | ecosystem: Host-associated > Mammals > Digestive system > Large intestine > Fecal | place: USA: Wisconsin... | reverse complement strand
TGCAAAAGCCTGTCACTCCTGCGACAGATATTACGCAGTAATATGTGGCGAGGCGCCACATACTGCGCAAGAGCTGCCGCCCTTGACCTGCTGAGGCGTTTCACCCTCAACCCGATCAGGACTACTCGCCCTGAACCCCGGCAGGGGAGTGCCGCCCCTTGCATCTCCGCACAAAGGGCTCACGCCCTCTGTACTCCCGCCGCCGAAACCTGAACCGCCCGACCTTATGGCCGGGGTCGTGCCGTTCAGCTTCCGCCGGTTTTTGCAAAATCGTCCACCGGACGTTTTTGCAAAAGAAAAAGCCGGTGATCGACCGCAGCTCCCTTTTCGGGAGAGCAGCCGTTCATCGGCTTCACCTTCGCTGGCGACCAGGAAGTGTGCCTTGGTCTTCAGCTACGGTATGTAATATCATGGAGACGAGCGACGCATTTCGTTTCTCATCTCGTCCAAATTGTTATAGTCGTCCTTTATGGTAGTACCATAGCAAGTGATCAAAACCGTTCCGGCTTATTTCAATACCTGATGCCTCCCTGATAGCGTCAACAGCCATTCTATAATCCCGATAGTCACTCAAATCGTATTCCTGCTCGATACGAAAATATCCAAGATACATAGGCAGCACTGCCTTCAGTATCCCATCGTAAATCGAGTAATTATCCTGATACTCTGTTCCCTCAAAGACATAGAAACATGCATAGTGGCAAAACTTACTTGCAAAAGAAGGATTTGTTCTGGCGCGCTGCTTAGCCGAAGTAATCCTTGATATCTCACGGATAAGTTTCATGTCATCATGGTCCGGATCCTTAAGGCATTCAACTAACTCAACACGGTCAAATGAACATAATCTTTGCGTTATTTCTTGTCTGCCGCAGTTGTCGGCATTCAAGTGGGTGCTGTTCTCTCTATCAACCGATTCCACAGCCCCCTTGATGATATCCTCATATGAGTATTCGCTATCCGAACCGTCACCCAATACTGCTGCTTTAAGCTGAGTCATCCAATACGCAGAAGATCCGCCATACTTGATCTCGCCTTTTCTGTTATATGTAGGCGCAGCATTTACATCAGTTGAATGGATATAGGCCGAGTCATTTCGGATCATGGCTTCAACGATTGCTACATTATCACGAGTCAGCTTTGCCAGCGTCTTATTCTGAAAAATAACTTCTTCAATCATCTTGCTCTTGGCGAGAACCAACTCTTTCTGAATCGTATTTTGCATAAACTTCCTCGATTCTTTTTGCCAGAGTATGGCTTATCTGGTATTTCAGGTGGTGGTTCCAACTGGAATATAAACCATCTTCAGCGGAATCATCTTTTGGTACTTTTCATCCAGGTCCTCATAGTATTTCAGGATCAAATCCACAAGTTCAGTTCCGTTGATTCCCCGGATAATCGGAGTACTATCGAGATATTTCTGGGCGTTTTTTGTATAATTGGAAAGCGTTACGAAAAGGCCATAATCCCCCTCACGCATAGCGCCTTTTAGAGACTGAATTGTAGTTTCCTTGATATCGCTGTCCTGACTCTTAACCTGAACTAGAATACGAGGCGGCAGTTCATCTTTGTATGCAGTGATATCAATGCCGCTATCTCCTCCCTGTGGTGAGACTGTGGTCCGATATCCCATTGCTTGAAGGAGATTTGCAACGAACTCTTCAAGAGCATACCCTTTCAAATTCCGACTAAGTTCCTTAAGTACAAAGTCTTTCGTGCTCTCGATGATGTCCTCGGCTGTTGCTCCAACAGTAGGATCTTCTCCAGCAGACGAAGCTGTATGTTTGAACCCCTTTTCGAGCGCCGCCAGAAATTCATCTGCATAATTCTTCACTGCAAAGAATGACATGGCAGACCCAATTTCATATAACGCACCTTGAGTAAATGCCGTTCGAGGGACATTCTTCAGCCATTTCACTGTTCTGGTCTGAACATATTCCGGCTGAGAAGCATCGTATTTATAATCGCCAGTCACCTCTCCAATATTGACCATGCGATCACTTTTGGAGGGAAAAACGATATAGTCTCCGATTTGAACTTCATGACAGAAACGATATAACATACCGGACCCGGTCGGAATGGATCCCTTTTTTGCATCAGGATACACCAGCTGATATTTAGCTTTGAATGCTTCCCGATTATTCTCAATATCGTTCAAATCTCCCATTTCACGCCAGCCGATAGCAATCGTTCCATGTTTCAGGAAAAGATTATCGTCTTGAGTGTGAATGCCCCAAAGGCGCTTTTCACTATCTGCCATTCCTTATTCCTCACTTCCTGTTTCCGCTTTCTTTACACCATATTCAGTTCCCGGGTCCGCCACCATACTCAGTGTCGGCGGTGTCATATCATAGACAACCGCTTTCGGCTTCTTTTCTTCAGCTGTAAAGCTGGCATTTCCGAGGCCAAAGAATCGCTCGAAGAATGCCTTCAGCTTATCGATGACACCTTGCTTCTTCTTGGCTCTGCCGCCCCCGCCGAAACGGGAAACCGGCGGCATCAGTTTATCGATGTCGGTACCGGTGGTCCGGATCTCGCCGTCACGGAAGGCGTTCTCCAGGAATTTCCTGGTCTCAGCCTCCTTCAGTTTCTCTGTAGTGACGATTTCCATAAGCTGCCGCTCACGTTCTTCTGCCACATAATCATGCCACTCGATCATGACATCATCCACATCGTTGATCCCGGCAATGAAAGTCTCGATCAAGGCCTTCTTGCTGCGCAGCTCCGGGCTGGCATCAATGGCCTTCTGGATCGTAATCAGCGCTTCCTTATCGGTGCAGTGGGTATCATGATATTTCTTGACCAGCAGCAGTATGTAATCGATGTTGATCTCGATCTGCTTGATCAGCTCAACCTCGAAGACAAGATCATCGGTGATATCCTCAGCATCCTTGTCTTCACGCTTTCTTCGCCACTCATCCCGGAGGTCCTGGTATCTACCCAGGTAATCCTGCAAATCCCGCTCGGAAATCAGCTCATGACCTTTGAATTCATCGAAGGATGACAGGAGATTGCGCATCCGGAGGATAGCGCCAAACAAGGCAATGAAGTCCTTCTGATTCTGTTCTCCGACGATCTGCGGCTCGGACAGGGGGAACTTGGTGGTCAGCTCATCGATCATGTCCACATAGCCAGGATGCGGCTTGTCTTCCATATCGACGTAACCATGATAATAAGCATCGAACTTCTGGAGCAGCACTATGCCGCCGGCATTCTTATCGCCGAACAGGGAAATGGCTGCATCCACACGCTTCTGAAGGTTCCGGAAGCAGACGACGTTGCCAAAGGTCTTGATGCTGTTCAGGATACGGTTGGTCCGGCTGAATGCCTGGATCAGGCCGTGCATCCGCAAGTTCTTGTCAACCCACAGGGTATTCAGTGTTGTTGCATCGAAGCCGGTCAGGAACATGTTGACCACGATCAGGAGATCCAGTTCCTTATTCTTCATCCGGAGTGATACGTCTTTATAATAATTCTGGAACCGGTCGCCGTCTGTAGAGTAGTTCGTATGGAACATTTCGTTATAATCCCGGATAGCTTTGTCCAGGAAGTCACGGCTTGTCTGGTCCAAGGCGCTGGTGTCTTCGCTGTTTTCTTCATCCAGAAGATCCGCGTCCGGTTCGGCCTCGTTTGCACCATAGCTGTAAATAGTGGCGATTCGGAGCTTCTTCGTCGGATCAGCGGCCATCTGCTTTTGGAATTCCTGATAGTAAAGCTTTGCCATCGGTACGGAAGCTACACAGAGGATGGCGTTGAAACCGCTGACTCGCTGCTGCTGTTTTACCTCTTCGACCGTGCCGTTAGACCCGGAGGCGACATCCGCGATATTCATCAGGGAGTTGAAGAGATAGGTCTTATCACCGCGATAGGTCTTCTGATCGAAGTGCTCCAGGATGTACCGGGTCACAAGCTCGATCCGCTTGGGAGCCATGAAGGCTTTCTCACGGTCGATATCCCAGACATCCTTATCATCGATATCCGGGTCTGTATCCATGGTTTTGATATAGTCCACACGGAAGGGCAGAACATTCTTGTCATTGATGGCATCTACAATAGTGTAGGTGTGGAGCTGATCTCCGAAGGTCTGCTCTGTCGTGAAGAACTGAGGATTCCGGACCGCGCCGGTATTGGTCGCGAAGATCGGTGTGCCGGTGAATCCGAACAGATGGTATTTCTTGAAGCTCTTAACGATGGCCGTATGCATGTCTCCGAACTGGCTGCGGTGGCATTCGTCAAAGATGATGACCACATGTTTCTGGTAGACATCATGACCCGGATTCTTCTTGATGAAAGTAGAGAGCTTCTGGATGGTCGTAATAATGATATGGGCGTTCGGATCCTCCAGCTGGCGTTTCAGTATCACGGTGCTGGTATTGCTGTTGGCAGCCCCTTTCTCAAAGCGGTCGTACTCCTTCATGGTCTGGTAATCCAGATCCTTACGGTCGACCACGAAGAGGACCTTATCGATATAAGGAAGCTGCGAAGCCTGACGGGCCGTCTTGAAAGATGTCAGGGTCTTGCCGGAACCGGTCGTGTGCCAGATATAACCGCCGCCGGCCACGGTGCCGTATTTCTTATAATTATTGGCGATCTCGATGCGGTTCAGGATCCGCTCAGTCGCCGTGATCTGATAAGGCCTCATGACCATCAGCATGTTCTCGGAAGTGAAGATGCAGTACTTGGTCAGGATATTGAGGATCGTATGCCGAGCGAAAAAGGTCCTGGTGAAGTCGATCAAATCCGGGATCACACGGTTGTTGGCATCAGCCCAGAAGCATGTGAACTCGAAGCTGTTGCTGGTCTTTTCCTTCTTCTGCTTCCCGGACTTCGCGTCTTTGATTGCATTGAACCGGGTGCTGTTGGAATAATACTTGGTGTTCGTTCCGTTGCTAATCACGAAGATCTGGACATACTCGAACAGACCGGAGCCAGCCCAGAAGGAGTCACGCTGATACCGGTCAATCTGATTGAAAGCCTCCCGGATAGCAACACCGCGCCGCTTCAGCTCCACATGGATCATCGGAAATCCATTGACCAGAATCGTTACATCATAGCGATTACTGTGACGTGCTCCTTCATCCTGGCTGATGGCATACTGGTTGATGACCTGAAGAAGATTGTTATGGATGTTCTTCTTGTCGATCAGGGTGATGTTCTTGGTGGAACCGTCATCGCGCTTCAGAACCTGGACATAGTCTTCCTGAATCTTTCTGGTCTTCTCGACAATATGGTCATTCGGATTAGCCAGAGCATCTTTAAAGAACCGGTCCCACTCAGAATCGGAAAAGGTATATCCGTTCAGGATCTCTAGCTTCTTCCGAAGATTTGCAATCAGTTCAGCCTCCGAATGGATCGGCAAATATTCATAGCCCTGCTCGGTGAGCATTCGGATAAACTCCCGCTCCAGTTCAGCCTCACTCTGATAACTGTCGGACCGGGCCTTCACCGGCTCATATTCCGTGACTACGGTGTTCTCCGATGTCTGGGCGACGATATTAAAATATGGCATTCGTCAACCTCCCGAGTTATCCTAATCGCGATTTTGTCATGATCGATGTCGCTGTAATTGCTAAGTCTGACCATTTCCCAAGTAGATAATCCTTATTATCTTTCACCCATTTCACAGCTTTGCCTTGTTGGCTTTTAGGGAGATTACCTGCAAGGATCTCGCCAGTCTCTATTTCAATTGAGATTGCATATTTATCATATTCAGCATGAACATGCGGTCTGTTATGATTTTGCTCTCGAGAACGAACTTCAAACTTGATGCCTCGTACAGTACCGACACGTTCTCTAATCTCCATAATCTGAAAAACGTCTTCCATGAAAGACACAATTTCTTCAGGGAATGCGTTCTTAGCTTTAAGGAGCCTCCAATCATTTTTCAAATCGTATTCCATTAGCTCACCTTTTCTTTAAATGTGAGCCACTTATCCCTATAGTATTCATACTGTTTCCTGCGCGCGTCAATTTCATTGGTGAGCATTTTTTGCAACTCTATAAATGATTCATCCAATCTATCCAATATATTCACAAGCCTATTCTGCTCTTCTAGGCTAATAGAAGGAACTAGAAACTTCTGCATTGCTGACGCTAAAATATGTTTCACTGTCTCTCCTGTTGTAATTCTAGCCAACTGTTTCTTTCCTTCTTCAGAATAGAAGTAATGCATCATAAACCTTGAATTACACTCACCAGCATTACTCATAATTATCAATGCATGACAATTGGCACCTGCAATATCTGGGCCTACGACTGCACATTCTCCAACATGCCCGGACTGAACCATAACAATATCTTCGAGTTGCAGTTCTGTTCTCAAATGCTGTGCATGGAACTCTTTTGTCACAAATATTTCTTCATCATTGGATATTGTTCCTGAATGAATATTCCGTCCCTCTAAATATCGGACACCGTGTTCTTTGTCTGAAAAGAATTTCGTTACTGTGCCAACAAAGCCATTTCTAATGCTTGGATAATATGAATCCAATCTCACATAAGAAACGGTATCATCAAATGATAAGAGCTTGTTCTTTTCATGTTCAATCTGTTTTTTTCTAGCTTCTAGCTCTTTGCTAAGACACTCTTGCAATTCTTCCATTTGCTCTGTGAAATTGTCCAAAAGGCAGACAATTTCGCGTTGTACCTCCAAGGGTGGTACGGGGATCTTTAGGCCTTCAATTACCGTCCTTGACAATCTTGGAATACTTGCCTTTCGTACTCTGGAGTAAATGTGAGGCTGCTTCCATAACAAAGCATGGTAAATATACCGGTTCTCAATGGTTTCGCCACCAAGAATAAATAAACAATCATCAGCCGCCCAAAAGGGGACAGCACTATAACCTATTTCCCCCGCAGCACCTGCACTAATCACAAAGGGAGTGTTTTCAGGGCAATTGCTTTTCTCATAGTATCCCAAGGGTGTCAAACTATTCTGATAAACCGGGTAGCCATCTTCTTTTGCTAATTGGTTCCTCACAACACGAACGCCACGATCAATGGTTGCGACATCTTCAAGCTTGAGATAATCAACACCATCCGGGCACAGTTCCGCAATCAGTTCATCCAGTTTGCTCATAGCTTCTCCTTTCCTAATTCGGGATTAGCCAATTCTTTAAAGATTTCTTCCATATCAAGCGGCGGCAAAGTTGCTGTGACTTCGTCCCAATCGATAATTTCATAATCAAAATGAAACTTATCTTTATTGTCTCGGTAATAAGCCTCTACCACGGCACATATGATTAAGCATATTCGACGCACATTCATTCTATAGGAGCGAATATGCTCTCCAGCCCAGTCCATAATGCTACTTGAATCGCTATAAATGTCAAAAGGCTGAGCCTTCTGAATCACCAATGAAAATTTGTCAATATCAGTATTCTGACGGACACTATCTCCGTTGATGTTCGGTTCCCCAGAATGAAGCATTGCGCATCGTAAAGAATACATTACTTGTCCTGACAGGTAAGGCATTTCCTCTGGTCCGTTTTGTCTGGGATTTCTCTCATATAGCCCAATTTCTTTATCGTACCAGTCAATATATCGCCTCTTTGAGCTTCGCTCTGAAGGATATTCCGCTTTCCCACAGATATCTGGTAACGTGAGAGCACTGTTAAGAGCCACAAAAAACAGATTATTATCTAAAGCGCCTTTTATATCATGAATAATACGATCTACCATGATTAGCCTTCAATTTCTGCAATGATCTTATCGATTTCATCCCGAAGCACCTGCTCCCTGGCGACTATTTCACGGATCTCTGCATTCAGTTTCACGATATCGACTTTTTCCCTTGTATCCTCTGCTTCAACATAAGAGGATACTGAAAGATTGTAGTCATTTTCGGCAATCTCGTCATAGGAAGCAAGATGAGAGAAATGCTCTATATCTTTCCGCCCAGCAAAGGTATCCACAATCTTATCCATATTGGACTGAGTCAGCTTGTTATTGTTTGTGACCTTGATACACTCGTTGGTAGCATCAATAAACAGAACCCGGCTGTCAGGCTTGCCCTTCCTCAGAACCATAATGCAGGTGGCAATACTGGTGCCGAAGAACAGATTACTCGGAAGCTGTATCACGCAGTCCACGAAGTTGTTGTCGATCAGATACTTCCGGATCTTCTGTTCAGCCCCGCCGCGATACATGATGCCGGGGAAACAGACAATGGCTGCCGTACCATTCGGAGCCAGCCAGGAAAGAGAGTGCATAATAAAAGCCAAGTCTGCTTTGCTCTTCGGTGCCAGAACCCCCGCCGGCGCGAAACGTGGATCATTGATCAGCAAAGGATTTTCATCTCCGGCCCACTTAATGCTATAGGGCGGATTTGATACGATCAGCTCAAAGGGCTCATCATCCCAATGCTGCGGCGCAGTCAGTGTGTCCTCGCAGGCAATATCAAACTTATCGAATTCAATATCATGCAGGAACATGTTGATCCGGCAGAGGTTATAAGTCGTGATATTGATCTCCTGGCCGAAGAAGCCATTGCGGACCTTGTCACGGCCAAGAACCTTTTCGGCTTTTAGAAGAAGAGAGCCAGAGCCGCAGGCCGGATCATAAACCTTGTTGATCTCGGTCTTACCGACAGTTCCCAGCCTGGTCAACAGTTCGGAAACATCCGCAGGGGTAAAGAACTCACCTCCGGACTTACCGGCATTGGAAGCATACATGGTCATCAGATATTCATAGGCATCACCGAAAGCATCGATGTCATGATGCCGGACGTCACCCAGGTTCATATCTGCGACGCCATTCAGGAGCTTGACCAACTTCTCATTTCTCTTTGCTACGGTAGCGCCAAGCTTATTGCTGTTGACATCGAAGTCATCAAACAAACCGGCAAACTGGCCCTCGGAAGAAGTACCCTTTGCCGATTCTTCAATGTGGCGGAATATCCGCTCCAGTGTCTCGTTCAGATTTTCGTCAGAAGCAGCTCTTGATCTGACATTGCAGAACAGTTCGCTGGGAAGAATGAAAAATCCTTTCTCTTCAACGAGACCTTCTCTGGCTTCCTCAGCATCTGCATCCGACATCCTGGCAAAGTCAAAATCCGGATTGCCTGCATCGGCCTCTCCGGCATTGATATAGCTGGTCAGATTCTCGGAAATATATCGATAGAACATAGTGCCCAGGACGTAGTTCTTGAAGTCCCAGCCATCTACAGCACCACGAAGCTCATCGGCAATGGCCCATATAGCCCGGTGAAGTTCGTCGCGTTCCTGCTCTTTCTTGGTGTCAATCATGATTGATGCTCCTTTTATGAATTAGTCCTCATTGTAATCAATGATATCGTCGATCTTACAGTCCAACACCTTGCAGATCTTAATCAAAGTCTCGGTGCGGACCGCTTCTCCTTTGCCCATCTTCGCCATGGCATTGGTCGATATCTTCGCCTCATGACAAAGCTTCATCTTGGGCATATCTTTATCGATTAACATCTTCCATAGTTTTTTGTAGCTGACGCCCATACAAATCCTCCTGAACATCGAAACTGTACAACAGCGAAAAGCCGCGTCAATTCTACATTTTCGGCCGTTTATACTATACCACTGTAGTTCCCGAATATCAAACAGATTTTGCGTTTTGCAAGTCACCTGTCAGATATTTTGCAGGTCAACCCGCTTTTTGGTATCTTACTGCTATGTATGGCCAGACACATCCCTTCCGAATGCTCTGGCCGTCCTCTCAATCCACTGTTTTTCCGCCTAATCCCTGGGCCTTTGCCTGTTCTCTGGCTGCCTGCTTCCGTGCCTCACTGTACGGCTCGGTCAACCGGAGAGACAGCCTGGCCTTGTCTACCACATAGGTGGCACTGCCTTCTTTTGTTGTTTCCTTCAGCCTGCAGAGATTTGGATGCTTCCTGGAATAAGCCGACAGCTTCTTTTTCAGTGCTGAATTGAAGGTGTAGACCTCATAATAGTCATCGGCTTCATTAGTCAAGATGATTGTTTCCTTCTCATACCTGGTAAGGCCAGACATAGTTCGCTTCCTCCATTTTCTCGAATGCCGACTTGAGGTTTTCATAGCCGTTTCCGTAGTAGTCCTGGACATCACACAGGAAATGCTCAAACTCTTTCGGATAGGCTTCATCGGAAGAGTTGATTGCCAGGTCATGGATCAGCTCCGCGACCTGGTCCTGCTCCAGTCTGGTGGGGAGGATCTGTATCATCCCCGACAGGATCTCCAGGGTCCGGTAGTAATCCGAGCTGGCGTAGTTGAACATGAAAAACATCTGGTAACGAGTCATCATTTCTGCTCCCTTCTGGCAGCACGGCGCTGCCTGCGAACTGCTTTTCTGATCTTCTCCAGAGTAAACTGCATCTCCATATCGATTCGGAAATGGTAGAAGAACTGCTCATAGTTGCTGCCGGGCTCCACCTCCCGGTACTCGATGTGTTCCAAGACTGTGTCGATCTCATCCCGGTACGCATCATTGACAGTCATGGACCTGATCTTGGAAAGCCTGGCCTTCGTATCATTGAGGCTGGCTGAACCCCAGTTGTAGAGGATCTCCCTCTGCCGGTTTGTCAATTCTCTCATGGCGTTTTCCTCCTGAAATATATTTAGGAGCAGCTGAGAGTCTGCTCCTATGTAAAAAGGCCGCCCCGGTGGTAACCAGGACAGCCCTTGCTTATAGTATTCATTTTCAAAGGTCAGGACCTTATAAAATCCCTAAGCCCGCAGCGCAAAACAGTAATGCCTATAATAATCTGCTCTGCAATCACCGGCAGAATGAAAAAGATGAATCCGATGGCCAGCATCTTCAGCGCTTCCGATCCGGATGCCAGGCCCATCAGGTATGAAGCCCCGGCAGTAAAAGCGAAGAGAAAGACCAGAAGGTTCAGGATGCCTCCAACCAGGCCGGTCAAGAAGATCCCGATCCACTGCAGGACACTAAACAGCGGCAGCATCAGCAATGCCGGGACCTTTAACAACTTTCTCAGAATTCTCATTTGCCTTGACCTCCTGTTTCGTTTTCTTTGGAGCATTCGGAAGATAATAAACTCCGTTGGCCCTGTCTTCGGCGCGACATGCTTCCTTGTCGGCATCCATCTTTGCCTTTCGGGCGGCCTTTGTCTTTTCATAGTATTCGGCGGCCTTACCGGACTCAACACGGCGCCTGTACTGTTCGCGGCGCTTTGCCCGGACCTCTGCTTTTCTCTTAGCCAGTTCTATTTCCTCCGGAGTGGGGTCTGCATTCGACCCGGGCAGTTCCAGTTTCCCGAGGAAATTGAAATATATTTCGATAGTCTGCGGTGAATCAGGACATCCTTTGATGTCGCGCTCATGGACCAAGATTCTGTCGATCAGTTCGATCAGCATCGATGCGGTAAGATCTTCGAAATCACGATACTTCCGGATAAGGCTTATGAATCGACTGGCAGAGTATGCTGTTTTCTTCTGCTTTTCTTCCTCAGCCTGGAGCTTTCTGATCTCATCATCCAGCGCGGCTTCTTCAGCTTCATATTGACTCGAAAGCATCTGGTAACGCTTATCCGGCAGTTTGCCCAGGGCATTGTCTTCGTAGATTTTGCAGAGCAGTTTTTCCAGTTCTTCAACACGGTTTTTACACTCAGACAGCCGCTGCTTTGAAACCTTTGTCTCTGCTGACTGATGGGCCGCCACCGTATCTTTCACAAGTTTTTCGAAAGCTGCTTCATCTTCTTCGGAGAACCGGATGATCTCTTTCAGTGTCTCCCGGATTAGCATCATCACATGTTCCCCATTAACCCTGTGCTGTGTCGAGCATCGGCTTCCAACCGGCAGCTTGGAATAATTTGCACAGGTAAACTGCGGAATCCTCTTACCGTTATTGACCCGGTGGATATACATCACCGATCCGCAGTCTGCGCAGTATAACAGGCCACTTAATGGATGTGTCTCACCCCAGCCGTCAGGATAACGTCGGATGCCGCTCCGAAGCTGCTGAACCTTATCATAGGTTTCCTGGTCTATGATGGCCTCATGGGTGTTCTCAATGATGGTCCACTGGTCCTGATCAACGTAATGGCTCTTCTTGTCTTTGAAATGTTTCCTGGTCTTGAAATTGCAGGTATGCCCCAGATAGCTCGGATTCGTCAGAATGTGAACAATAGTGGAGCTTCCCCAGGTATATGGACTTTTAATCTCCCTGGTCTGCCAAAGGCCGATGCCCAGCTTCTGATGGTGAAAAGCCGGGACTTCTATATGCTCATCCGAAAGGATCCTGGATATCTGATATGGGCCTTTTCCTTCCAGTGTCATTTGATATATCCGTTTGACGATCGGCGCCGCCACCGGATCGATGACCCACTGATTCTTATCGGACTCCGATTTCAGATAGCCATAAGGCACCGAACTGCTGGTATGCTTACCGGCCAGGTTCCTGGCCTGGAAACCGGCGCGGACCTTCTTGCTGGTGTCCCTGGCGTACCACTCGTTCATGATATTCCGGAAGGGAGCAAACTCGTCATCCCCTTTGTCGGTATCGACGTTGTCATTGAGCGCGATCAGCCGGACACCGTTCTTTCGAAGCATCTCCATATAGATGCCGACCTGAAGATAGTCACGTCCGAAGCGGCTCATATCCTTGACGCATACAACGGCAATCTGGCCTTCCTCGACCGCAGAGATCATTCTCTGAAAACCGGGACGGTCGAAGCGTGTGCCGCTGATTCCATCATCGGTATAATGGACAATGTTGGTGAATCCATGCTGTGCGGCATAGTCTTCCAGGATCTTCTTCTGATTGGTAATGGAATTGGATTCGCCCTGCAGCTCGTCATCATGACTGAGTCGCTCATACAGGGCTGTAATCTGCCGTTTATTCATATTTCTGGCCATATAAGCGACCCTCCTTTCTGAAATGTAACGA
>Ga0129307_1002743_pt1 | contig 12865 bp, 9 predicted proteins | sample P1105metagenome_FD_94437 | JGI IMG/M metagenome (GOLD analysis project Ga0129307, IMG submission 94437) | Capybara group fecal microbial communities from Wisconsin, USA - P1105 metagenome | ecosystem: Host-associated > Mammals > Digestive system > Large intestine > Fecal | place: USA: Wisconsin... | reverse complement strand
GGTAAGGCTTACAAGCAGTCGCCCAGTTCTGACCTTAAGAAAAGGAGTATACGCGGCAAGAAGTATGCATTCGACAGCGATGGAAAGATGCTCTTCGGTTTCGTCGATGATAAGGGCGACATGAACACCGATGAGGATGCTATCCTTCAGACAGATTATTACTTCGGAACCAACGATGACGGCGCTATGTACACCGGCTGGCTCAAGTATGAGCAGGCTCTGGACGGCACGGACTATGAGGATGAGGATTTCTTCTGGTTCAGGTATGACCCTACTACCGGTAAGAAAGTTACTGACAACTATAACAAGAAGATTTCCGGAAAATTCTATGCGTTCGATGCTAACGGCGTTATGAAGTATGGTTGGCAGGATGGAAATGCATCTGCCAGTATTGCAACTAAGTCTAAGTATTTCTCTTCTGAGGATGATGGACATCTGGCAAAGAAGACCTGGATCTGGGCTATTCCTTCTGAGGATATGGATATTATTACAAAATCATCTGATAATGAAGATGAAGAGTACAGATGGTTCTATGTTGGTTCTGATGGATATACTGTAAAGAATCAGCCCAAGAAGATCAACGGCAAGTGGTATGTATTTGATGAAGTTGGCCGCATGAAGATCAAGCTTGTCTACCTTGACAAGGAGAGCATCTCTGCTGACGCTACTGTTGAGGGTACCTTCAACTACACCAACAAGGATGCAGCAGACCTCGTTGGCGCTGGCAAGAAGAACGTATACTTCTTCTCCGCTGATGAGAAGAAGGACGGCTCCATGAAGACCGGTTCCTTCAAGCTTGAGTTCAATGATGACTTCTACACCATGGGATTTGCAAAGGGTGGCTGCGGTTACCAGGGCGTACATAGCAACAAGCTGTATGCCAACGGTGTTCTTCAGGCAGCTGATCCTGATTTCAAGTATGAGATTAAGCAGAACCTTTACAGACAGCCTGAAGATAAAGCTGATGAGTATGTCGTTGGTACCTCCGGAACCATCGTCAAGCCCGGCAAGTATGTCAAGGATGCTGATGACAACTACTATGCAGTCAACAAGAGTTGGGCAATCCAGAAGTTCCCGGCTAGCGAGGATGCTGCTAAGGAAGCAAGGGAGTTTGCCAAGAGCTGATTGAACTGATTGCTTAAAACAAATGCATCAAGAAGCTGCCTTTATGGCAGCTTCTTTTGTATTGAGAAAACCCTGAATACGCCCTTTTAAATCTTACTGTTATCCGCTATAATAAATGCGTTGAGAGCATGGTTTCTGCTATCTTATACCGGTCCGGATGTGCACAACTGATCATGAAGGTGGCTGTCCTGCAAATGGATCGAAAGTCAAAGCGGAGATCACTCATTTCTATTCATATTCTATTTTTCAAATTCAACCCCCAGTATTTGTTCAATTCAGGCAGGAGACCGGCTCCCGGATCATTTGCGTTGACCTGAATAGTCGGTATCTCTGTAAGCGGGGAATGCCTATCTTTTGAATACCTTGGCTAAGCGGCAACATTGACAGTATGTATTAAGTGTGTATAATAGAAAGGGAGCATTTGATTGAAATACAGAGAATTAATCAGAAGATTAGAAGCAGCCGGTTTCGTTTTTGACCGCCACGGAGCCAGACATGATGTGTATATGAGGGGCAATGATATTGAGGAAGTGCCAAGGCACAGGGAGATCAATGAGAAGCTGGCCAAGGCAATCCTGAGAAGATGGGACGCATGATTTCTGAAATACTTAAAATGGGAGGAAAGAGCGAATGAAAACAGCTTATCCTGTGATTTTTACGGATACGGCAGATAACATATTGATAGAAGTTCCGGATCTGAAGATCCTTTCAGAATCGAATGGGGCGGATGAACCAAAAGCCGGTCTTGCGGATGCCATTGCTGCAGCAAGGGATGCAATTGGGATCCGCTGTATCACGCTGGAGGATAGCGGAAAAGAAATTCCTAAAGCATCTACAGCCGCAGATGTCAGGACAGGTACTTTTTCAGATGAAGGCCAAAGCTTTATTTCGCTGGTGGACGTAGACACCCTGGTTTACCGCAGAAAACTTGATACAAGATCCGTGCGGAGAAACGTAACGCTTCCAAACTGGCTGGACAGAGAAGCAAGTGCCGCAAATATCAATGTATCCAAGGTCCTGCAGGAAGCACTGAAAGCAAAGCTTGGAATCAGCCATGCGTAACCAAAAAACCCCCCCTGCATTTCTGCAGGGGGATGTTTTGATTCAGGCTATTTACGATTGGGGGATCAGAAAATGCCTTTCTTCCAGTCGAATTTCGTGGTGACCCATTCGCTCTGGTCGCCGGACCAGCGGTTGACGCCGATGTCCTGAACGATGGCGTGCTGATAGATCTCGTCCACGTGCGGGAAGAGCTTGTCTGCCCAGTCCTTGGTGATCTTATACCTCTCCCAGAACTCCGGAAGCATGGATCTGAGCTCGGCCAGCAGGGCCTGCTCGTCAACGGTGAGGATCTTTCCGTTCTCAACGATGATCTTACCGTCGACCATGACCTTGCGGATGGAGCTTCCGTTCTCGCAGTATACGAGGTGGTTGAGCGGCTCGGCAAGCGGGATGAAGGCGGGGGTGAGCATGTCCAGCATCACCAGGTCCGCGCGCATGCCCTTGTCCAGGTATCCGGTGTGGCCGATACGCCTTGCGGAGGTAGCGCCGCCCTGGGTGGCTGCCGTGAAGATCTCCTTGGCATTGGGCCACTTTGTGTAATCCGGATGCGTGACCTTGTGCAGCAGTGCAGAGAGCTTCATCGCCTCAAAGATGCTCTGGTTGTCGTTGGAGCTCATGCCGTCCGTTCCGAGTCCGATGTTGACACCGGCCTCCTTCAGCTTCCTGAAGGGCATGATGCCGGAGCCGAGCTTCAGGTTGGAAGCCGGGTTGTGGATGACGGAGACGTGATGGTCGCCCATGATGCGGATGTCGTTGTCGCTCATCCATACGGAATGGATGATGGTCAGCTTGTCGCTCATCACGCCGAGCTTCTCGATGTGCTCGATGATGGAATCGCCGTTGTAGTAGAGCGGTCCCGTGATCGACTGCAGCTTCGTCTCCAGGATGTGCGTATGCATGGGGATGTCATACTTCTCGGAGAGCGCGTGCATGCCGAGGAAGAACTCGTCGGTGATCCTCTGCGGGGCGACAGGCGCCAGCACGACGTTGAGCAGTCCGCCGGGGTTATGCCACTTGGCGATCATCTGCTCCAGGAGCTCGTAGAGTTCCTCTTTCGTGGGTGCGTCGGGATACTGTGCCAGCATCTCGGGGGGCACGGTGACGTTCAGATAGGGGATCTTGCCTTCCCACTTCTTATCGGCCAGGTTGGTCGTGACGCTGGCCCTCATGCCCAGGTCCTTGTAGGCGTTCATGACCGCGTCGATGCCGTGCAGCGTGGAAGCCGGATACTCGGAAGCATCGTCCTGTGCCAGCGTGACGCCGTTCTTGATCATTTCGACGGCGCCCAGCATCGTTCGGAGATAGATGAATCTGTCCGAGAAGGGTCCGTACTTCAGCGTGGGGTAGGTGTAGAGCATCCACAGCTCCAGAGGCATGTTGTCCGTCATGCCCTTGAAGATGTTCTCATCCGAATGGAGATGCGCGTTCACCAGTCCGGGCATGATGAGCATGTTTTCCGCTTCGATCGGCTCGGCATTTTCGCAGGCCAGATCAGGCCCGTAATCGATGATGTTGTTGTCCTCGATCAGCAGATTCGTTTTCGTGGGGACCAGTTCTTTTCCAAGGAGGACAAGCCCGTTTTTGATCAATTTTTTCATTTCAATTTCTCCCTCCCTGATGAAAGTTTGTTATTATTGCCAGCCAATGGCGTTAGCAATCACCAGCAGAGCGCCGGCGACGATCAGCCAGATGATCTGAAGCGGGATCTGGAACTTGGCCCACTTGTCATACTTGATGCCGACAACGCCGAGGGTAGCCATGAAGTATCCGGAGGTCGGGAAGATGATGTTGGAAAGACCGTCGCCGAACTGGAAGGCCAGGATGGCGGTCTGTCTGGTCACGCCGATCAGATCGGAAAGAGGAGCCATGATGGGCATTGTGAACAGTGCCTGTCCGGAGCCGCTGGGAATGAAGAAGTTGATGAAGAACTGCAGGATCAGCATGCCCAGGACGTTGATGGTTGCGGGAAGTCCGCCGATGATCATAGCCACGCCATGAATGACGGAGTCGATGATGTTGCCTTCGGTCATGACGACGACGACACCGCGGCAGACACCGCAGATCATGGCGCCGTGGATCATGCCCTTGAAGCCTTCGTCATAAGTTTCAGCCAGTTTGCTGGGAGCAAGCTTGGTCACAAGCGCAACGACGAAGGACATGAAGATGAAATAGCCGCCGATCTCGACCATGCCCCAGCGCCAGATCAGGACGCAGAGCATCATGCCGAGGAACAGGATGCCGGTCAGTGCAAGGGCCAGCTTCTGCTGGGAAGTGGCAACGAATTCCTTGTCGCCGTTCTTCTCAAGCTCCTGGCGCTTAACGATGTCTTCTTCATAGGTAAGGCTCTTGGTGGGGTCAGCCTTGACCATTCTTGCGTAACGGATGACGTAAATGGCGGCAACAGCCGTAATGACTATGAACGTAACGAAACGATAGCCCATGCCGGAGAAACGCTCCAGACCGGCGATCTCCTGCGCGATACCGACGGTGAACGGGTTTGCCATGGCGCCGATATAACCGGAGATGGTGCCGCAGAGAGCAATGGCCGCCGCTGTAATGGTGTCATAACCCAGTTTCAGCATGACAGGCAGAAGGATAGGTGCATAAACGATTGCCAGCTCGGGGGTATCGATGAAAGCTGCGATGAATCCAAACACATACAGCAGTACCGGGAAGATCAGAATGGAGCGCTTGGAGAATGCCTTGACCAGCAGGGATGCGAAGGTCTCGATGACGCCGCAGCGCTTCAGCACTTCAAACAGTCCGCCGATGGTCAGGATGGCGAAGATCAGGTCGTTCGCATCTCTTAAGCCGATGGGGATGGAAGTAAAGAGCTGGTACAGATTGACCGGGGTCTGGGGCACTCTGGTGAACGAATTGGGATCGATCATCTGACGGCCGTTGGGACCGGGTACGAGTGAATACTGACCTGCGGGAATGATGTAGGTCAGCACTGTCATGATACAGATAATGGTAAAGATCATGACATAAATGTGCGGAACTTTAAATTCCTTTTTCTGCTTTTCCATGTTTCCCTCCTTTTTCTCATTAAAAGCACATAATGGAATCATTATGTATAAATTATGATACAAAGCGGCAACTGGCCGGACAAGGGCGCAGTGAATAGATTCTTAAAAAGCAATTGTGCGCCGTGCACGATGAAAATTGCCATCTTCCGTCAGCTTGTTGTTGACCGGCGGCGGAAGAATCCATAAGATGATAATGGAAAAAGGGAATGGGCCAAGGCCCGGAGGAAGAACATGTCTGTTACAGTCGAATGGCTTTTGGAGCAGGATAAAAAGAACAGCTTTACGCTGCTTGCGGGGCAGGGCGGGGTTGGCAACGAGATCAAGAGCGTTAACATCATGGACAACCCGGACACACTTGCATGGCTGACGGAAAATGAACTTGTGCTGACCACCGGCTATGTATTAAAGGAAGATATATGGCTGCGGAACAACATCATCAGCGAACTGAAGAAAAAGGGCTGCGCCGGCCTTGGCTTCGTGCTGAAGCGCTATATCGACGATCTGCCCGTGGAGATGCTCAGGCAGGCCAATGAACTGAACTTTCCCATCATCTCCATTTCCTATAACCTCTCCCTGGCTGAAGTCATCGGCATGGTCTATGAACGCAATTATCAGGAGCAGATGGGAGAGACGGAGCGCTTTAACGCCGCCTATCAGCGGATCGCGCAGTCCGTGGTCTATCACCAGAGCATCAGCGAGATGCTGGGAGAGATCGTAAAGACCCTGGACTTCCCCTGTCTGCTGGTCGATGCGGAACTCAATCTGGTGGAGTATGCCCTGCCTGAAGCGGCGGATGAAGCGCTGCTTCAGATGTTTCATCTGAGCAGGGGAAGCAGTCCCTTTGACAGCAGATCGACCAGAGAGCTGCGGGCCGCGCTCCCCCATGAAGACCGGAACATGGCCATTGTCCGCCTCAGCCCCGGCAAGGGCCGTGGATGTGAACTGGTCGTATTTCCTGTTCGTGAACTGAGGACGGTGATCGGCTACGTCTGCATCCCCCAGACGGAGAAAAAGCTGAATTCGATGGATTACAGATTCATCGATCTGCTTCTGCCTATGTTCTCCATCTCCATGATGCATGACATGATGCTGTCCAGATTCCAGATCAACAACAAAAACACCTTTATCAAGCTGATCACTTCAGAAAATGCGATATCGGAGAAGGAACTGGAGACACAGTGCGATCTGTACGGCTTTGACTATTCTTTACTGCGCGTGTGTGTCGTGATCCGCCTGAAAGAGTCCAATTATAACAATATACGGTCGAAATACAGCTTAAGCGATATGGTTTATGAGATCATATCCAAAGAATTGAGGAAGAATCACCCGAATTCATTCAAGCTGAGCTTCCAGGACAACATCATCATTTTCCTGTTCTATCCCTCAAATACGCCGGTTCTTGAGGCCATCAGAGACGCAAAAGAACAGGCCGGCGAACTGAGCAGAAGCATCGGGGAGGAAAACATCGGTTTTGAGACCGGCATCAGCAAGGCGCATTCCGGCGCCATGAGCATTTCGACGGATCTGCACCAGGCGTTTGAGGCGATCCGCATCGGAAGCAGCGTGCACAAAGACCGGAGCGTTTTCTCCTATACGGAGGACCAGCCGTATCACATCCTTCTGAACAGTCTGAGCTATGCGGATGCCAGCGAGATCTACGGGGAGTCTCTGGGGAGGCTTGCGGAGATCGATGCGGAAAGCAAGCAGTCGCTGGAGGAGACGCTGCTGACCTATCTGGACTGCAACCTGAGCATCAGCCAGGCGGCAAAGAAGCTGTATCTGCACAGGAATACGATGTCTTACCGGATCGACCATATCCAGGAGATCCTGGACGTGGATCTGTCTGATTTTTCGGTTCTGAACAGGCTTTACATTGCGGCGCTGGTAAAGCGCCTGCTGGACAGCGGCCTGTTCCAGTGATCCCGGCCCGGCGGGAGGAGGACGGGTCTGCGGCAGACTCTGTTTTCACGCTGATTTGCGGATAAAAGACAGAACAAAAAGAACCGCTTTGTAGACGGGAAGCGGTCCTTTTTGTGTAGAATATTGTGGCTGACAGTTTAAACAAATCATGACTGACAGTTTAAACGCTTATTGTGGCTGTCGGTTCAGGCTTTGATCCTTATGGTCTCGATCGGCGTATGGGGAGAAAGGTTCTCATATCCGTCCTCTGTGATAGCGTAGCAGTTGCCGACATTGGCTCCGCATACCATCGGATCCAGCCACTGGGGATGCATGACGAAGCAAAGTCCGGGCTGCATGATATCGAAGTTGTAGGATGAGAAATTAAATTTGTCGGGATCTCCGTGCATACCCACACCGTGTCCGAGGTTTGGATTGTGAGGTCCTTTGACGACCGGATAGACGTGGGTCAGCTTTCTTCCGTACTGCTCGATCTCAGGGCAGGGAATGTACTGCTCCTTGACCCGGATGGGAGTAAGATCGTCCTGCGGTGCCCAGTTGTAGGTCATTTTACGGGTATCGGGGCTGGTCAGGTAGCCTTTTTCGATGTAGGGCTCAAAGGCTGCGTTGTTGACGTCGCAGACCCTGACACCCGGCCTCAGCAGCTTCTCGGCACGCCTGACGGCCTCTTCACAGACCCAGAGACACTCTTCCTGCTTGTCTGTGATATCGCCAACGGCGATCATCCTCGCGATCTGGCCGGTGTAGCCTCTGTAGGAAATGCCGGATACGTAGAAGTTGATCAGGTCTCCCGGTTCAACGACGTGACCGTAGGCTTTTCCGCAGTGGGTTCCCCAGCGGTTCACTCCGATCTGGTAGCCGTCGGCGTTCTCGCCGCCTCTGGCCAGCTGCGCATAGGTGAAAGCGGCATAGAGCTCATTGTCGGTTACACCGGGACGGCAGATGTAGCAGGCTGCCTCGAAGCCGATCTCCATCAGCTGGGTCGATGCCCTGATCTGATCGATCTCGGCAGGTGTGCGGTATTTCTGGAGAGCCAGGAAACCGCTGGTCTCATCGCCCCAGTCCGCGTGAGGCAGGAGCTCCTTCAGGGCCTGCCAGTGTCCGTGGCTGGAACCGTCTCCGATCAGTCCGATGCTGGCGGATGCGTAGCCCAGTTCCGTCAGCTTTCCGGCGACGGCTGAGCGCAGTTCTTTTTCTGAGGAAGAAGGCCTTCCCGAATACTCTCTGCCAAGAGCGCCGACCTGATAGATCTCGTCAATGCCTACAGCCTCGCCCCATGCCGGAGGAAGGATCACGGCCTGTGTGTAGATCGTATACAGAATGAGGCCTTTGCTTTCATCTGTGGGAACGATCAGGATTCCTTCCCTGTTCCAGTCAGTGAGCCATCTGAGGTATTTGTTGGTTACGTGATAATTGACAACACCGTTTGCGTTTACCAAAAGAACATCATGTTCCGATACCTGTGCCAGTCTTCTGAGTTTTTTGATACGTTCTTTGTATTCATCCTCAGAGATGGCCATGGGCGGAACAAATTCAAAACTTGGTTTGAAACCCGCAAGCTTATCTTCACAGTCTTTCAGTATCATAATTTGCTCCTTGATAAATCGTGCAATTCGCAGGAGGGGGATCAACTGCCGCTTTCATCTTATCGTGTTTCCATTTATTCGTGAAATATCAAAACAGAATAAAATGATAAGCAAACGCAATCAAAGAAGGCAGACGATCCGTACAATAAAAAAACTTGAAGTTTATATGTTGTTTACTATAATAAAAAATATAATATTGGCGATGTTTAATAAGCATTGTTTATAAAATGATAACCTGAGATTATCAAACGCGCCGCATCAGGAAGATGACCATTCAGGGGGAAGAGAATGAACGTTAACTGGTATAAGAGCTTTATAGCCATAGCTGAGACGGGAAGTTTTACTCAGGCTGCCAATAAGCTGCTGGTTGCTCAGCCGGCGCTGACCCAGCAGATCAAAAAAATGGAGGATGAAGTCGGCTGTCAGCTGCTGACCAGACATACGAGGAAGGTCGAACTGACGGAAGAGGGAAGGATCTTTCTCAAATTTGCTTCAGATATCGTGAAGCTGGAAGAAAACATGTTTGAGGAACTTAGCAATACCGTTAAGTATGGCGGCTTTATCAGACTGGGCATGACCACTTTTATGCCAAGCCTGAATTTTGATAAACTGATGAAAATGTTTTACGATCTTTATCCTCAGACCTTTGTGGAGCTGAGCGAATTCAGCGGCAACGAGGTGCTTGCCAATGTGAAGTCCGGCATTCTGGACCTGGGGATCGTAACTCATGCGGAGGAGCTTCCGGTGGGCTTTCATATTCTGGATGAGACCGTAACGAATCTGAGCATCTTCGCATGCAGTCCGAAGAACTCCCTGTATCTGAAAAACCGGGAGACGGGGGAAGCCATAGGCATTGAAGAGATCAGGGGGCTGCCTGTATGTACGACCAAATCCATCAGGGATTACCTGTTCTCTTTTGCGAAAAAGAAGAATTTTGAGCCCAATCTGAGGGCGCTGGGTGATTCAAAGCAGTCTACGCTGGACCTGGCCAAGAGCGGCGGAATGATCGCGGTCATCACGATGATGCCGCACGAAACGGAAGGACTGGATGCGGAAATGGATTATTATCCCATCAGCACCCAGACACTGAATATCAAAACATATCTCCTGACTGCAGAGAACAGGGAACTGACGGTTTCTGTCAGAAGATTCGTGGATATATACAAAAAAAGCCTTCAGTCCTGACAAAATTTATTGCATTTTGCTATAAATCGATAACTTATTCATATTTAATTTTATAAAAAAAGTGCGCTATGCTGAAACCGGCCGACAGATGCATACGATGCGTCTGTCAGCGGGTTTTTTGTTGCAGAGGGGGAACTGAACAAAAACAAACGAGTAAAGGAGGTATTTATGAATTCAATATTTAATGCATTGATTCTGTTTGGTCTGCTGCTGGCAGCCGGTATTGTCGTCAGAGAATTCTGTCCGCCGCTTCAGAAGATCCTGATTCCTTCATGTATCATCGGCGGAATCATCGGCCTGATCCTCGGACAGCAGGTACTGGGCCTGATCACCATTCCCGAAGAGTTTTCCACTTTTTCTTCTTACGGAATGCGCATTATGATGGCATGCGTGCCCATTGGCGTAGGAGTGACCGGTAAAAAGCTTGTTCAGCATCTTGATTTTACCTTTGCCAATATGACCATGTTCGGTTTCCAGCTGATGTTTGGTCTTCTGCTGGGCGATCTGTTCTGCAAGATCTGGCCGGACCTTCCCCAGAACTGGGGCCTTCTTGGAAACGCCGCTTATTTCGGATCACACGGAAGCATTCCCGTGATTGCCGAGATCTGTGATCCCCAGGGAACGCAGGGCTTCATGAGCATCGGTATGGTGCTTGCAACCTTCGGCGTTCTGTGGGCAATGATTCCCGGTATGGCCATGGCCAACTACGGCGCCCGCCACGGCTGGGCTTCTTTCACAAAGGACGTTGCCAACCAGCCGACTTATTTCTACAGAGGCGTTCTGCCTGCAGAGAAGAGAGAGTCCCTCGGCGAGACGATGGTCAGCCCTTCAAATGTCAGTGGTATCGCGCTTGTGATCGCAATCATTGCAGTCAACTATAAATTCGGTGATGTGCTGATGCACTTCCTTGCCAGGTTCATTCCTCCGCTTGGAAACGTAGGCGCTATGATTTATGGTCTTATCGGCGGTATCATTCTCTGGCCTGTTTACTGCAAGATCGGAATCAGCAAGTATGTTGATAAGAATACGGCAAACACCATCAGCAACTTTGTCCTTGAGATGATCATCCTGGGTGCATTTGCAACCATCCAGCTGGACGTGGTCAGCAAATTCTTCTTACCGCTGTTCCTGCATGCGGCAGTATTCTGCGGAATCGTCTTCCTGTTTGTGTTCTGGTGGATGAAGAAGCTGAATCATCCGGAGTGGTTCGAGAAGGCACTTATGGTTTACGGTATGGCGACCGGTTCCAACCCCCAGGGTTTTGCACTTGTGCGTGCGGTCGATCCCAACAACAAGTCCTGCATCTTTGAGGCACTGGGTGTTTACAATGCAGTCTTCTTCTGGAACTTCATCATTCAGCCCTTCGCAGCTGAGACTGTCAATGCGGGCGTTCGAGTTCCGGCTTATCTTGTCAGCCTTGGACTGATGAGTACATTCATCATCGGCAGCATTATCTTCTCCAGGATGAAAAAAGAAGCCTGAACCGGATGAAGCCTGCGGATACTGCAATTAAGGCTTATTCTGATCCCCCGATCAATTTGCCTGATTGGCCCGCCCCCTGCAGAAATGCAGGGGGCGACCTTTACCGCGGGAATGGCGGCAAAAGGCTGTCGGATCCGGAAAAAAGCGCTATAATGGCGTTGAGTTCCGGAAACGCAAGGTGTTATATATTTTCAGAAGAGAGGAGTTTCATGGACAGCATCAGAGAACACAACAGAGTGCTGGCAGCCAGGGTCATCAAGGGCCTGGAGAGCCGCAACATGAAAGGTTTTTACGCCGAAACGCGTGAGGAGGCGCTGAAGCTTGCGCTGGAGCTGGTCGGAGACGCAGGCAGCATCACGGCGGGCAGTTCGCTTTCCGCAGAGCAGATCGGCCTGTTCGGCGCGCTGGAAAACGGCGGCTATCCCTACATCGACAGGAATCATGAGACCGACCCGGCCAGGAAGGCTGAGATGGAGCGGCAGGCTTTTTCCTGCGACGTTTACATCGGCGGCGCCAATGCCATTTCCGCAGACGGAGAGATCGTAAACATCGATGGGCACGCGAACCGCGTGGCCTGTATTGCCTTCGGACCGGCGAGCGTGCTGATCATTGCGGGCATGAACAAGGTGGCGCCCACCCTGGAAGACGCCATGACGCGCGCCAGAAACGTGGCGGCGCCCATCAATGCGGCCCGCTATCATCTGGAGTCGCCCTGCGGCAAGAAGGGCAGCTGCTATGACTGCAAGATCCCTGGCGGCATCTGCTGCCAGATCCTCATCACCAGATATTCCCAGATCAGGGACAGGATCAAGGTGATCCTGGTGGGGGAAGAACTGGGCTATTGACTTGCGGTGGAAGCAAGGGGGCCGCGACGGCCGGAGGCCTAGTCCCGGAGGGAAACCCCGCAGGGGTGAGAGCCCCCTTGAAAGATGAAAGAAATAAGCAGGCCTCAGCCTGCTTATCTTTAAAGTGGAAGCAAGGGGGCTCGAACCCCTGACCTCTCGCGTGTGAGGCGAACGCTCATCCCAGCTGAGCTATGCTTCCATGCCCGCCTATTATAAGCCAGATTTCCGGCATTGTAAAGCGCTTCGTTGTTTTTTATCTGATTTACTCTATTGTAAAGCAAATCTGTTTTTTCTATAATAGCTGTGTATGCCTTTCAATTGAAAAACGGAGGTTTAAGATGGATTATTTAGCAGAATCACTGAAGAAGCACTATGAGTGGAAGGGAAAAATTGAGGTCGTTGCACGCGCAGCCGTGAACGATAAGGAATCTCTTTCCCTGGCCTATACCCCCGGCGTGGCGCAGGCATGTCTGGAGATCCAGAAGGACATTGATAAGAGCTATGAGCTGACCCGCCGCTGGAATACCGTAGCTGTCATTACGGACGGAACCGCCGTTCTGGGCCTGGGAGACATCGGCCCCGAGGCAGGCATGCCCGTTATGGAAGGAAAATGCGTGCTGTTCAAGGCGTT
>Ga0129307_1002740_pt1 | contig 12870 bp, 11 predicted proteins | sample P1105metagenome_FD_94437 | JGI IMG/M metagenome (GOLD analysis project Ga0129307, IMG submission 94437) | Capybara group fecal microbial communities from Wisconsin, USA - P1105 metagenome | ecosystem: Host-associated > Mammals > Digestive system > Large intestine > Fecal | place: USA: Wisconsin... | reverse complement strand
TGATAATATTATATATATTTTTTGAATTTATAATAGTTTTTATTTGAATTTTCTATAAAAGTTAAAATTAAAAATGATAACAACAAATATTAAAATGAATCACTAAGGAAAAGATGAAAATGTTAATTGGTTTAATTTCAGACACACACATTCAGGATAGAGCAAAACAATTACCCCTAAACGTACTTGATGCATTTAAGGATGTTGATTTGATATTACATGCAGGGGATTTGACTTCAACTGATGTCATTGACCAACTAGAACAAATTGCTCCAGTAATGGCAGTTCAAGGAAATATGGATAGAGTCAATGGCGTTGACTTGCCTAAAGCCAAAGTACTTGAGGCTGAAGGGTTGAAAATTGGGCTTGTCCACGGAGAAGTCTATCCAAGAGCGGATACACAACAATTAGTGTATTTAGCCAAACAGCTTGATGCAGATATTTTAGTCAGCGGCCATTCACATCAACCCAAAATAGAAAAAATAGATGGAGTGTTATTGATTAATCCGGGAAGCCCTATTGTACCAAGACTTGCGGACAGGACTGTGATGCTTCTTGAAATAGACAATATGGAAGTTGATGTGGAAATCGTTAAAATTGGCTCACCAGTATGTAGCGCACTTGATTTTGACCAATACAAGAGGGATTGAAATGGGAAGCAAATGGCAAATGGAAAAACACAAAGACCCCTATTACAAAAAAGCTAAAAAAGAGGATTATCGTTCAAGAGCATCATATAAACTCAAGCAACTTGATAAAAAATTCAAAATAATCAAACAGGGAAATACCGTTGTGGACCTTGGAGCTGCTCCCGGAGGCTGGTCACAGGTAGCTTTAGAGAAAGTAGGTGAAGAAGGAATTGTCGTTGGAGTCGATTTGAATAGATTCAAAAAATTCCATGAAGAAAATTATTATGGAATTAGAGGGGATTTCACAACACCGGAAGTGCAGGAAAAAATCATGGACATCATTGGCGGAAAAGCAAAGGTAGTAATGTCAGATGCCTCACCGTCCCTTTGCGGTATCAAAAATATAGACCAGTTGAGATCCATTGATTTAATAAATGTAGTGATTGAAATAGCTGAAAACATCTTAGAAGAAAAGGGAAATTTAGTCATGAAAGTATTCCAGGGCCCCGAATACAAACCGATGCTGGACTCTCTTAAAGGAAAATTCAGACAAGTGAAAACAACAAAACCGGCATCATCACGTAAAAAAAGCTCTGAAATGTATGTTGTGGGACTCGGATACAAACCTAAAAAAAATAGAAAAGAAAATAAGAATTAAAGAGTATTATATGCATCTTGAGCCGCTTGAAGTTGCTCTCTAGCATGGTCAATCCTACTGTCAACTTCATTAGACGGTTTATTTGCATCCAGAGCACTTTGTACATTTTGAATAGCCGTATCTGCCCGTGTCAACTCCAGCTTAGCATCATTATATTTTTGAATATCATCAGCGCCACCCGCATAATATGTGGCTTTAATACTATCGAATTTAACTGACAGGTTAGAATATGTTGCTTTTAACTCTGCAAGCTCATCATATTGAGTACCAGAGGAGATTTCATTTGTAATGCCTGCTGAAATCATACTGTATCCCACATAAGCAACAACAATGATTGTTGACACTATCATGATAATTCCAACAACAGAAATTAACATAGAAGTGGATTTAAATAAACTTAATTTAGATTTCCTCATAATAACCCCAATTTTAACAAATAATTTTCTTTATGTAACTTTAATTTTATTAATTTTAATATATATCTTTTCCCATTGAAACTATGAATGCAAGAATTTTTTAACTATGAAATAATAAAATTATAGATAATGAATTCTACTGCTAAATCTCAAACATCAATTATAAAATTCGAAGAATTTTTTGCAACATCATATAAAGATGATGTATTCGAAATACTAGAAACATATCCCGATGAACGCTCACTCACTGTAGATTATAGTGCTTTAGAAATGTTTGATCCTGACCTGGCGGATTTGTTAATAGAAAAGCCAGAAGAAGTTATTGAAGCTGCGCAAATAGCCATAAAAAATATCGACCCCCTTGTAAAAGATGCTGATATCAATATCCGCTTTGAAAACTTGACAAATGTGATTCCATTAAAAACATTGTTGAGCAAATATATCGGAACATTTGTTGCTGCTGACGGCATTGTGAGGAAAACTGATGAAATAAGGCCACGTATTGAAACCGGCGTGTTTGAATGTAGAGGATGTATGAGATTGCACGAGGTCGAACAAAGTTCAGGCAATAGAATTATTGAACCTTCATTATGTGGAGAATGTGGTGGAAGATCATTCAGATTACTTCAAGAGGAATCAAAATACATTGATACCCAAACTGCAAGAATGCAGGAACCTTTAGAAAATTTATCTGGAGGAACCGAACCAAAACAAATGTTAATGGTTTTGGAAGATGATTTAGTGGATAGATTAAATCCTGGAGACAAAGTAAGAATAACAGGAACCTTGAAAACATTTAGAGAAGAGAGAAGCGGTAAATTTAAAAATTACATTTACGTCAATCATATTGAACCATTAGAACAGGAATTTGAAGAATTGCAACTCTCCGAAGAAGATGAAGAAAAAATCATTGAATTATCACAGGACCCTCACATTTACGACAAGATTATCAAATCAACTGCACCTTCTATTAGAGGATATAGGGACGTGAAAGAAGCCATTGCCCTACAGCTCTTTGGAGGAGCTGCAAAACAGCTTGCTGATGAAACTAGGCTTAGAGGAGACATTCACATTCTTATCGTAGGGGACCCAGGTATCGGTAAATCCCAAATGTTGAAGTATGTTTCAAAATTAGCTCCAAGAAGTATTTACACAAGTGGTAAAGGTACAACCGGAGCAGGATTAACTGCCGCTGCGGTAAGAGATGAACTGGGAGGATGGTCTCTTGAAGCAGGTGCATTAGTACTTGGAGACCAAGGTAATGTATGTGTCGACGAGCTTGACAAAATGAGAGCGGAAGACAGGTCTGCACTTCACGAAGCATTAGAACAGCAAACTGTAAGTATTGCAAAAGCCGGAATTATGGCAACTTTAAATTCTAGATGTTCTGTTCTTGCGGCTGCAAACCCAAAATTCGGAAGATTTGATAGGTTCAAAGTACTTGCAGAACAAATTGATTTGCCTTCACCAATTCTTTCTCGTTTTGATTTAATATTCGTTGTAGAAGATAAACCAAGTGTTGAAGGAGATTCAAAATTAGCAGAGCATATCCTAAAAATACACCAGTCAAATACTGTCGATTATGAAATCGAACCTGAATTGCTTAGAAAATATATTGCATATGCCCGTAAAAATGTAAATCCTGTTTTAACGGATGAAGCTAATGAAGTCTTAAGAGAGTTTTATGTAAGCACAAGAAACAGCAATAAGGAAGAACAGGCTCCCGTTCCGATTACAGCAAGGCAACTCGAAGCTATTATTCGTTTAGCAGAAGCGAGCGCTAAAATTAAACTCAAAGAAACTGTCGATAAAGAAGACGCTGAAAAAGCTGTAAGGTTACAATTAGCATGTTTAAAAGAAGTGGGAGTGGATCCTGAAACTGGAGAAATGGACATAGAAGTCATGGAAGGAAGAACCTCCACATCCAAAAGAGAAAAAATGCAAAGGGTCATGGAAGAAATTGCCCTTCTTGAAGAGGAATACGGTAATCAAGCCCCACTCAATGTTTTAATCTCAAACATGGCAGACAAATATGATATGAGTGAAGAAAGAGTTCAGGAGTTTGTCAGAAACTTAAACCAAAAAGGATTAATTTACATTCCTGCTAACGGATATCTTAAGCGCGCTTAAGATTTCCAAACATTACTTTTTTTAAGAATGCAATGAAGATTTAATCACCACTATTGAAAATTAGCAATACATTAATAAATGATTAAAATCAAATTTAATATATTATACTTATACTAATTTTTATAGGAGAGATAAAATGGATAAATATGAAGATTTATTAGAAAGAGCGATAGACCAATTACCTCCTGAAGTATTTGAACACAAAAGATTCAAAATTCCTAAAGCTTACTCAGATATCCAAGGTAATAGAACCTTTATCAAAAACTTTAAAGATGTTGCAGAAGGTTTAAATAGAGACCCACAACATTTATTAAAATTCTTAATGAGAGAATTAGGTACTGCAGGAAACATTGAAGGTCAAAGAGCAATATTGCAAGGTAAATTTACACACTACCTAATTAACGAAAGAATTGAAGATTATGTAGACAAATATGTAATCTGCCATGAATGTAACCGTCCAGATACTAGAATTATAAGAGAAGGTAGGATATTCTTACTTAAATGTGCTGCATGCGGCGCAACAGCACCTTTAAAATCATTATAATTCTACTTTTTTATTTATTTTTTAATGATACTATGTTTTGTCCAGAGTGTGGAAGTACCGATAAGGAAATGGTCGGCGACATTTGCATTGACTGCTTTTTAAAAGATTTTCAAATGATTGAACTTCCAAAACGCATTGAAATTCAAATATGTAGCCATTGCAACAGCAAACTTGAAGAAGGAAAATGGTCAGAAGAAAACATTCCTGAAGAAGAGATCATCTACAGAGCACTCGAGAGAAATATAAAAATTGCTGATGAAGTTTCAAATGAAATTATCAATTTAGAAATTGACCAGATTAAAGGAACAATAGCCCGCTGTTTTGTTGAGGTTGTTGGAGAAGTTCATGGCATTCAAATTGAAGAGACCCATGAATGTGAAGTTAAACTTCAAAAAACTGTTTGTCCAACTTGCAGCAAAATGCAATCAGGTTATTATGAAACTGTAATTCAATTTAGAGCAGATAACAGAGAAATAAAGCCAGAAGAATATGCTAAAGCAGATGAAATAGTTGAAAGAACATTAATAAAACAGTCAAAATCCGACAAACTTGCATATTGTCCTCAAATAGCTAAATTAAAAGAGGGATATGACTATTATATCGGTTCTTTTAAATCAGGAAAAAAAGTAGCTGAAAATTTAAAGGAAGAATTTGGAGGAATCATAAAGGAATCCCCAAGATTAATTAGTGAAGACAAATCTACTGGAAAAGGGCTTTACAGAATCTGGATTTCAGTTAGAATTCCCGAATTTGAACTCAATGACTTCATCAAATACGAAAATAAAATAATTCAAATACATAACATTAGTAAAAATAGCTTCGTCGGGATTGACATTTCTACAAACAAAAAACATAACATCCCTATGAAGAACATGGAAGACATTAAACTTGTTAAAAAATCAGACGAGATAGAAACAACAACAATCATCTCAAAATCTCCAAACATGATGCAAATCTTAGACCCTGTCGATTACTCTGCAGTCGATTTGGAAATGAAAGAAGAATTTGCAGATTACAATATTGGAGACGAAATCAATCTTATCAGAATTGATAATTACATTTATTTATTGAATTAAGTGATAAAATGAATATTGAAGAAAAAATTCAATTAATCAAAGAAGGAACCTTAGAAATTATAGATGAAGAAGGATTAAAAGACGTTTTGGCTAAAGAACAACCTGTAGCTTATACCGGTTATGAACCTTCTGGAAAAATCCATTTAGGACATGCAGTAACCGTGCAAAAATTAAAACAGCTCCAAAAATTAGGCTTTAAAATTAAAATCCTTCTTGCAGATTATCACGCATTTTTAAATGGAAAAGGAACTGTTGAAGAAATAGCGGAAACCGCAGAATACAATAAAAAATGTTTCCAAGCATTAGGTCTTGATGAAACAACAGAATATGTCTTAGGCTCATCTTTTCAATTAGAAGGAGATTACACTGATAAGGTTTATCAATTAGCTACCATGACTACTTTAAAAAGAGCAAGAAGAAGTATGGATCAGGTAAGTCGTGCAGACGACAATCCGAAAGTGGCTAGCGTAATTTATCCAATTATGCAGACCGTTGACATGGCCGCCTTGGATGTGGACATTGCCCTTGGAGGAATGGAACAGAGAAAAATCCAAATGCTGGCAAGAGAAAACTTGGAGAAAATTGGAGAAAACGTGCCTGTGTGTATCCACACCCCATTGTTGCATGGTCTTGACGGCGATGCCAAAATGTCCTCAAGTAAAGGAAACTATATTGCAGTGGATGATTCTGTTAAGGTAATCACCAAAAAAATCAACAAAAGTTTCTGTCCGCAGGGAGAAATTGAAGGAAACCCAATGATTGAAATTGCAGAAACCTTTGTTTTCCCAAATCAGGATACTTTACTTATCAAAAGACCTGAAAAATTCGGTGGCGACATCGAATTGACACATGATGAATTAATTAAAGACTTTAGTGAAGGAAATTTACACCCGATGGATTTGAAAAATGGAATAAAAGACTTCTTAATTGAATTCTTTGCTCCTGTAAGAGAATACATGGAGGGAAATTAAATGGATGAAGAAAAACAAGAATTTCAAATGGGCATACCAAATGGTGTTGGTGAAGCAATGCTTGCCCATGCATTTGAAAAATTTGACTTTAAATTAGAACAGACCGAATTCGGCCCTGTATTGATTGGAGAATATGACGAACTTGTGAAAGTAAAAGAATTCCTGGCAAATGCTATCGAAGAAAGATTAAAAGAACTTGAAGAGTGAATAGTTAATTATCTTAATTAATTATTCTTTTCAATAATTTCTTTTAATTCAATTATTTCTTCTTTTAACTCCTCGATTTTTTTCTCATTTTCATTTAGCTGCTCATTGACTTTTTTTAACTCCTCTTCGGAATTTGCAACATTTTCCTTTAACTCATGTATATGATAGCTTCCTTCCTGCAGCACATTATCCATGAAATAGGAAGAGATCGCCCCCGTGATTGCACTGAAAATGAACACTCCTATTATTAACAATACTAGGCTGAATACCTTACCGAAGACCGTAGAAGGCGTAATGTCACCATAACCGACTGTTGTTAAACTAACAATCACAAACCATAAATCATCAAACAGATTGTTCATACTAGGGTCAATTAGATATAAGCCCAATGTTGAGCCTATTACAACCAAAACAAAAACTCCTAAAATCTCATCCAGATGAGTGCTTTTTAAAAAGACCCCAACAATTCTGAAAAAGAGTGCAATTAGCAGTAACACTCGTATGAATTTAATAAACATTATATAATCAGAGACTAAAAACGGAGATAACATTAAATCAAAAGGTATTGCCGCAATCAATCCTATGAAGTTTTTCTTAAAATAACCAAGTTTATCTGAAGAATTATTAAATCCTTTGAAAAAGTCAAACAAAAGAACAAGACATACGAATATGTCAAAAAAGAAAATGGCATTGAATTCTGCCAAATTAAGAACTATTGAAGTGGAAATCAAGATTATATTGATAAAAACTATGATGCTCAACACTATTTTAGAGACATTGCGAATCTTCGTTTTCATTCCACACATCACCTATCTTATGCAATCCGGACAAATCCCTAAATAAGGCGCAACGGCTTTTTTGATATCTGAAGAAACCTTATTAACGCCATTATTCGCATCAATCACCTGATGTTCATAATTCTCAACCAACTTCAGATAATTTTCTTTGACGCCAGTCAAGAATTCCTCATTTTCAAAAGTATCTTCACCAGATGTCCTTGCAACAGATTTGGAAACATCCAAATCCAGCAATATCAGCAAATCCGGTTTTTTAGCGTATTTATTTAAGACCTCAATCCAATCTGCAGGTTCCTGATAAGCAAGAGATGAAATAAATGACCTGTCAGAAATTATGATTTTAGATTCGTCTTCCAATCTATCCATTATCAGCATCCTATCAGCTGCAAAGAGCAAGCCTAAAGTCTTTTGAACATTATCAGATGTGGCATCAGGCCTTTGTAGGATTTTACGAATCAATTTTCCAACTTCAGAATCTGTCGGTTCGACCAATGTTTCGACCCTGAATCCATTATCCTCAAGCCATTCCCTTAACATTCCAATTTGAGTCGATTTTCCGGCACCATCTATTCCTTCAAATACTATGTACATAAAATAGATTATGTTTTAATTTAATATATAATTAATTACAAAAAGATTAATGAATAAATCAATCAAGGTGTATTAATAAAATGGTTTTAGAAGAATTGTTAGCTCCTGCAGGCTCTCCAGAAGTTTTGACCATTGCGGTTAATGCCGGTGCTGATGCCGTTTATCTAGCCGGCCAGCAATACGGAGCTAGAGCTTATGCTAAAAACTTTACAATTGAAGAAATTGAAAAAGCTGTTAATTACGCTCATTTGAATGGTGCTAAAATCCATGTGACAGTCAACACATTAATAAACAACTTTGAAATTGTTGACGTTCTAAAATACTTATTCAAATTATATCAGATTGGAGTGGATGCAGTTATTGTACAGGATTTAGGATTAATCTGGCTTTTAAAGACATTCATTCCAGAATTGGAGGTTCATGCCTCAACACAAATGGGTTTGAACAATTATCCCTCATTCAAATGGGCCAGTAAAAATAATATAAAACGGGTTGTGCTTCCAAGGGAAGTCAGTATTGAACAAATCAAAGATACTCATGACCAACTTGAAAAAGACAACATCGACATGGACATTGAAGTATTTGGACATGGAGCGCTATGCTATTGCGTAAGTGGAAAATGTTACATGTCATCATACAATAGCGGAAGAAGCGGAAACAGAGGAGCATGTGCACAGCCTTGCAGAAGGGAATATCGTCTAAAGTACAGAGGATACAACATAGGAAATGGCTACCTGCTTTCAACACATGACCTTGCAACATATGACAACATACAGGCCATTTCAGATGCCGGAGTGAAATCGCTGAAATTGGAAGGGCGAATGAAATCAGGAGATTATATCGGAACCATCGTTAACAGTTACAGAAACATCATTGACGGAAATCCTGGAGACTATAAGAAAGACTTGCACCTTGTTTTTAATCGCCAATTTACCAACGGATACATGATGGGAGACAGGCCAGGAGAAGTAATGGGAAGAGGAAGTTCAGGTCATGAAGGCCTATACATCGGAGACATTACAAACATTGAAGATACCAAAGTCACAATTGAAATTAAAAATAAGGAGATTCCAATTATTCTAGAGCCTGGCGATGGAATTGCATTTAAATACAACGGCAAAATTAAAGGAATCTATCTTGAAAACATTATCAAGCAGGATGAGAATGAGATAATAATAGACACCACACGCCTTGTCAAGGTTGGAACTGAAGTATTCATCAGCTATTCCAAATCAACACACGATTATCTAAAGCAATTTGAAAAGGAAACCATTAAAAACAATGTTGGAATTAATCTGTCCCTAACCTGGGATGAAAACCTTAACCTATTCACAAAAGTTGAATACCATATAGATGATGAGTTGATTAATTTCAGGCATAAAACCTTAGACAAGTTCCAAAAGGCTAAAAATAAACCAGTTACAGAGGAAACAATTGAAAAGCAGCTTAATAAAACTGGAGGAACTCCATTCTACATTGAAAATATTAGATTTAATAACATGCCTAAGGACATTTTCATCCCAATCCGTGAAATTAACCAGATCAGGCGTGAAATCCTAGACACCGCAACCGAACTTTTAATCAACCATTATACTCCAACTAAAAAGTCTGTCAAAGCTGTGCGTAAGAATCTGACCAAATTTTTCGAGGATTATGAAAACGCGCCGAACAAAACAAAAAAGAAAACACCGAAATTGTCAGTGTTCATAGATGACATTTCGCAAATCAATGCAGTGTCCGGATTTGACTTGAAAAGAATCTATTTTGATAGAAACTGCCACTATAACAATCCGGAGGATTACTTTAATGACATAAAAGAAACTTTAAAGAAAGCCAGTTTAATGGCTTCCCCAACAGAACTCGTTTGGGTTTTATCATCATTCATATCAGAAGAAGATGCAAACAGATGCAATGAAATTGTCAAGGAGCTTGAAAATGAAGGAATAATCGTTTCAGTGATGGGAGATTTCCCCGGAATGGCGGAAATATTTGATTGTCCGATTTATGGAAACCATAACCTAAATGTATGGAACAGCTTTGCTGTTCGCGATTTAAATGAAGCAGGATTCAAATCATTGATATTGTCCTCCGAACTTTCAGGTGAAGAAATCAGAGAATTGATCAATAAGAATCATGACCGAAATATTGAATTGGAAATGATTGTCAATGGAAATCTGGAAGTCATTGTAAGCAAGGATGATTTCACTAACTTAAATGACGGCAAGGACTTCATCATATCAAATGATGCGGATTATGCAACACTGGAAGATAAAAAAAGGAAAAAGTTCAAGTATAAAATATTTTTCGACTACAACAGACAAAGCCACATTATCAATAAAGACTGCTTATGCCTAATTGAAGAGATTAATGAAATCAAAGAGTTCAATCTTGATTCATTGATTCTGGACTGCAGATACTCAAATGAAAAATACACCACACAAATCCTATCAATATACAATGAAAGCCTCAAAAATAAAGACCCGGAAGAATTAACCAAATACAAATACCAGATTATGGATTCCTCACAATCCTACATCAACAAGGGCAACTATATTGAAGGCAGACTACATGAGGACAAAAAATGAGAATTCCTGAATTGCTTGCACCGGTCGGGTCAATGGATTATCTGAAAGTGGCTATAAATGCTGGAGCAAGTTCTGTCTATTTATCTGGAAAAAACTATGGCGCCCGCAAGTTTGCTGAAAACTTCACATTAGATGAAATTGCCGAAGCAGTAAACATTGCCCATATGCACAACGTTAAAGTTTACGTCACTGTAAACACATTAATCAGACAATCCGAACTTGAAAATGTCATTAATTATTTATCCCAGCTATATGCAATAGGAGTTGATGCTGTCCTTATCCAGGATTTGGGTTTGGTTGAACTGATAAACAAGCATTTGCCTAACCTAACGATTCATGCATCAACGCAAATGACCGCAGAAAATCAACTCAAACTAGATTATATTGAAAGCAAAGGCATCAAAAGAGTTGTTCTTCCACGTGAAATGAGAAAAGAAGAAATCAAAAATTTAAAAACAGATATGGAACTTGAAATATTCGCCCATGGAGCATTATGCTATTCATATTCCGGACAATGCCTAATGAGCAGTTTTAAAGGCGGGCGGAGTGGAAACAGAGGAACCTGCGCCCAGCCATGCCGTCAAAAATACAAACTGGAAGGAATCAACAAGAAAGATTACTACCTATCCCCATGCGATTTAAGTCTTTTTGACAATCTAAAGGAGATTTGCGAGCTGAATATCAGTTGCATAAAAATTGAAGGCAGAATGAGATCCAAGGAATACTTGGCCATTGTAATAAGCAACTATAGAAAAGCCCTGAATAAGCTGAAAAGCGGGAAAGAAAGTGAAAGCGAAGAGATAAATCTTGTTTTCAACAGAGGATTTAGCCATGGCCAATTTAGCCAAACATCAAAAAGAAGCTTAAGGGCAGGCCATATCGGCTTGAAAATAGGAAAAGTTATTGAAAGCAAAAAAAATCAAATTGCAATAAGGTTAAATGATTCTCTAAAAAACATTCCCGAAAGGGGGGACGGATTACTAATCGTTAAAAACAAAAACGATTATGGATTTGAAATATCGCAAGACCCGACAATAACAACATTAAATCACTTTAAGAAAGGCAAAAACAAACAGATAAAAGACCTAACCCGTAAAAATAGAGTGCTGACTGTTAAAAAAGTATGGCAAAACAAAAAAAGCGACTTCAATCTAAATGATTCGGACGTTTATCTCACAAAAAGAAACAGACTAACCAAAAAAGTCAAGGAAATCGAAAACAAAGGGGAAAGCTATGTCAAATCCAAATTAATACTTACATTTTCCATAAAAAACAAGTTTCCAGTCTTGAAAGGAAAATTGACTCTTGCAAATAAGAAAGAAGTGGAAGCCGAAATAATGGGAAATGCACCTTTTGAAAAACCTCTCAAAAAAAGCGTCAGCCAGGATACTGTTAGAAATCAGCTTTCAAAAGTGGGCAAATATCCCTTTGAAATAGTTCAGATCAATATTAACTACGACGGAACATTGTTTATTCCAATTAGAAAAATCAACGAGCTTAGAAGAAACATATTTGAAAGTTTAGAAAATGAAGTGATTAACCTCTATTCACACGAATCTGAAAAAATAAAATTAGACATCGAAGAAAACAAAACAACCCCCCAAACCCAGAACATCTCGTTTTATACCAATAATCTAAATCATCTAAGAGAAATCGACAATGTAACTAGAGTCTATCTAGAAATCCCTAATGAAAATGACTCTCTAGACATAACCCCCGAACCCAACCATAACATCAATTACATGGTTACTTTTATTAAAAAGGCTTATGAGATTTCATATGGCAAAAACTATGAACTGATATGGAAATGGCCCGACATCTGCCATGACAAGTTAATCAAAGCGCTGAATAAAGTGCGGGGAATACTGAATAAGATGCACATCAACATTCCAATCATGAGCAGCAACTTTAATGGAGAATACGGGCCGTATTCCATGAACGTCACCAATACAGAAACAATAGATGGCCTTAAAGATTATAGAATATTAACAATATCCCCTGAGCTTAGAAAAAACGACTATGAAGACATAATAAATCATTGCAAAACACCACAAAAATTAGAAATTCTAGTTCAAGGGCCTGTTGAGCTGATGAAAACCAGATACCCCCTATTATACAATAAAGAACTGAAAGCCAACTACAAAAATTGTTTGATTGATTTGCACAACAACAAACATGCAATCCACAAAAGCATTTCTGATGAAGAACTGATCATCTTTAGCGACAGTGAACTTTCACTATTGAAAGAAATCAACCACCTAAAAGA
>Ga0129307_1002738_pt1 | contig 12887 bp, 16 predicted proteins | sample P1105metagenome_FD_94437 | JGI IMG/M metagenome (GOLD analysis project Ga0129307, IMG submission 94437) | Capybara group fecal microbial communities from Wisconsin, USA - P1105 metagenome | ecosystem: Host-associated > Mammals > Digestive system > Large intestine > Fecal | place: USA: Wisconsin... | reverse complement strand
GCTTCACCGCCTCATTGCAGGAGTGGATGATCCCAAGGTGATGGTTGATCATATCAACAGGAATCGAAAAGACTGCCGGAGATCAAATCTGCGAGTTATTTCCACATTCGGTAATTCCTGCAATCATAGCCATTTCATCACAAATAAGACCGGATATACTGGGGTTTACTACTCCAAACACTCGGGCAGATATGAAGTGAAGGTAGGATATGATCATAAACGGATTAAGCTTGGCTCATCGCCGAATGATCTGATTACATTGGCGCAGATGTACAACATCGGCGCTCAGTTCTTTTTCGGGGAGTATGTCGGCGAACTGAACAATGTACCGCCGCCGTCGGAAGATCTGGTCAGACGGGTAATAGAAAAATGCCAGAAATATAAAGAAGCACCGGCAAAAACTGCTGGTGCTTCTGTTGCATAGGAGGAAAAGCATGGATACCAATCTCAATATGAAGCGGATGCCGATCGATCAGCTGAAGCCCGCAAAATACAACCCCAGAAAAGATCTGAAGCCGGGAGATCCGGCGTATGAGAAGATCAAACGCAGTCTGCATGACTTCGGATATGTCGATCCCATTGTGTGGAACGAGGTCACCGGGAACATTGTCGGCGGTCACCAACGATATAAGGTACTGAAAGCCGAAGGAGCAACTGAAGTCGATTGCGTTGTTGTGCATATCGAAAACCCGCAGGATGAAAAGGCCCTGAACATCGCCCTGAATAAGGCGACCGGTGACTGGGAACCCGTGGCCCTGGCTGAATTGCTGCAGGATCTGCAGCTTTCCGGATACGACCTGGGAGCGACCGGGTTCGATGCTGCCGAAGTGGATGATCTTTTCAGCAAAGTTCATGACAAGGATGTACATGATGATGACTGTGAACTCGACCCTGAAGAAGTCACGCCATATGTACAACCTGGTGATATCTGGACGCTGGGGAAACACCGGATGATGTGCGGTGACAGCACGGATTCCGCCTCTGTTGATCTGCTTATGGGTGGGATTAAGGCTAACCTCTGCGTAACGGATCCGCCTTATAACGTGGCATATGAGTCCGCAGACGGAAAATCCATCCAGAACGACAGCATGGCGGATGAACAGTTCTTCAATTTTCTACTGGCTGCTTTTAAAAATATCGCGGCGCATATGGCGGAGGGTGCCAGCGCTTATGTATTCCACGCGGACACCGAAGGACTGAACTTTCGCCGGGCTTTCAAAGAGTCCGGTTTTCATATATCCGGGGTATGCATCTGGGTGAAGAACAGCCTGGTGTTGGGCCGCAGTCCCTATCAGTGGCAGCATGAACCGGTGCTTTTCGGCTGGCTGCCCAACGGAAAGCATAAGTGGTTCTCTGATCGGAAACAAAGTACCATCTGGAACTTCGACAAGCCAAAGAAGAGCGCGGATCATCCAACCATGAAGCCAATCCCGCTGCTTTGTTATCCGATCAAGAACAGCAGCGCTCCGAACGCTGTGGTAATGGATTTGTTCGGCGGCAGCGGTTCTACCCTGATCGCCTGTGAGCAGACTGATCGAATTTGCCGGACGATGGAGTTAGATCCAAAGTATGCGACTGTTATAGTCGAGCGCTTCCATCTCGATTTTCCGGATCAGGAGATCACGGTACTGCGGGATGGAAAAACCTATTCCTATGGGGAAATCACGCAGGAAACAGCAGAAATCTGATGTTACAGCGTTGGAACAGTATTACAGAAACACACTTATAGAGGGAGGAGGTGAGCCCGGATGGCTACCAGGGGAAGGAAACCGTTGCCAACGGCTATCAAACTGCTGGAAGGAGATCGGGGAAAGGGACGCAGACCCATTAATAAAGATGAGCCAACTCCCTCTCAGGAGAACGTGAAATGTCCGGCGTGGTTGATGCCTGAAGCGAAAAAGGAATGGAAGCGTCTGGCTCCCGCCTTGATGGCCATGGGGATCCTGACGGATCATGACCTGGAAGCTTTCGCCGGGTACTGTCAGGCATACGCCCGTTGGAGGGAAGCTGAGGAATTCCTTTCTCAGCATGGAACCATCTTCAAAACGCCTTCCGGTTATGTACAGCAGGTTCCGCAGGTTTCCATTGCGATGCAAAATTTGAAGATCATGCAGTCCTTCTGTGCAGAGTTCGGTCTGACCCCAGCCAGCCGTGCGCGGCTTTACGCCAATACCGGTGACAAGACAGATATGGATGACCCGATGGAGAACGTCCTGAAGGGAGGCTGGCAGGATGCAAAGTGAAGAGAAAGCCCGTAGGGTTATACAATTCATTGAGTGTCTCAAGCATACAAAGGGCGAATTCCACGGTCAGCCTTTTAAGCTGCTGCCATGGCAGGAAAGGATCATCCGGGACGTATTTGGTACAGTTCGTGATGAAGATCAGACCATCCGGCAGTACACCACGGCATACATCGAGATTCCGAAGAAACAAGGGAAATCAGAGCTCGGCGCTGCTATTGCGCTGAATATGCTCTGCAACGACGATGAATGGCGGGCAGAAGTTTATTCCTGCGCGTCAGACCGTCAGCAGGCGGCGATTGTGTTTGATGTTGCCGTGGATATGGTGAAACAGTCTCCAGCGCTGAGCAAACGAATCAAGATCATCCCGTCCACAAAGCGGATGGTTTACCAGCCGACTGGCAGTATTTATCAGGTGCTGTCCAGCGAGGTTGCTACAAAACACGGCCTGAATGTCAGTGCCTGCATCTTCGACGAACTGCACACCCAGCCGAACCGTGCCCTATATGATGTTATGACTCAGGGCAGCGGCGATGCCCGGAAACAACCCCTTTGGTTTTTCCTGACAACTGCTGGAACGGATCGGAACAGTATCTGCTGGGAAGTTCATCAGAAAGCCATTGATATTATTGAAGGCCGGAAAGACGATCCCCGGTTCTATCCGGTAGTCTTCGGTTTGCCGGATGACGCGGACTGGACAGATGAAAAGAACTGGTACAAGGCAAACCCATCGTTGGATCAAACGATCTCCATTGACAAAGTCCGGGACGCTTTCAGGAAAGCACAGGAGACTCCGGCTGATGAGAATATGTTCCGCCAGCTGAGATTGAATCAGTGGGTGAAGCAGTCTGTCCGCTGGATGCCAATGGACAAATGGGATGAGAACGGCGGGGAGGTAGACGAGTATGAACTGGAGGGCCGCCCGTGTTATGCGGGACTTGACCTTTCCAGCACCAGCGACCTGACTGCACTGGTGCTGGTATTTCCACCTCGGGATGAGGATGAGAAGTACATCATCGTACCGCATTTCTGGCTCCCGGAGGAAACTATGCGGCTGCGTGTCCGTCGGGATCACGTGATGTATGACAAATGGGAACGCCAAGGTTTCATCCATACTACAGATGGCAATGTCGTTCATTACGGTGCAATCGAACAGTTCATTCTGCAGTTGGGAGAACGGTTCAACATCCGGGAGATCGCCTACGACCGCTGGAATGCTACCATGATGGTTCAAACCTTGGAGGATGACGGATTTACCATGGTTCCCTTTGGTCAGGGCTTCCGGGACATGAGTCCGCCGACGAAAGAACTGATGCGTCTGGTGCTGGAACGAAAGCTGAACCATGGCGGACATCCGGTTCTTCGGTGGAACATGGACAATGCATTCGTGCGAACTGATCCTGCTGGGAACCTGAAGATCGACAAAGAGAAATCTACGGAAAAGGTTGATGGTGCTGTGGCGTTGGTCATGGCGCTGGACCGGGCGTTGAAAAACGCCAACACAACCTCTGTCTACGATGACAGGGGTTTTTTAGTTCTGGAGTAGGGAGGAAAGCAAAATGCCTCAGAAACCAAGAAGACCCTGCCGGTATCCGGGATGCCCTGAGTTCTGCGAGAAGGGTCAGGTGTTCTGTAAGGATCACAAGATGTGGAGTAGTGATTACCTGCGCGGTGGTGCTTCTGCCCGTGGGTACGACGCTCGATGGCGGGAAGCCCGGGCACTTTTCCTGAAACAGCATCCGTTGTGTGCATTCTGCCAAGCAGAGGGAAAGATCGTCCCGGCAACCGTAGTTGATCATATCATTCCGCACCGAGGAGATCAGCGGTTGTTCTGGGATCAGGCCAACTGGGAAAGTTTATGTGAGCGTCACCACAATGAGAAAACCGGTCGGGGATTGTAATTTGGGTATGAAAAAAGAGGATGATCACACGTTTGCCCGTACACCCAGCTGTCAAGCCGCCAGGAGGTCATCCTCTTTGTAAGCTTATTTCCAAAGGGTTTCGACATCATATCTTGAGATGCTTTCGTCTGCTGTGGCCAGTTTCAAGTTTTCTGCTTGCGCCTGACAGATCAAAAGGCGATCAAAAGGATCCCGATGATGCCAAGGCAGAGCGATGAGCTTTTCCAGATGCCCACTTTTGATTGGAAGAATGGAAAACTCCAGACGTTCGCAGTCTTTCATCATTTGTGAAATCGATGCTGGAAGATCAAGCTTTCCAAGGCTGCTTTTGATTGCCATCTCCCAGAACGAGGCAATGCTCACATAAACGCTATCTGCTGTTTCAATTTCAGCATTTACCTTTTCTGGCAAATGCGAGGGGTCGTTCACAAACCAAAGGAACGTGTGTGTATCCAGTAATAACATCACATGTACTCCTGAAAGTCGCTGAGAGGGGCGTCAAAGTCATCTGCGATGCGAATTTGACCGTGATAAATCCCGCCAGTGCGTTTTTTCCTCTTTCCCTGCTTTGCTTCCGTTGCACTTCTGGTTATTTCAATCTTAAGGAACCGCATGTAGCGTACGACTTCCATTAGCGCTTCATCGGTCATTCCTTCGGCTTCTTGAACGATAAGATCCAATGCCATGCGATCACCTCCTATTCGCCTTTTAAGTATCCCCCAGAAAGCCTAAAATGTCAACAAAAATCTGAGGAGTGAGACAGAATGAAAAACCCATTCACCGCGCTGTTTCGTGCGCGGGACAAGCCCCAGGACAGCGTGAGTTCAGCGCCGTCCTTTTTCTTTGGCACCAGCGGTTCAGGAAAGTCGGTCAACGCGAACACAGCGATCCAGCTTTCCACAGTCTACGCCTGCGTCCGGGTCATCTCGGAAACGGTCGCCAGTTTGCCGCTGGGTGTATACGAGGCCAAGGAAGATGGGAACCGCAAGGCAACGGAGCATCCGCTGTACTTTCTGCTTCATGATGAACCGAACAGCGAGATGACTTCGTTCATTCTGCGGGAAGTCATGCTGGCGCACCTGCTGCTCTGGGGAAACAGCTACTGCCAGATCATCCGTTCCGGACGGAACCAGGTCACAGGCCTCTATCCGTTGCTGCCGGATAAGATGACGGTCGACAGGGATAAGAAAGGCATCCTGACTTATACCTACATGACCAGCAATGGCGAACAGGTAGTTCTTTCTCCTGAAGATGTCTTGCACATCCCTGGCCTTGGCTTTGACGGGATCATGGGCTATAGCCCCATCGCGCTGGAGAAAAATGCTATCGGCCTCGGCATCGCGTCTGAGGAGTACGGCAGTAAGTTCTTCTCCAACGGCGCACGACCTTCCGGCATCCTGACTCATCCGAATACGGTGAAGAACCCAAAGGCTCTCCGGGAAAGCTGGAATAGCGCCTATGGCGGATCTTCGAACAGCAACCGTGTGGCCATACTGGAAGAAGGCATGAAGTTTGAGCCAATTGCCATTCCGAACAATGAAGCGCAGTTTCTGGAAACCCGCAAGTTTCAGGTGGATGAGATTTGCCGGATCTTCCGGGTACCGCCTCATCTCGTGGGCAATCTGGAGCACGCGACCTTCTCCAATATAGAACATCAGAGCATTGACTTTGCTGTGCATACCATCCGGCCCTGGCTCGTCAGAATTGAACAGGCTATGAACCGCGCCCTTTTCACCGATCAGGAGAAGGGGCGCTTTTATGTGCAGTTCAATATGGATGGTCTGATGCGCGGTGACTACAAGTCCCGTATGGAAGGCTATGCCATTGGTCGCCAGAACGGTTGGCTGTCCGCCAACGACATCCGGGCACTGGAGAACCAGAATCCTATCCCCAAAGAAGAAGGCGGCGATGCCTATCTGGTCAACGGGAACATGATCCCCATCACAACTGCCATGAAGCAGCCTGTGGATGATGCGGATCAGACAGTAACACAATCCAATCCTGAAAGAAGGAGGTACACCTGATGCGACACTTTTGGAACTGGGTCCGCAACGACGATGAGTCCCGCACCCTGTACCTGGACGGTGTGATCGCGGAAGAATCCTGGTTCTCCGATGATATCACGCCCGCCATGTTCAAGGAGGAGCTCTTCGCCGGAAACGGCCCCATTACTATTCACCTGAACTCGCCCGGTGGTGACTGCATCGCGGCAAGCCAGATCTACACCATGCTCATGGATTATACGGGTGATGTGACCATCCAGATTGACGGCATGGCAGCTTCTGCCGCTTCCGTTATTGCGATGGCTGGCACACACGTGACCATGAGCCCCACCAGTCTGATGATGATCCACAACCCCTTCACGATGGCCATGGGCGATACGGAAGAGATGCGGAAGGCCATCCAGCTGCTGGATGAGGTAAAAGAGTCTATCATCACAGCCTACCACATCAAGACTGGACTAAGCCGGGATAAGATCTCCCAGCTCATGGACAGTGAAACATGGATGAACGCTCTGAAAGCCAGGGAACTCGGCTTCTGCGATGAAGTCCTGTACACCGGCGCGGAAGACCTGCCGGATGACATGGCAGCCTATACCTTCGAGCGCAAATCCGCTGCGGCCTGTCTCATGAACCGGGTGATAGCGTCCATGCCGAAACCGCAGAACGTGGTGAAGGAAGAACCCGAGCACCCGCCTGATGTGACACCAATCCCCGAGGAACCCGAACCTGTTATCCCTGACAACCGAGTGAAAGCGGCAGACCTTGAGAAAAGGCTGTCGCTTTTGAAATGATAAAGGAGGATTTTCATTATGAATCAGATTCTTGCTCTGCGCGAAAAACGCGCCAATCTGTGGAACGAGACCAAAGCGTTCCTGGACAGCCATCGCGGTGAAGATGGCATGGTATCTGCCGAGGACAACGCCACCTACGAGAAGATGGAGGCTGACGTAGTCGCTCTCGGCAAGGAAATTGACCGGCTTGAGCGTCAGGCCGCGATTGATCGTGAGATGGATCAGCCGACCGCTTCTCCGCTGGTTTCCCGTCCTGTTGCCCCCTCCGCTAAGAAGCAGGGCCGTGCTTCCGATGAGTACCGGAATGCCTTCTGGGGCATGATTCGCAACCGGAACCTGACCCCCGGCGTTATGAACGATCTGCAGATCGGCACGGACACCGAAGGCGGCTACCTGGTACCGGACGAGTTCGAGCACACTCTGGTGCAGGGCCTCGAAGAGGAGAATGTTCTCCGCTCCCTGTGCACTGTCATTCAGACATCTTCCGGCGACCGGAAGATCCCCATCGTGACTGCCCACGGTACGGCCTCTTGGGTGGATGAGGAAGATCCAATCCCCACCTCTGACGAAACCTTCGGCCAGATCTCTATCGGTGCGCATAAGGTTGCGACGATGATCAAAGTCAGCGATGAACTGCTCCAGGATTCCGTGTTCAATCTGGAGAGCTATATCTCCGCCGAATTCGCCCGCCGGATCGGCGCTGCCGAAGAGGAAGCCTTCATCACCGGCAACGGCACCGGTAAACCTACCGGTCTCCTGCATGCCACTAACGGTGCTGGTACTGGTGTGACCACTACCGGGAACACTCCGACCGCCGATGAGATCTTCGATCTGGTGCACTCCATCAAGAGCGTGTACCGCCGGAAGGCCGTATTCCTGCTGAACGACAGCACACTGAAAGCCATCCGGAAGCTAAAGGACGGTCAGGGACAGTATCTGTGGCAGCCCGGCCTGAAAGAAGGCCAGCCTGATATGCTGCTGAACTACCGGATCGCGACCTCTCCCTTTATGCCGGAGATTGCCGCCGGGAACAAGGTGATCCTGTTCGGTGACTTCAAGTCCTACTGGATCGCTGATCGCCAGGGCCGTTCCTTCCAGCGCCTGAATGAGCTGTATGCCGCTACCGGCCAGGTTGGTTTCCGCGCTACCCAGCGTGTGGATGGCCGTCTGGTGCTGGCTGAAGCCATGAAGTGCCTGGCTGTGAAGGCCTGATTACTCAACGATCATGGGAGCCGTCTGTAATGGGCGGCTCCCTTTCAGCATTGGAGGTGCTGAGTTATGAGCTATAACGCGAAAAACTATACCGAGCAGGGCGGCGAAGTCACCCATATCGGCGGCAAACTGGTATTCGAGGAAGGCGGCAGTATTGCAGGATTCCCCGGTGCCGCGAACCAGGAACCCGTAACCGGAAACCAGGTGAAGGATGTGAAGGATGCCTTCAATGCTCTTCTCATAGGGCTAAAAAACGCCGGAATCATGGTTCCGGACAGTTGGAATGTGTCTGTCCTGGCTTGTCCGACGCCAGCTGCCATGCCGACCAGTGAAACTGCCGCCAACAGCGGTCATGCCACTGTGACGATCGACGGCACGGAGATCACCATTACCCTCAACTGCAAGGTCAGTGAACTGGCCGATGCTGACCACGGAACCACCTGGGGCAAGCATAAGTGGCTGGGCTTTGGTGTTCGCACGGGCCTTGGAACAGTCGTGGGTGTGAAGTTCACCGATGATACCGGCGCGAGTGTTACGCTGTCTGCGGATGACGCAGCCGAAGCGACTACCCTTGACCTTTCCGCTGGCGACTTTGTGCTGTACATCAAAGCCGAGCAGGCCGGATACCTGACTGGTGAAAAGTATTTCACCCTGAAGGCTGATGGCTCTGCCGAGACCACCTTCACGATGAAGATCGTGGAGCCGATCACGCAGGAGGAATAAACCATGTCGAAGTGCTATTTTGCCCATGGCGGTAATGAACTGGTCATCGGCGGGAAGCTGACCTTCCTGCCCGGTGCCAGTGTGGAAGGCGGCGAGGGACTGTTCGATCTTCCTCCGGGAGGTGAAACTGTCACGCTGCCCTTTCTGGCTGACAGCACGGCGACCACCGTAGCCCAGCTCCGCGAGGACTACAACCGCCTGCTGTCCGTACTGCGGGATGCCGGGATCATCGCGCCTCTTCAGGAGGTGATCCCCGATGATCGTGACGGTTGATGAGGTCAAAACCCATCTGCGTATTGAACACAATGAGGAAGACAGCTATATCGAAGGCCTGATCAAACAGGCTCAGGCGGAGGCGGAGGATTACTGCCGGGTCTCTTTTGAAGAACCCGACGAAGAAGGTAATATCCCGGATGCTCCTGAGCCTGTCCGGCTGGCCGTCATCCTCATGACCAGTTTCTACTATGAAAACCGGGATATCCCGGATATGACGACCTACAAAGCAACCCGTATGGCGTTTGACAATCTGCTGTACCGGTATCGTGATCCCGCAAAGATGTTCTGACGGAGGTGATGATCCATGCGAGGTTACAAAAACTTCGAAAGCGATCCTCACCCCGGGGAACTCCGGCATAAGATCGAGATCGGTTATACGGAGAACACCATTAACGAAAATGGGTATCCCGCCCCGACAGATGTCGTGGTCTGCCGGGTATGGGCTGCTGTGACGGATGCGGGAAACCAGCACTACCGCGCCGCCGATGTGATGAACACCGAGGCCGTCATCAACTTCACCATCCGGTACCGGGAAGACATCAAGCCCGGGATGTGGGTGCGCTTTCAGGGAGATAAATGGAACATCTCAACTCTGGGCGAGTATAGCTTCAAACGCACCTATCTCGGCCTGAAGGCTTCCCTTGCCAAGGGGGTGAGCGGATGAAACAGGTACAGCAGGCTTTGGCGAACATCGGTATTCCTGTTTACGCTGGCGTATGGCGGGCAACCTCACCAAACCAGAATCCGCCGGAACAGTACTGCGTTTACTCCACGACGACCACGGAAGGAAGCCATCACGACGATCATGTGACTTCCTTCCGCACTTTTGTTTACCTGAACCTGTGGAGTGATACCGATCCTACCGATATAGCGGATACGATCCGGATGGCCATGTATCAGTATGGCTTTACGATGGTGGAGGAATCCGACAAGGGTTACAACCAGCCAGCCTACGATACCGCCACCCGGCAGTACACGGTTCAGTGGACATGGTGCTGGAGGGAGGATGTGGAGTATGGCAATTGAACTCCAGGGCTTTGACGACCTGAAGAATGACCTGACCAATATGGCCTACGCGCTGGATCAGGGTCCCGGTGTGAACCGTGCCCTGAAGGCTGGTGCAGTTCCCATCGAACAGCAGATGCTTCACAATGCCAGCACTGACCCGAAGATCATCACGGATGCCCTGCACTCTTCCATTCATACAGGCAGTGTGAAAAAGCGTCGCGGAAGCGGAAAGATGATCACCATCGGTGTGCATCACAGTGAGAAAGGCGCTTACTACGCCAACCCTGTGGAGTTCGGCCATGGCGGTCCCGCTCCGGCTCCCGCGCATCCGTTTGTCCGTCCTGCCTTTGATACCCGGGCCGATGAGGCCTATGAAGAAATGAAGCGCGTCCTCCGGGATGAGCTCAAAAAACGATGAAATTGGAGGTAAACGATTATGGCGAATTCTACTCCCGCCGCTTCTCCGACTGTTTCTTCTACGGTCGGCCTGAAGAACATGGTGATCGCCCCGCTGACGGTCGACACCGAGGAAACCCTGACCTATGGAGATCTGCAGCTGGTGGCTGGCGCTATTGAAGCGACCATCACCCCGGACAATGCCGATCCGGATATCCAGTATGCGGACGACATCGAGTTCGATGTCCTGTACCCTGATCCTGAACTGACCTTCACCACGAAGATGGCGGATATTCCGCTTGCCATTCAGGAGATGATCTTCGGCAACAACCTTGACGACAATGGCGTCCTGATCCGGACTTCCACGGACAAGCCCCCGTACTTCGCGGTCGGCTTCAAGAGTGAAAAGTCCAACGGCAAGTTCCGCTTCGTGTGGCTGTACAAGGTGCGGGCGAAACCCCTCACCGAGAATTATGCCACCAAGGAAGGAACGACCATCAACCGCCAGACCGGTGAGGTAGAGTGGACCGCGATCAAGCGCACCCACGATTCCCGGTACCAGGCTGTTGCCGATGAGGGTGAGAATGGCTTCACCGCCGCCATGGGAGAAACCTTCCTGACCAGCGTGTACACGCCCAGCTTCACCCCGTGATCCCCATAACCCCGCTGCCGCATAGACATGACGCTGTGCGGCAGCTTTTTATTCTGTGATGGAGGAAAGCATTATGATCACATGCACTCTCGGTGAAAAGAAATACACCATGGACTTTGTTTCCGGCAGGGCACTGCGGGAAATGGAGCCTGCCGCGAAGACCTATGGCAAACTGGTCCGTCTGTCCCAGGATGCCGTGGAGGGCAAAGACATCGCTGAAGAACAGATGACGGTGACGGACGCTCTGGACACCATGGTGAAATGGTTCTGCATCCTTTTCAACAACCAGTTCACCCCGGATGAAGTGTACGACAATTATCCCGCCGACCGGCTGATGCATGATATCGCTCTGGCCCTGATGGCGGTTCAGACCCAGACCACAGAGGTGCTGGATTCTTTCCCTACGATTCCGGTGACGCAGGAAGCGGAGGAGATTCTGCAGACGATCACTCCGATCGCTCCGGAACCCTGACGCTGCCGGAATACGTCTACGCCACATACAACGAGCTGATGAAAAACGGCTGGCGGATGAAAGAAATCGATGAAATGGACATGCTGGGTTTCCTGCGTCTACGGGCATGGGACGCACAGCGGGAAGCGGAAAAGAAAAAGCCCCGGCAGCGCTTCATTGATGAAGTCTGGCCGAGGGTGAAACCATGATTTTCCAACTTCCGGGTTATCGTGTCAATACAAGACTAAAATAGTCATTAGTCAATGAATCGGATGATCTGCTTTTCTGCATCGACAACTGAATTAACACCGAAGGGCATAATGCAGCGTGGCATTGCATGTCCGATATTTAGGTTAAAAACTTAAACTTCCCACATGAATAATGTGGTGCGCACCTTGAAAACGCTATATAAGAGCCAAGAAAATTGCTGAAAACATTGAAAAATAAAGGCAAGAGCCTTCTAAAAGTGGTATAATGTAGGTGCTAACAAACATTCATCCACAAGGAGGCTTTTGCCATGACAAGCATAGCACAGATCGGTCAGAATGAACAGAGGGAAATCGAAGGAACACTGAAGAAGTTTTTTACTGACTACGGTATCAGAAGTCTCCTGAAAGCCTGTCGGGCCGAGAAGCAGAAAGGGCATTCCGCGTTCGAGATCTTCCGGTACCTTCTGTGCCTTGTCTTCTGTGACCGCAGCATGTACATGCAGATCATGACTGGACGGTACACCGAAGCCTTCGGAAAGAATACGGTCTATCGGTTTCTGAACTCAGTGAAGACGAACTGGGAACGGATGACCTGTACGCTTTCAGCTCGGATCATCAATGGTTCTATCAGGAAGCTAACGTCAGAAGATCGTAAGGATGTCTTCATCTTCGATGACAGTCTGTTCCAGCGGATTGGCGGCAGGAAGACTGAACTGTGTTCCAGGGTATTCGACCATGTAACGATGAAGTACCGGCATGGTTTCCGCATGTTGACGTTGGGATGGTCTGACGGTAACAGCTTTCTTCCGATTCTCGGTCGGCTGCTGGGATCATCGAAAGCCAGCAACATGATCGGCGTGGTAAAGCAATTTGATCAGCGCTCGCTGGCAGCGAAGCGACGGAAGCAGGCACTCAGCAAGGCAACAGATGTAATGCTGGACATGCTGAAAGCTGCAATCAAGGCGGGACACAGCGCCAAATATGTTCTGTTCGATACCTGGTTTTCCAATCCTAAGGACATTATC
>Ga0129307_1002737_pt1 | contig 12895 bp, 10 predicted proteins | sample P1105metagenome_FD_94437 | JGI IMG/M metagenome (GOLD analysis project Ga0129307, IMG submission 94437) | Capybara group fecal microbial communities from Wisconsin, USA - P1105 metagenome | ecosystem: Host-associated > Mammals > Digestive system > Large intestine > Fecal | place: USA: Wisconsin... | reverse complement strand
GATGAGCCGGTTGGTGTATCGCTGCTGGTCGATGATGTCGGCCACGAAGGAATGTATCTCTCCATCGACTAGCGGATACCCCTTGAAGACGAAGGGATGGCTCCCATGTGCGTATGGCGAGGGCCCCATTCCGAGAATGTCGCCAAATGGCGAGAGGTAAAAGCAGTTCCATTGCTCCTTCATCTGCCACTGCATATCGATGCCCGGCTCCCCCATCCTCCGCATGGCTTCCCCAGCGGAAATCCATTCCATTGTTGCTTCATTGCGGTTGTGGCAGATGTATCCCGGACGCCGCTCCCTTCTCCACACCTCATACACCCTGCACAGACGTTGGTCGAGCGGTGCGAAGAAAGCATTGTCAGCCCTTGGCGGCATGCCCAACTGCGTCTGGAGGTGTTCCAACCTGCGGTTGAAACTCTCAGCATCATAAACATGGGCCAGCCACTCCACTTCTGTTGGATCATGTGCAAATTCCGCGCATAGTGCGTCAAAACGCATGTCGTGCATCTGACCGACAAGCGACACCCCCCACCCTCTTGTGTCGCCCATCAGTGCGTCGATGAAGAACTGGTCGAGCGGCACATTGTCGGTCCAACAATCGTTACGCCCCATCCTCCAGCCAAAAGTCTTCCTTTGCGCCACCATTCCCGAGACGAGGAATTCCTCCAATGCCCTGGCGTTCAACTCATCGGCAGCATTGGCATTCTCCACCCTTCGCAGTGCATTGGCAAGGTGTTTCACCATCCACTTTTCGGGAGCCTGCACATCTATTGGCTTCCTCTCCGACCGATACAATCCCAACACCAGCTTGACAAGTCGGCGTATGAGGTTGTTTTTCAAAGGCTCGCTTCCCAAGCTCCTGATGTATGCTTCCTCGCGCATCCACTTGCCATCCACCCATACAGGGTCGCCCCATTGGTCGCCGTAGCAATAGCGCTTGCACCTCTTGCGCTCACTCCTGAAGGCATCCATGGCCTCCCACACTCTCCTTGCCTCATCGAGCAAGTTCAAATCCTTTTGATGATTTTCCATAATTCACTGCTTTTTTGGATGCAAAGATAACATGCTTAGCCGCCTTTGGCATGTCATAATCATGCAAACTCAACATAAATGAAAAGTTGCTCATTGCGGAAATGAAGGGCATCCGAAACAAGAAGGACCATATGATGGAAGGGCAAAGAAGGGTGTAAAGAAATTTTATCCTTATGAAAAAATGACCAATAAAGCAACAACACTTTACTATTTGTAAGTAAAAGATTTACAAAATATAATTATGCGTCCCTTTTAAGTTTACATTTTCGCGAATTTAACATTTTTTTTATGTCTTTTGCCATTTAATTGATTAATTTTGCCAAAAGAGAAATACAAAGGAAAGGAATTGCTTTCTTAAGGACATTAATCATTAAATATTTTGAGTTGTGGTACACATAGGAGAATTAATCAAACAAACCCTAAAACAGAGGCGCAAATCGGTAGTATGGTTTGCAGGTGAGTTGTCATGCAGCCGTACAAACGTCTACAAGATATTCTCAAAGCAATCCATCGATACATACGACTTAATGAGAATTTCAAGAATTCTTGATTACAATTTTTTTGAGGTCTATTGTAAAGAACTGAAAAATCAAGAGTAAAGTCGCTGAAAGAAATTTCAGGCATCCAAAAATGAAGGATGCCTGTTTTTTTTGTTCCAAAAAGTTGTGGATAAAAACAAGATTTTGTACTTTTGCGAAATCAAAGCAAATAGATTGGAAATGCGCTTACTCAAATTATTGTTGCCACTGATGGCACTTACATCATTGTTCTCGTGCAGCTCCGACACCCGAACGCTCTCGGAGGTGACATTCAGTGACTCTTTGGCCCTTGTTGGCGGCCGCCCCTTCACAGGCGACATCATTACCGACGACCACTCTTGCCAGTTGCGCAGCGAGGATGGGCGCATCATTTCGCTGACCCTTTACCACAGCAATGGCACCCATGCCTTGGAGTTGTTGTCACCGGGCGACACACTGACGTGCTTCGACGAGGTTGGCACCCCCATCCCACTTGACAGTTTTGTGCAACACTACGAGACATTGGCCACCCAGATGCAACAACTCACCTTGCTGATGACCGGCCAATCGAAAGGAGACTCCGTGCAATGAAAAAAGCCTTCATCATCATCTCCATCCTCCTCCTTGGCGGCGGCGGCACGGGTTATTATTATTACGACAAGGAGCAGAAGCGTATCGCCGCCGAGAAAGCCTATCACGACTCCATCCGTCATGCTCGCGACTTGGAGAATGCCCGATTGGCAGCGATAGAGAAAGCCCACCGCGACTCCCTCGCCGCATTTGAGAGGACCCATTCGCCAGTGATTATCGCAGATGCCGCAGAACGTCTCATCAACGACGAACTACTCAGCGGACACAAGCACTGCGGCGGTTCCAACTGGACAGAGCGAATGAACGAGCTTCGCAAGCAATGCGATGACCAGATAGCCCATGGGCCAGCTGGCATAGACACCATCTTCCGCTCCTTCAACTTCAGGGGGCTGATGGGCAGGGGTGTGCACGTGGAGTCCGACAGCATCAAGCAGATATATTTCATCTCAACCGACTCCGCCTGGGTGGATGTGCATTTCAACACAGACAAATATCCAGAGGGTCAGAATGTCACACTGAAACTACATTTCATTGACAGCCAATGGAAACTCGACGACTTCGTGTTCTTCTATAACGACGGTGAAGCAGTGTCGGTTGCCAATGAAATGCGGTGGTTCATCGACTTCTGTAAGAATGGCGCGAAAATAAAGAAGGAAGTTCCAAAGGACGAGAAGAGACCTGACAAAGACAAGAAATCAAGTGCTTCAAGCGAGAAGAGATTGAACACTTTTATGTCAAGCACTACAAACGACAAGAAGTCGAAAGATTCCAAGGACAAGAAATCAGGCACTTCTTCAAACGACAAGAAGTCGAAAGATTCCAAGGACAAGAAATCAAGCGCTTCAAACGACAAGAAGTCGAAAGATTCCAAGGACAAGAAATCAAGCGCTTCGAACGACAAGAAGTCGAAAGATTCCAAGGACAAGAAATCTACTGCTTCTTCAAACGACAAGAAGTCGAAAGATCCCAAGGACAAGAAATCAACTGCTTCTTCTAACGACAAGAAGTCGAAAGATTCCAAGGACAAGAAATCTACTGCTTCAAACGACAAGAAGTCGAAAGATTCCAAGGACAAGAAATCAAGCTCTTCTAACGACAAGAAATCGAACACCTCCAAGGACAAGAAATCAAGCGCTTCGAACGACAAGAAATCGAGCACCTCCAAGGACAAGAAATCAACTGCTACTTCTAACGACAAGAAATCGAACACCTCCAAGGACAAGAAATCAAGTGCTTCGAACGACAAGAAGTCGAACGCTTCCAAGGACAAAAAACCAAGCGCCTCAAACGACAAGAAGTCGAACGCTTCCAAGGACAAGAAATCAAGTGCTTCGAAAGAAAAGAAGCCAAACAATTCTTCGAGTGAGAAAAAGAGCAAATCGTCTGACGAGAAGAAGAAATCGTAACAGCGGGAGAAACAAATATCTGCCGGGAACGCACAAAAAACTGGCACGTCATCCACACAGGAGTGGGCAACGTGCCAGTTTTTTTTCTATCTGAAGAGTTTAGTTGTTCTTCACCACAAGGACCTCTGCCTTTCTCAGAAGTTTGTCTTTTCTTATGAAGCCATCCTTCACGATGGAGGCTACGAGTCCATCCTCTTTTTCCTCGTCGGCTACATTTCCTACAATCTTTCCTTTGGCAGCGTCGAACACACCTTTGTCGAATGTCAATTTTTTGACATCGTATGACTCAAGCACCTCAAGGAGCTTGGTTTTGGCCGTCATGATTCTTGCTATGGCACTGGTAGAGATTTTACTTTGGTCGAGGCCTCTCTCATGTATGGTAGCCTCAGCCCATTCAAAGGCCTCAAGCACCTGCAAGAAATCTTTGCACATATCGTAAACTTGCAAGTCGCGTGAAGCCTCCTGCGTTGCAATCCAATTGTTGAGGCGAATGTTCTCCTCGTGAAGTTTTTTCACCTCATCCCTTAAGTCGTCGAATTTGTTCATATCGAAACGATTTGTCAAAATACAATTATTTCACGACAAGTTCTTGGCCGATTTCCAACTTGCTATTTTCCGACTTGCCGTTCATCTTGGCTATCTCCTTGTCAGTCACCTTCAGGTTATAAAGCTTCTTGGAAATACCCCACCATGTGTCTCCCTTCTTGACGACATATATTTTTTTGCCATTTTTCATCGTCACACTTCCAGGGGCAGCGGTGATTTCCTCCTTCTGCTTCTCTTCAGGCTTTGCTTTTTCCTCGCTATTCTGGGTGGTTTGCTCCTCGTTGGCCTTCTTCTCTTCCACCACCTTTGGTTTTTCACTGCTTGCGACAGGCTGTTGCTCCTGTTGCTTGGCGAGCAGATTCTTGTTGTCGTTGACCTTCTCGTTGAGTGCAGCGATGGAGTCCTCCAACATGCTGATTTTCTCTTTTTGCGCCGTTGGTGACGCACCCTTTGTGAAATAAAGAATAGCGAAAAGAAGTGCAGCAATCATGGCAACGAGTGCCACAGGTTTCCACACGGTACTTTTTGCCTTGCTCTCCATCTCGATGGCGTTGATGATGCGAAAAGCCCTCAAGTCGGAGCCACAATTAGGGCATTTGACATCCTCTTTGCAGAAGTCGTTAATGCCTTTTCGCCCGCAAATGGGGCATGTCTTGCTATCTACCATAAATATATTCTATTATAAATTCGGCATCCTGAAATGCCGTTTCCAAAAATCGCGCCAAAGTTACGAAAAAAAAATCAAACAATGATGTTTTTGGTATGAAAAATGAAGAAAATATTTTGCATTACCTTGAATTATCATCTTCAATCTATTTTTTCATACATTTGAAGCCAGAACCGTCGAAACAATGTGTACAGATGCGGCATTGTGGCAATCCAATGGCTTTGATGAGGCTCTCCTTCTTGTTAAACTTGAGTGAAGTGATACCGAGCCTCTTTGTCATCTCATCCACCATCCTCTTGTATTCAGGCGAGTCGGTTGTGGCATATTTCTCCAGGTTCTTGTTCGGAGACCCTTCAAGGTCTTGTATGATTCGCCTGGAAAGGAGTTCCAAGTCGCTTTTGGAACTGGTGAAATTGACAAAGGGGCAGCCATAGACAAGTGGCGGGCATGAGATGCGTGCATGCACCTCCTTGGCACCATAGTCAAAAAACGTGCGCACGTTGTCGCGGAGTTGCGTCCCACGCACAATGGAGTCATCGCAGAAGACGACCCTCCTTCCAGTGAGGATGGCCCTGTTGGGTATGAGTTTCATCTTTGCCACCAACCTCCTTCTTGTCTGGTTTTCCGGTGTGAAGCTTCTGGGCCAAGTGGGTGTATATTTGAGCACCGCCCTCTTGTATGGCACGCCATGCCCCTCAGCATACCCCAAGGCCATGCCCACCCCGGAGTCGGGCACGCCGCAGACGATGTCCACCTCCGTGTCATCTTCCTTGCCCATAATATAGCCGTTCCTCTCTCTCATATCCTCCACATTGACACCGTTGTATGAGCTTGAGGGGAAGCCGTAATAGACCCAAAGGAAGGAGCATATCTGCTCTATTTCTCCTGGTTGCTGGAGCACTTCCATACTATCGAACTTGATTTTGACCACCTCTCCCGGTCCCAGGTGGTGCACGGTGTGGAATTCAAGATTTGGGAAGCTTGACGACTCGCTTGTGGCGGCGTAAGCCCCTTCTTTCCTTCCAATGACAATGGGTGTTCTCCCATACTTGTCGCGTGCGGCAATCAGTCCGTCCTCCGTCAGCACGAGCATGGAGCATGAGCCCTCCACGTTGTCAAAGACCTTGTTGATGCCATCGAGGAATGTCTCCCCCATGTTGATGAGCAGCGCCACGAGTTCAGTGGGATTGATTTTATTAGCTGACAGTTCGCTGAAGTGCATCCGTTTGGCGAGGAGTTTGTCGGCAATCTCACGCTGGTTGTTGATTTTCGCCACGGTGACGACTGCGAAGCGCCCCAAGTGCGAGTTGACAATCATGGGTTGCGGGTCGGTGTCGCTGATGACCCCTATTCCCATGGAGCCATGGAATTGGTCGAGTTCATCTTCAAATTTGGAGCGGAAATAGTCTTTCTCCAAACTGTGTATGGAGCGCGAGAATCCTTTTTCAGGGTCAAAGGTTACAAGTCCTGCTCGCTTGGTACCAAGGTGTGAATTGTAGTCTGTGCCATAAAACAAATCGTTGACACAATCTTTGTTGGAGATGGTTCCGAAAAAGCCTCCCATTGTTAGATTTTTTTGCTTTTTACCTTAAAAATGTTCAAATTTCGCATGCAAAGGTAATGCAATTATATGAACTTACCAAAACTGCAAGGTCATTTTTTACAAATGAAGCATGATGAAACCGCAAGGTTTCACCACGCCATGCTATTCAAGGGGGGGATTTACCTTGTGTAAATCCCCCCTTTCGTACTGGTTGTTTGGCCGTGACTTCTTAGTGTGACGGCCCCTTTACCATTTGTATGACTTCCGAGAGCAGGAAAGCCCTGTGGCAGTCGAGGCAAACGATGTGCCGGTTGTGCACGGGCTGCATATACACATTCTGCGTGTGTCCGAAGATTTGGAGGACGCCCTCCAAAGGTTCCGACGCTGCCACCTCGTTGTAATCGGCCCACAATATCCCACCGGCTTTTGCCCATCCTCCCCGCATACGCCCCACTTCGGCAATGGCCTTGATGCCCTCCTCCGAGTGTGCCAGTCTGTTGAGGTTGTCGGCGGTGAGTTCGCCAATGACTTGCTTGTTGTCCTCATACCACACCGACGACACGCCTGCATGTGTGAAGAGGCAATGGGTGTCTTCGTAGTCAGCCTCGTAAGCGAGTTGAAACAACTCGTCATTGTCGTTGAAAAGCTTCGCGTATTCATCACTCATGCTGTAAGAATACCTGGAGCCTTCCGCCAACCTGTTGAAGAGTTCCGACTTGTAGTGCATGTCATGGTTGCCTAAAAGCACAGTGGTGGTCTCCCTGTGCTCCTTGGCATACTTGATGATGTCCATGAGTTCTTTGTAAGCATCTCTTTGGTAAATATCCTCCCGGGTATATGGATCGGTATAGTCACCAAGGAAGATGACATGTGAGAATTTGTTTGTTACAACTGCTTTTCTCCAGAATGTCCTTCCATGCACATCAGGTATGATAAGCAAGTCATTTTGTTGGTTGTATGTCATAAATATTCATTTTTTGTTCATTCAAGTGTTACGAAATACAAATATACACAAAAACCGGCATTTTTTTGTATGAAAAAGATTATTTCTCATGAAAAATCGCTATTTTTGAGGCAAAATCAGCAATTATAACCAATTAACGCTACGATTATGAATGATTTTGACGACATTTTGAAGAAGATGAAAGAGAGTCTCGGCAGCATGGCCACGGAGGCTCAGGAGAAGTACAACGACTTGGTGACCTATCTCGACACTCACGACAGTGAAGAGATCAAGGCCAACCTTCGCAAGATGGCCGACCAGGTGCTCCAGGATGCGAAGGAGGGTGTCGAGGAGATGAAGAAGGAGGCTTCTGAGATCAACGTCGAGGAGAAGGTGAAACAAGTTCGCGAAGCTTTAGACGAAGGCATTGACAAGGCGAAGGCAAAAGCCGACGAGCTTCGTGCCGACTACGAGGAGGGTCGCCTCCAGGAGAAGGTTGACGATGCCCGTGAGAGTTTGGAGAAGGGCGTAGGTGCCGCCATGGACTACGTGGGCGAGAGTATGGAGACTGTGCGCAAGCAGTTTGACGAGCTTCGCAAGCGTCTCGGCATCTGAGGCCAACGAAATTGCCCGGGCGGCGGGAGAGGTGCTCCCCTTCCGTCCCGGGTTTCGTTTCCGCATTCTGAAACAATCTAATTACCTTCAACCCTACCTTTTACGGAAACTAAGCGATTTTTCTTTTTACGAATTCTTCATCAACGATGATGTCTGTTGGTGTGAGTGAGAACATGTCCTCGTCGAGCAACTTGAAAAGTGTTGACTTGAGACCCCTCACACCAAGATTTCGGTTATAGGCATGCTGTGCGATGGCCTGAGCCCCCTCGAAGGTGATGTAGAGGTGTATGCCCTTGGTGCTGAAATAGTTTTGGAAGTTGCAGAAGGGCGACTCCTTCGACTCGAGGAGGATGTGCGCCATGGTGTCCACGGTCATGTTGCTGACGTAGGCGTATTGTGAGATGCGCCCTGTGAGTTCGTCGCGCTTGAAATAGTTGGCGAAGTCGGTTTCTTCCACATACTTGTGGTAGTCGCCTTGCATGATGTATCTCTTGCCTTGGCTTTCAAATCCCACCCCGTGGGCATTGAGTCTCTTGGCCACCACGTTCTCTATGTCCTTGAACACTCCGGAGAAGATGAAGAGCATGTTTTTTGTGGAGACGCGTACGTTGTCGTTGTATCCATGAGTGAAGGAGACGGAGTTGTTGTCGTCGATGACGTTGAGCAACTCATTAAGGATTCTCTCATTGAACTCCCCCGGTGCGAAGAGCTTGTCGAACTCGTCGAAGAGGATGACGGCGTTCTCGATGTTCTCGGCCTCACAGTCAGCCTCTTCATAAAGGGAGTCGAAAACGTCCGTGATGCGTGGTCCACGGATGCCTTCTTGCACGAGGTTGTTGCAGTTGACGACACCGAGGGGGAAGCCGAAAAGTTCCGCGAGTTTCTGCGGTCCGAAGGTCTTTCCCACTCCGGACGGCCCGTATGCGAGCAGGTTGGCCTTTGGCAGCTGCTCGTCGCTCTTGCTTCTCAAGACGTGGAGGTAGAAGCAGAGGGAGAGTTTCCGAGAGTATTCCTCCTGACCGATAAGAAACTGATTGAGCATCATTGAGATTTCCCTTGGGTTGAGCATGTCTCCCGCCACATCGACGAGTTTGATGGAGCTGTTCTTGATGATGGCACTCACATCGGCGAGTGTGAGAGGTCCGACATGTTTGGTCCACATCTTGATATGGTCCCTGACATATTCGGCAGCGTCGTCATTCTCAACGGCGTCGATTTCAAACTCTGAGCGCTTTTGTTCCAAAGTCTTCACCCAGCCTTCCTTGTCCCTTATGCTAAGGGTTGGAAGTGAGTTGAGCGTTCTAAGAGCCACCTTGAAATCCAAGGTGGGATTAACGAGCAGCAGTTGCCTGATTTTGGCATCGAGGCTGTAGGAATAAGGACTTTTCATCCTTTTCAAGGGGGGATTGCTGGCTTTTGGCATAGGAAGTCGGTTTTGAGTTATTCTATGCAAAATATCAGTTCCGAAGAACAAGCGAGAAGGGTTGGTGGCGGTTGTCATACCGTCACACCAGAATTGTTTTGGTTTCCACTTTGCGCACGGTTTCTTCATCGCGACATCAAGAAGACAATGCCGGTTTGTTGTGTCAACAAGTCAAAGAGCGCGTCCATCCTTGGCAACGAGGTGCGAGAGATGGTGTACAAACGATTTCTCGTCTGTCACAGGTGGTTTAAATGCTGGATTTTTAACGATTTAGATTTCTACATGCCCACCAAGGGGCCACAATACACATCAGAGGCAATAAGTTCTTTTCACTCAAATTTTTCTGCCAAAAAATTGGCGAATGGATTGCAAAGGTAAAAAAGAGTTTTTGAAATTCAAAAAGGTTGACGGTCACTTTAACTATTTTTAACAATCGAAATAATGGTGGTAGTTCGCCAACTACCACCATTTCAATCATTTAGGATTCCTCCCTAATCGTTGATGGGCTTAATGGTTTTGAAGTGTTTCCATGTTTTGGCCTTCTTGTATGCGTCGATGCTGGGTTCTGGGACGAAGAGAGGCACCTTTTTGATGTCTGTCGATTTGTACTCCGGTGGATATCCAGCTCGACAAACGAGTCTTGTCAAGCCGTCGCATTTGGCGAAAGGCTTCTTTCCCAACTTGGTCATCGAGGTGGGCAGGACGATTTCCTGAAGGTTGACACATGAGCGGAATGCCTCGTCATCGATGGTGGTGAGCGTGCGTGGCAGCACCATGGAGGACAAACTTCGGCAGTCGCGGAAGGCCTCCTCCCCTATGGTGGTGAGCCGGGCCGGCAGTTCTACGGTGAGGAGGCTGTTGCATCCCATGAAGCACTGGTTGGGTATGACGGTCACCAAATCGGGTATTTTCAGGGTGTGCATGGCTTTGCAGCCACTGAATGCGGCCTTTCCGATGGTAGCCACTGTGGTGGGGATGGTGACAGTTTCGAGCGAGGCACAGCCACTGAAGAAGTGGGCGGGCAGCGTGGACAGCCCCACAGGCAAGTTGACAGTGCTCAGTGCCGAGCAGCCTCTGAAGACCCCGTCGCCAAGGGCAGCCACACTGTTGGGAATTGCCATCGTCCTCAAGTTGGTGCAGCCGTTGAAGGCCCCGTCGCCAAGGGAGGTCACGCCAATGGGGATGTTCATCGTCTGCAAGTTGGTGCAGTCCTTGAAGGCATCTTGCCCAATGGTTTTGAGTGACAAAGGCAGTTGGACAGTGGCGAGTTGCTTGCATTGAGAAAAGAGTCCTTGAGGCAGGTCGTAAAGGTGAGCATTCATCACCACGGAGCGAAGGTTGCTGCAATTGGCAAAGGCGTATTCACCAATATTGCTCACCCTTTCGGGAATGGTGAAGGTTTCTATGGATGTGCTTGCGAAGGCGTTGGAGCTGATGGTCGTCACCGTCGGTGGCAGTGTGATGGATGCGAACGAGGTGCCGTAGAAAGCTTTCGGTCCGATGGTTGTGAGTGTTTTCGGGAAAGAGAAGTCCCCCTCCAGCCCTTTGGGACAGAAGAGCACGGTGGTAAGCTGCTTGTCGTAGAGGATGCCGTCCATAGCGGCGTGGTATCTGTTGCCCTTGTCCACCTCCACTGCTCTCAGTTGGTTTCCTCCTCCGGGTCGCCCGTTCTTCACTTTGGTGTCCCGCGGGATGTATAGTTCCTGCAAGGGAGTGGCACGGAAAGCGTTCTCACCAAGTGACTGCAGGGCATCGGGAAGGCGCACCTCCGCCAGTCCGCTTTCGGCGAAGGCTTCGTCGCCGATGGTTGTGAGCGGTTGTGGCAGTTGGATGTGCTGCAGTCTCTTGCATCCGAGGAAGCATTCGTCGCCGATGGTCTCCAGCCCTTGCGACAGGAAGACATGCTGCAAGGCGGTGCAGTTGGCAAAGGCTCTTGCACCGATGGTCCTCACGGTGCGTGGCATTTCCACCTCCTCCAGTTTGCGACAGTCTCTGAAAGCTTTCTCATCCACTTGACGGATGTCGATGGGCAGTCGCATGGCACGCAGGTGTGAGAGGTTGGCGAAGAGGTCGTAGCCCACCTTGTCGCGGCTCATCTGTGATCCGGAGGTGAAGCGTGCTCGTGAGAGGTCCACGTCGATGTAGTTGTCGATACTCCTTCCCTTGTCGTTGACACAAGAACTGCGGTTGCACACGTTGCGGATGGCGCGGATGTCGTCATGATTGAGCGTACCTTCGACGTGGAGTCTGCGCACCCTTTTCTGCACCTCCGGGACGAGGCGGTCTTTCAATTGTCCCGGTTTGTCGAGACGAATATCGAGGCGGTCTCCGTCCATCTTGGGTGCAGGTGGCAGCGGCTTTGCCGACGGCTCTTTTCCTTCTGGCTTATCCTGCCTGTCCTGCCCGGAGCGCACAGGCCGGTTCTCCTGAGCCGAGGCGTTGTAAGAGAAAGCCAAGGTCAAAGCCATCAATACGGTGCAGCATAGGAAATTGCTATTTCTCAAAAACTTCATAACATTCTTTTTTATGGTTTTATGCGAGATACTTATCGAAAAATGTGTTCACATCACGTCTTTCAGTGTGCAAAGGTAACTTTTTTATTGGTAAAAGCATACATTTGACCAACAAATCTTTCGCCACGATACATTCAAAGGGTGGATGCGCCTTGGCACATCCACCCCAATGAAAAACTATTATCCTCCTTTGTCGTCGCCAATCCTACCTGACGACTTTCTTTCCGTTGGTGATGACAACACCCTTGTAACTGCCGCCCACCCTCTGTCCAGCGAGGTTGTAAGCGGGCTGTGCCTCGTTCTCTCCTTCTGTCACAACGTTTTTCAGTCCGTCGGTGGTGTCGAAGAAGAGCGCATTGACTCCCGTCGGCGTGGTGTTGGTTTGCTTCACGGGCAGGTATGCCTTGTTGGGAGTGTTTAGGAATGCGCCGCCATTCTCTTCCATCCAGTAGAAGCCCACTTTTCCGTTCTTGGTTGAAAGAGCGTAGAACAAATAGGTGGCGCCGGAGTCGTCGCCTTCTGTGGTGGCGGCATTGTCGGAACCGCGCAGGAGGTTCTCGACAGCGTCGCCGGCCTCCGTGGTGGGTTCAAGGGTGTATTCTTCTCCCGGTGTTCCCTCCAGCACCACTCCGCATCCGACAGGGATGACGTCGGTGAGCGCAAAGAGGCTGAGCACATTGTTGGTGATGCTCTCCACGACGGATGCCGTAAGACCCTCGGGGATGGTGTATGCACTCTTCGAGTTGTAGTAGGTGGCATAGCCGGTGGTTCCGAGTGTGAAGGTGAAGGGCTGCGGTGCCTCGGGATAAGTCACCTTGATGGTGGTGTAGTATTTGCCGTCATCGGAGAAGACGATGTCAACTGTCTCGTCTGTTCCTTCATAGACGTATGTAGCCGTCTTGCTTCCACTGCCGGAGGTGGGTGTCTGCCCCGCCACGGTGGTTTCAGTGATGTTGTTGGATGCGGAAGTGATGACGACGGTCATACCCTTGGCAGCCGGGATGGTGAACTTGGAGCCTTTGTTGATTTGCGCGTTGGTGCGCCCGATGTTATAGGTCTTTCCCGTGGAACCCTCGATAGCCGAACCTTTGGTGTTGT
>Ga0129307_1002735_pt1 | contig 12902 bp, 7 predicted proteins | sample P1105metagenome_FD_94437 | JGI IMG/M metagenome (GOLD analysis project Ga0129307, IMG submission 94437) | Capybara group fecal microbial communities from Wisconsin, USA - P1105 metagenome | ecosystem: Host-associated > Mammals > Digestive system > Large intestine > Fecal | place: USA: Wisconsin... | reverse complement strand
CATTAATAAACATTCACTTATTCAATACACTCAACTTGCTATTATTACCGCTTTGAGTGTAATTCCTCAAATAATAACTCGACTACTGGCTTCGGGCTCGGCGAAATAAGTCTTATTATGGGATGTGGTAATACATTAATGTCGCGTGGATTAATATATAATAACAGTCAGGTGGGCATTACATATAAATAAAATAAACATGAGAGCCAACCTTAGTGAGTGTAATAGAAAAAAGGGAATAATAGGGTGAAATGCGACGTTTTCAGTACGTCGTATTTCAGTTTTCTTGAGAGAGTTTTTATCAAAAAAACTCTCGAATGTAAACGGCCCGTATTATTCCCTTTTTTCGTATGTACAGTCACTTAGGTTGGTAATCGTTTATGTATTTATATGTAATGCCCACCTGACTGTATTATAATAATCCACGCGGCATAATGCGTAGCTAACTTCCCCAAATAAGACTTATGGGTTACTTGAATACTCGGCCGATTCCAACAACCCTGCTTTGTTTTTTATATGTATCCTCACCAATTGGAATATCATAATCCTTCGCTTCAATGGTTGTATTATTTGCCACAAATATTGCCACATGGGTAATATTTAAATATCTACCATTTTTCCAACCACTGTAAAAGATTATGTCTCCAGGTCTTAACTTCTTGTAAGAAATCTTTTTACTTGCTATGGATTTTCCTGCATTTACAAGATATTTATATTCTTCTGCAGCAACTGGTGCCCAGTTTGTTGTAGCCCCAAAACCACATCCATATGGTTTAAATGATCTGTAAACCAAAGAACTGCAGTCATATTGACCCTTGCTCATACGATATAACTGACTGTATTTACAACCCACTGCTTTATAGGCACGCTTAACAGCCTTTATCGCTTTTTTCTTACCCACTGCACAGTTAAGTTTAAATGTCTTGTAATCCACAGTTACATATATATAACAGCTTCCGTATTTCTTACCCTTTACCTTGCCCTTCTTTGATACCTTGGCAATATTTGTTCTTCCGCTTCTAAAACTTACTGAACTATAGGTACTTGAGATTCCCTTAACCTTAATGGTTTTACTTTTACCCTTCACCAAAAGTATAGGGGCATTCTTCCCAAATTTCAAAGTAGGATTTGTTACTATCACCTTTGTGGTAATGGTCTTACCATCAATAACAGCTGTAATGGTTATGGCATTTGATGTTTTCTTTAATCCATACACATTACCCTTTTCATCCACTGAAGCATAGCTTTTCTTTGATGAGACAAAAGTTTTAGTACTTTCATCAAATATCCCCTCAACCGGCAAAGTATATGTGCCACCCACTGCCACAGCTTCCTTAAGCACATTTATTTTTGGATCAGAAACCTTTACAGTTTTTGATAATACATATTCTGTTTCTCCATCGCTAATAATTGCCTGTACCTCTGTGATTCCATAGGAAAGACCAGTAACAATACCATCTTCCGATACACTTGCAATTTTGCTATCTAAAGTTTTCCATTTTACAGTTCCCAAAGTATATGCTACAGATACATTTAACTGTTTGCTAAGACTTGTGGCAACAATCTCATCTCCAGTTATTTCATCAAGCTGTACACATGCATCACAATATAAGTAACCTGATAATTCCATATCCTTTGAAAAATATGTAATGTGAACCATTATCTGGGATATAAAATCTTCTGTAACATCGGCAGAAACATTAATTAATCCATCCGAATCAACTGATACTCTCTCATCAACTGAATAATAATCAAGGTCTAAATAGTAATACTTACTTATGTCTTCTGCTCCCTGTCTATTATTACTATCCAATTCTGATAATAATGCATACCATTCATCAAGACTAACACTTGTTTTTTCATCAAACAATTCACTATCCACATTAAGCTTAACTTTTTCACCGGGATACATAACCAATTCACTGTAATTTAAACTGAAATAATCCTTAATGTCCTCTGTTTCATCCCTGCCATTTTCCAAAAATACATCATCAGAATAAGCGTCAGCAGATATGTTATTTAAAAATGCTCCGGCAAATGTAATGGATAAAACCATACATAATATACAAATAATCTTTTCAAGTCTGTTCTTTAAAATCATTAATTATCCTTTCTTTTTAACACCATTTCATAACCATCATTTCCATAGTTTAGAGTTCTGTTTACTCGACTGATTGTCGCTGTGGACGCTCCGGTTTTTTCAACTATTTCCGTATATTTTTCCTTATCCATTAAAAGTCTTGCAACTTCCAATCTCTGTGCCATGGAAATAATCTCATTAACAGTACACAAATCCTCAAAAAAGTCATATGCTTCTTTTCGGTCTCTTAATGTTAAAATGGCATCCAATAAACTATCCACTTCTTTGGTTTTAATAGATTTACTCATTACCCCCTCCAATCCTACTGAAATTTGGCAGCATATGTCATAATGCCAGCAACAGTTTTACTATCACATATTTGCCCTTTATAAATCATTTCCTTAAGTTCTTCCAAATCGTAACTTTCCACATTAATCTCTTCCATTGGATCAGTGTGTTTAACACCTTCCTTTAAATCTGTTGCAAGATATATGTCAATCTTTTCATCACATACAGCAATAGTAGTATTAACTGTAAGAAGATACTCAATATTACCGGCCTTAAAGCCCGTTTCCTCCTCAAGTTCTCTTGTGGCACATTCTATGGTAGGCTCATCCACCCTATCAAGCTTTCCCGCAGGAATCTCCAAGGTAAATCTATCAAGGGCATTTCTGTACTGCCTAACAAGAAGTATCTTGCCTTCACTTGTAACAGGCACAACTGCCGCAGCACCATTATGATGAATAAAATCCCATTTTTCCACCTGACCGGCAAATTCTACTGTATCAGCATAAACATCTACCACTGCACCTTTGTGAATCAGTTCCCTTTTTAATCGTTTTACTTTTTCCATAATCAATTATCCTTTTCTTTATTATCTATATTTTCTGCCATAAAATCCATAAACTTCTTATTGCTCTCCGCTACTTTGTCCATAAATGACTTACTTTTTTCCGTAATCATGTTTTTATAGTTAGGGAACGCCCTCATAAAACGGTTATTCTTAATATAACCATTTTCAACATATTTGCTGTAGGCTTCTAATAGTTCATCCCTACTCTTATTATAATTCTGTTCAGATTTCATGACTCCATCGTATATTTCCTCACCCATGGCATTGGAAAGCTCTTTTAATCTCTTAACAATTCTTTCCATGGCAAGAAGAGAAATCTTAAGTTTAATCATCTGTCCCACAGTTACAGATACATCACAAATAAACAGAATCGTATATAATACTAAAGCAATCCTACCCGGTTTCTTAGGAACATAAAGAACAAATTTATATACTAACGGCTGTACTATTCTCATAATAAACACACCGCCTATGCCCCAACCTATGGAAAACTTTAGGCAAATATAACCCTTAATATTAAATGGCTTGTCACTATAATCCCACCATTTTGTATGAAAAAGTTTTTCTAAAACAAAACCAGTAATTAGTTCAAGTAGCGAAGCCAAAATCATCGCTCCAATGAACAATAAAAACACATTACCACTTATAGGCGTCAAGGCAAATATTACTATAACCATTCCCACCCCATAAATAGGGCATAAAGGACCATTTAAGAATCCCCTGTTAGAAAAAACTCCTCTGTCAATGGCAGCATAAGCAACTTCCATACACCATCCAATTAAGGCATATATCATAAAAAACCACATATAATCGGTTAATGTATACATTAAACACTCCAATCATATTCATATATTTATAAGATACTTATTAAATTCTAACTATTAAGTATCTTTGAAATCTCATCCGTTGAATAAGAATATGCAGTATTACAAAAATGACATTTAACTTCCACATCCTTACCCTCTAAAATAATTTCAGTCAAATCCTTCTTTGGCAATGAAGCAAATACTTTAAACACTCTCTCCCTGCTACAGTTGCATTTAAACTGTGTAGGAACCTTTTTTGTAATGTTAATTCCAAGGTCACCCAAAAGGAATTCTAAAATATCCTCAGCACTCATGCCTTTTTCGAACATGGCTGTTACGGAAGGTGTATTACTTATTTTTTCTTCCAAGAAACTTATAGTTTTCTCTTCGGCAAATGGCATAACCTGCAAAATAAAACCACCAGCCTGTTTTACTGATCCATCCTTATCTACCAAAACTCCCAAAGCTACAGCTGAAGGAACCTGCTCTGAGGAAGCAAAATAATAAGTTAAATCCTCAGCTACTTCACTTGTTCCAAGAGGCACAGTACTTGCATAAGGTTCCTTTAATCCCAAATCCTTAATAACCGTAAGTGTACCATAACCAATTGCTGCTCCAACATCAAGCTTTCCAGCATAATTAGGTGGAAGCTCTATTTCTGGATTACCCACGTATCCTTTAACATTTCCTTTAGAATCAGCAGTGACTGTCACACCTCCAATAGGTCCGTCTCCCTTCATTTGAAGAGTTAAAACGTCCTTTTCACCCTTCATCATGATTCCCATCATGGCACCACCAGTTAGGAGTCTTCCCAAGGCGGCAGTACAAACCTTACTAAGTCCATGTTTATTTCTTGCTTCTTCCACTAATTCTTTTGTATCACATACAAATGCTCTTATCTGATCATTTGCCGCGGTTGCTCTTAATATATAATCGCTCAATTTTATCTCCTTACATCAAATATTAATCAATAATCATCATCAACAATGTTTTCATTACAACTATATTTTTATCATTTACCAACTTTATCTCTAACTTCGCTATCAGTTTCCTGAAGAATAAAGTAAACTCTTTCACTTTCAGCACTTGGTTTATCATATGTAAAAGCATCAAATATATCAAGAATTCTTAAACCTGAAATTCTAGCTGCTTCCTTTATTTCAACTAGGGAATAAGCTCTCTGAAAGTGTTCTTCCTTAAATTTATCATATCGGCCATCAATCCCCTTAATAAAAATACTTAAGTCATATTCATTAATATAAGTCTCATCATCATAGAAATTTTCCCAAATAAAACTAATATCCTCTCTGTCCTCAGCTATGGTCTCATCGCCGATACTCTCATACTTGAACCTGGTGTTAATATCAAAGATAAAAACCCCCCCTGCATCAAGATAATTATTAACTAATTTAAAAACCTTAACCAGATCATCAAAATCCGTAATATAGTTAATGCAATCACAAATACTCACAATCGCCTTAACCGTTCCATACAACTCAAACTCTCGCATGTCCTGATTTAAAAATAGCACATTTTGGTTTCCATTATCAGCATTCTCCCCATTAAAGTCCTTTACTAATAATTTCTTTTTTGCTTCACTAAGCATTTCCGCAGAATTATCAATTGCAATTACATCATATCCTGCATTTGCTAAAATCTTAGTTATGTTTCCAGTTCCACATCCAAGTTCACAAATAAGATTGTTTTCTTCACATCCATATTTTTCAAGTAACTTCAAAACATATGTGCCCCATTCGTCATAAGGCACATTATCCATAAACTCATCATATACTTTGGCAAATGCGGTATATTCATCCATAATTCCAACCTCATTTAATTTCACACTTTACAACATTAAAGTATACCATATATATTCTTTCTGTCAACAAAAAACCACTGCAGGCAAAATGCCTGCAGTGGTTTTCATTGAGTATTTAAACTCTACTATTCAATGTGAGAGAATATTATTCTTCACGCTTTTTAATAATTAATCCACCAACTATTCCTGCAAGAGAAAGCATGAATATTAGTAAGAATGCTGTTACGTTGAAGTTATCACTTGTCTGGGCAGGTGTAATTACTTCATCGCCACCGGTTACTGATGAATCTTCTGAATCTTCTTCTGAATCTTCTTCATCGTCTTCAATATCTTCGTCGTCTTCATCATCCTCATCTTCGTCATCTTCATCTTCTTCATCTTCAGTATCTTCTTCAGATTCTGTTTCAATATCAAGGTCTGATGTTGTATCCTCATTCTTGGTTGTTGTTTCATCATCAACATCCTGAGTTGTTTCCTCAGCCTTATCTATCATGCTAACTGTTACAACTATGTTTTCAGCAGGACCAGCTGTTTCTGAAATCTCAAATGACTGTGGATTTGCCTTCTGATATCCTTTTGGTGGTTCATCTTCAACAAGTGTATATGTATGTCCGCATAAAAGCTCACCTGTTATTACTTCTGCTTTTTCGGTAGTAGTAAATTCATATACAGTCTTGCCGTTTTCGTCTTCAATATGAAGTTTAGCACCACTTACTGGATTTCCTTCTTCATCAACCTTTGAAACTTCCACAACTACTACTGGCTCAAGCCATGTAAGGTTTCCATTTTCATCAAGTTCAGCAGTACCATCACCATCATCAACAAGTACAAGTACCACTTTACCTGTTTCTTCATCCTGTGTAAGTTTTACTGTAATTGGCTCTCTTGATACATAATATCCATCAGGTGCTTCAAGTTCTCTGATAACATATTCCTTATCAAGTTCAACATTTTCAAACTCTACAACACCATTGTGATCTGAAGTACATGTATCAATTGGTTCTTCGGCATCTTCATTCTCAAAGAGTCCGTATGTGGATCCTTCAAGTACCTGGTTAGGATTACTTTCATTTACCTTTGTAAACTTAAGTATTGAAGAACCTTCCTTAACCACATATTTATCCTCAAGAGCTACTGTTTTATCTTCTGTAGATGTTACTGTTGCGGTTCCAGTTGTTGTACTTTCCTTGCTTATGAACATGTAACCTTCAATTTCTGTATTAGTTTCAGTTACCGTATACTCTAATGCAGGAATTCTAGTAAATTTCTTTGTAAATACTAGTATACCATCCACTTCTTCACATTCAAAACCATCCTGAAGTGTGATAATCTGCTTAGTATCCTTAAATTCTCCATCTTTATTAAGATAGAATGTTACATCTTCACCATCAATTTTAAAAACTGTTGATACTGTAAACTGAAGCGCACCCTCTGCTTCTTCTTTAGTGATGTTTTCTCCATCAACTGTCTTGGTAATAATAAGATTTCCAAAAGCTGCATCGTTTATATATTCATCAGTGATACTTACAGTTTCTTTATCTTCTCCTAATGTAACTGTTGTAGACCATTCATCATCATTTGTTACATCTTCACCATTAAATTCTACTTTTGTAAGGCTATATCCTTCAATCTCTGTCTGAACTTCTGTTACCTTATAACTTCCTGTAACAATGTCTTCAAATGTAAGACTATATTTGCCATTATCATAAGTAAATTTCTCAAGTGGTATCTGAACTGGGTCTTTTGAATACTCTACCTTACCATTATCATTAATATAGAGGTATTTTTCTGCATATTCCTTATTATCTTCAGAAGCCTGAACTGTAAACAATAAATGAGTCAAATCACTATCCGTAATATTTTCTTTAGCAAGAGTCTTTTCAATTACAAGTTCACTTCTTACATAATCATATACATCTAGGATTTCTGCTTCTGCATCAGCTGTTCCGGCTTCTGCCTTTACTACTGTTACTTCTCTTTCAGTTGAACTTGCTTCAGAATCAAATACATAACCTTCAATTGCTGTATTTACTTCTGTTACCTTGTATTTACCTAAATCAATTCCCGTAAAGGTCTTTGTAAATACTAATTTACCATCTACTGTTTCACTTTCAAAGCCATCATTAAGTGTAAGAATCTGTTCATCATCATGAAGAACTCCATCCTTATCAAGGTATCCTACTACTCCTCCATCAGCATCTAATAATGCAACAGTGAATGTTAAAGCACCCTTTGCTTCTTCCTCAGTTACATTGGCTCCATCAAAGCTCTTTGTAATCTTAAGGTTGCCCACATCATCAACTATTACGGCGTCATGTGAATTAGTTACTGTAAAGCCATCTGCTGCGTTTCCAGTAATCTCTGTTGTATAATCTGGAACTTCAACTTCTTGAATTGTATATACAATTTCTTCACCATTGTTATACTTATCAAGGTTTTCAAATTTGCCAGTCCAATTATTTGCTTCTGATAAAGTAAGTGTAAGATCTGTATCCTCATCATCAGCAAATAATTTAATTGTTACGCTCTCTGTTCTTGAGCCGTCTGCGTTATTGCTATCATCCCAAACTTTATTGACGCTTACTTCTGTTGTTTCAACATCATGTTTATTAGTAATTACATATCCTTCTTTTGCATCACCCGAAACAACTGCTGTATATCCATCCACATCATCCTCAGTTACTGTATAAACAACTTTCTGTTTATTCTTGTTTTCATCAAGTTCTGTAAATGTATATGTCCAGTTATTATTTGCAGATAAAGTTGCAACATCGCCTGTTGCTTCACCATCTGCAAGAAGTCTTACTGTAACTTCTTCTGGTCTTTTACCATCCTGATTATCAGAGTCATCCCATGTCTTAGTTACACTTACGCTAGTCTTTCCAGGTGTATATGAGTTTGTAACTACAATTGTATTAGCAGCTTCATCATCCTCTTCAATAACAGTAGAGTAATTGCTTACTGCATCTTCTGTGAAAGAATATGTAATTGGCTGTCCATTTTTATTAGCATCTAAATTATTAATTGTAGCGCGCCAATGATTTGATTCATTCAATGATTCACTAATTCCTGTAGGAACACCATTGGCCAACAAATTAACTGTTACAGAATCAGGTCTCTTTCCATCCTGATTATTAGCATCATCCCATACCTTTCTTACAACAATTGCTGTCTTTTCAACTTCGTGAGTATTGGTAATAATAAATCCGGTTTCAGCATCACCTGTAACTTCTGTTGTGTAATCATCACCAATTACTACTTCATCTATTGTGTAAACGATATCCTTGTCTTCATCATCCTTAATAGGAAGGTCCTTAAATGAATCTTTCCATTCATTATTCTCAGATAATGTTAATACATCGCCTGTTTCTTCACCATTTGCAAGAAGATTAACAACAACCTCTGCTGGTCTTAAACCATCCTGATCTTCTTTGTCTACCCAAACCTTCTTTACTGAAATTTCAGTTTTGTTATCATCAATTTCGCCATATGTATTTGTTACAACTACTTCTTTATGTGGTTCTTCAACTGTTGGAGTAACACTATCTTCACTATATTCTATCTTGCTCAATGTTACTACCTGCCAAGGATCCAAATCCTGAGTTGTAGACTCTCCAACTGTCTGTCCAACTTCTTCAACATAGTATGTACGGTCGGCTACAATTGCACTTCCTTCTATTTCAACTGATTTTCCAGCTTCAACTGTAATATTCTTATCCCAATCAGCTACGCTACCATTAGAATTAATATAAACTTTGTTTTCTCCATCAAGATAATAAAGATTTACTTGATATGTATTCGTCCAAGCGGCCTGACTATTTACGCCCTTTACTTCCTTGGTAATGGTAATCTTTGCTGCAGATTCGTCATGATAATCATTATTAATCTCTACTTCAACAGCATCTGTATCGCTTCCATCAATCAAAACCTCTGCAGAAGTACTGTTTTTAATTTCATTACCATCCACATTATATGTAAGTGTCCATACAACAGGGTCATCGGCACTTGCATCTACTTCTGTTACATAATATGTGCCAGTAGGGATATTTACTAATCTTACCTTTTCTCCATTTGTAATAGTGAATACTCTTTGTGTGGTATTGAAAATACCACCTGTCTCACTTTGGAGATATTCTCCGTCAGTATTTGTTACATAAAAACTATATACATCGCTTTTAGCGCTTTCAAAATTACCTGTTACATTCTTTGTAACTTCAAGAACACCTGATGCTGTATAATTATTTGTAATTGTAACTGATTTTGTTCCTTTTCCATCAAGGGTTACTTCTTTATCGTCAACATCATCATGCTTAAATCCTGCTCTGTCAACTTCGTATCCTTCGATGTCTACTTCTGATACTGTATATTTCTGCTGTGAAAGATTTGCAACCTTAACCTTTTCACCAGCTTTTACATATACATATACAGGTTCTTCACTTGCATTACCATCTTTATCATAATAGTTTCCATCTGCACCCTTAACAGTAAATGCAAATGTATCTTCATCATTTGCCTCGTAATCACCTGTTACTGACTTTCTAAGTTCAATTACATCGCTGCTCTTGTTATAGAAAGCACCAAGGTCAAACTGAACACCTGACATTGCTACATTATCGTTTGTAGCATACTGTATTTCACCATTGTCACCTGTTGTTGTTTCTGAAGTAACATAATATGAGAAGTTACCACTATCATCCACTCTAACCTTTAAAGTAATATTTATTTCACCTTTTGAATTAGATATTCCATCAACAGTCTTACTCTGGTCTTCAGTAATCTTAAAATAAAACTCTTTTGCATTGTAATATTTTGTTGTTACTATAATTTCTGTTTCCTGAGTTTCTTCATTATAAACTTCTTCCTTAATAGTAGAAGATCCATCATTATAATTATCTGCAGTAGGAACTTCAATAACATGATAATCATCTGCAATGGCTTTTTCTTCATCTGTTAACTCATCAGCAGATGTATGGAATTTAAGTACAGGGAACTTGACCTTTCCTGAAGTTTTAACAAAGCTTTCATCATAAGTTCTGATTTCACTGTTATAGCCTTCATCATATTCCTTGAATATAAATCCAAAATCCTTATCCTCTACAGAAACTGTTGTATCCTGAACTACAGAATCCTTATCAGCGTATTCCTTTGTAAATAATTTATTAAGGGCAAAATGCATCTGTCCATTGTCATCTTCTTCACTTCCATCACTGTATAAATAATGGAATTCAACATTTACATCAACATGTCCCTTAGCAACAAGCCAACCAGAAACATTACCACCATCAAGTGATACATCATCACTATATGGGCAAAGAATTGTTCCTGCCATGTTATTCATGCTAACATTATTATTTGTTCTTATGTTCCAGATAATCTTCTGACAAACTTCACTGTCAACGCCCGTATAATTTACAGTACTACCATCCCATGTTCCTGTTCCACCATTAGTAGCACTATTTGAATGAATTATTTCACCATTGGTATATACTGTATACTTATTAGTCTCAAATGTATCTGATCCATATACGCTATCTACAACACTATCTTCAATATTGAATACAACAACTGTTGAAGAATCTTTGTATATCTTAATACCATCAGTCATTCTAAATGCATTAAGTAATTGTGCATCTGCATTAATGTAAACAACCTTTCCTTCAAACATTGGGTCGTCAATATTGATATCCAAAAATCCGGAGCTATTGTAATTTAAGTATGATGAATCCAATACAGAACTTTCATTAGTAGCTCTTCCTGATAAGAAATCGGACCATTCACCACTATTTGAAATCTTTTCAATAAGTCTGTTTACATTAGCTGAAGCATTTGCATTTTCAGCCTGAATGATTGGGAAATCACCTGTTGGAAAATCTCCTCTGAAATTGAAATTACTATTTTCATTTCCATCATTCTGTGCTTTGCCATTAAATCCAGCAAATACTGAAGGAACTCCTTCAATATAAAAAGCGCTTGCATAAGTAAGACCAAAATCAAGCTGATGTGCTATTGATCCATCACCAAGACCACCAACTATAAAATGTGCAGTTTTATCATGCACAAAGTCAATATCATTATTACCGGCATTATTGGTAAAAAAATTTGTTGCATAGGTAGTCTCCATATGCGATTTCTGTGTTATCGAGTCAGCAACGATACCATAGTCCACACCACCACCTAAAATGGTTTCAAAATTAATAGCACTTGCTGAATCGTAAATCTTTTCAGTATCAGCCCAAACTTTCTTAGGCTTAATAAAATTGTGTACACCCACCGTGGTCACAACCATAGCTAAAGCCATAAGTAAAGCCAGTACTTTTCTCCCTCTTCCTTTCATTACCTTTTTCATAAAATCCTCCTAATATTTATTTTACTTCCCGAAAAAGTTTCTCTAATAGGATAAAATACCCCATTGTTTCATTCTATGATTTTATAATAGTTTACCAAGTTATGTCAAGTAAATCTTATGTTTTTTTTAGTATGTGCAATTGTCAAGCATTTTTACAACATTTTTTCAAAAAAAATATATTATTAAAATAAATCATAATTTTTGATTTATCTTAACAATTATGTATTGTTATGTATTGCATTTAACATACAAAATGCCACGCAAAAAAGACACCTGTGGTATCTAGCTTTAAAATTATTCAGTTTTTATATATTTATGCTATAAGTTTTATTTCTTCTAAGTACAATTGTTGTGATGTTCTAAAGTTAAACATTCTTCTAGGATAATTATTTATCCAGTCTTCTATTTTTTGTACTTGTTCAGGAGTAATTTTATCAAAGTCTTTTCCTTTGGGTATAAACCTTCTTATCATCCTTTTATTATTTTCATTACTTCCTCTTTCCCAGGAAGCATATGGATGACAATAGTATATTTCAGTTCTTTTCTGCTGCTTTCCGTCTGGATCTAATTTAAAACTATGTACCATTCCTTCATAATCTGCAAATTCTGAACCATTATCAACTGTAATAGTCTTGAATATCTCTTTAAAGTTATCACCATACTTTTTTTCAAGATAATCAAGATATTCCACTACAGATTCTGCTTTTTGATTCTTCATGTAATGTATTATTTCTTGCCTGGTCTTCCGTTCTGTAAGCACTAATAAACAACCTTTTGTAGTTCCTCTTCTACCTTTTACAGTGTCCATTTCCCAGTTACCAAAGGTTTCCCTTGTTTCTACTTCTTCCGGTCTATCATCTATTGTAGGTGCATCAGTTCTAATTATTTTATATACTTTTACTTTTCTTTTCTTTCTTTTGTGTCTCTGTGGTAAGTCTGATAAGGATATATTTTCAAAATATCCTATTTCAATCAAAGTATATACAGTATTAACGCAT